>ERZ772807.502-NODE-502-length-24155-cov-6.857095_pt1 | contig 24155 bp, 21 predicted proteins | sample MGYA00511472_ERZ772807 | MGnify/ENA primary metagenome ERZ772807 (study PRJEB29015, sample SAMEA2737947) | human oral metagenome | biome: human oral; feature: human-associated habitat; material: dental | place: China | collected 2039 ... | reverse complement strand
AGAGCGTCTCCATGGTAAGGAGAAGGTCAAGGGTTCGATTCCCTTTCGGGGCTCTATCACCGCAAGGTGAGATGCGGCGGGGTAGCTCAGCTGGTCAGAGCGCACGACTCATAATCGTGAGGTCGCGGGTTCAAGCCCCGCCCCCGCTACGGTCGCGAAGCGGCCCTCGCTTTGTTGACAAAACAAGAGGAGTTAGAAAGTGGCTAGCAAGTCTCAGGATGTTCGCCCCAAGATCACCCTTGCCTGCGAGGACTGCAAGGAGCGCAACTACATCACGAAGAAGAACCGTCGCAATACGCCGGATCGCCTTCAACTGAAGAAGTACTGTCCGAGGTGCAACAAGTCGACGTCTCATCGCGAGACTCGCTGATCGCTCTGCCCTCGCAGATTGAGGCCCGCGGCTTTGGCCGCGGGCTTTTGCTGTGCGCACAGGCGAACTTCGCCGTCGCGCGCCCGTAGCCTTGCGCTCCACGTCCCTCTTGCGCTGTTCCGCCATGCCGTCCTCTCGCGAATTCAATTCCACCAGGGGCCCTGTCAAAAGCGTCGGCTTACAGGGTTGCGCCGACGCCCAGAAGACGCTGTGGCAAAAGGGGGCCCGGCGCTCCAGGAAAACCCTTCGTGTGCCTACCCCGTCGGCGACACGCCCAAGGGGGCCCGACGCTCCAGGAAAACCCGGCGTCTCAGGAAGCGAACCCCGTGGGCGCCTCGGGAGGAGAACCCCGTGCCGCTTGGTGTGCCCGCCGTTTGGCTGTGCCTGCCGCATCGGCGCGCCTTCGTCTCTTGGTATGCTCAGCCCGTGAGTTGCAGCGTTCCAGAGCATTCAGCAGTGCCTCCCGTCCCTTCGGCGCCCCTGCCCGCCACCCGGGCTCGAATCGGAGCCGGTTCCTTCGCCGAGTTGACGACCTTCGCCGTGGGAGGCCCCTTCGATCGGCTCGTCGAGGCGTCGAGCGAGGAGGAGATCGTCGAGACGGTCCGCGAGGCAGACGCCGAAGGAGTCCCCGTCATGGTCCTCGGCGGCGGCTCGAACGTCTTGGCCGCCGACGGCCGTTTTCCCGGCGTCGTCGTGCGCGACGTGCGCCAGAGCATCGTCCTCAGGCAAGAGGGAGGGTGCGAAGGGGCCAACCTTCGGGTGAGCGCGGGAACCCCATGGGACGATTTCGTCGTCCACACGATCGCCAACGAGTGGATGGGAGTCGAGGCTCTCTCCGGAATCCCCGGAACGGTCGGAGCGGCCCCGGTCCAAAACATCGGAGCCTACGGGCAGGAAGCAGGCGGATCGATCGCCGGAGTCCGCGTTTACGACCGCGCGACTGGCAGGGTCGACTACCTGTCGTTTTCCCAGATGGAATTCGGCTATCGGACGTCCGTTGTCAAGAAGAGCCTGAAGGAGGGTTGGGGCCCCAGCCCGCGGCACATCGTGCTCGAGGTCGATTTCCAGCTGAGGATCGCCTCGCTTTCCGCCCCCGTTCAATACTCCCAGCTTGCCCAGCTGCTCGGCGTGCAGCCGGGCGAGCGCGTGCCTTCGGTCGCTGTGCGCGACGCGGTTGTGGAGCTTCGCCGGTCCAAGGGCATGGTTTTGGACGACGCCGATCGAGACACCTACTCGGCCGGCTCGTTCTTCACCAACCCCGTCTTGAGCGAAGCCCAGGCTGCCAGGCTGCCCGACGACGCCCCGAAGCACGGGCTGCGCGACGGCAGCCGCACCGTCCTCGGCGCGGCCGCCCCGCGAGTCGAGGGGCAGGTGAAAACCTCCGCAGCCTGGCTCATCGACCACGCGGGATTTCCGGCCGGCTACGGAATGCCGGGGCCCGCGGCGCTCTCGACCAAGCATGCACTCGCCCTGACGAACCGCGGGGGAGCGACGGGCGCCCAGATGCGGGAGCTGGCGCGAACCATTCGCGACGGCGTGCGTGAGGCCTACGGCGTGGTCCTGGAGGCCGAACCGACGATTGTCGGCGGCCTGGACTGACCTGGTTCGTCCCCGCGCCTCCTGGCGTTTCGTTTCTTCCGTGGGAGCGCGCCGCTTCGTTTCAGGCGCCGTGTGCCTCCGCGTCGTCATCGTTCGAAGGATCTGCGGCCAGCCAATCCTGGATCTCGGCTTTCCACGTGCGCTTGGACGCCCCGTCGGCGAAGCTTGCCTCCACCGACGAAGACGCGAGGGCGGCGAGTTCGGCGTCGTCGAAGCCTTGCTCGCGAAGCGTCTCGTACTGGGCGGTCAGGCGCGAAAGGAAAAGAAGCGGGTCGTCGGCGCCCAAAGCGATCGTCGCGCCGGCGTCCATAAGCGTGCGAACGGGCACCCCCGAAGCCTCCGAATAGACGCCCAGGGAGACGTTCGAGGCAGGGCACACCTCGAAGGCGACGCCCTCGTCGATGACCCGCCTGAGGACGTCGGGGCTCTCCGCTGCACGCACGCCGTGGCCCAGACGCGTGGGTTTGAGGAAGTCGAGGACTTCGCGAAGGTGCTCGGGGCCAAGAAGCTCTCCGCCGTGGGGCACCGACCTCAGCCCCGCCTTTCGCGCGATGCGGAACGCCGACTCCCATTCGGACGTGACGCCCCGCCTTTCGTCGTTGGACAGGCCGAAGCCGACGACGTCCCCCGCCCCTTCCCCGGCGTACTTGGCCGCCAGGCGGGCCAGGGTGCGGGCTTCCAAAGGATGGCGGATGCGCGAGGCGGCGACGATTACGGCCACGTCCACGCCGGTCGCGCGGCTGGCGGTCGCGGCCTCGTCCAGGACGATCTCGAGCGCCGGGGTGATTCCGCCGACGAAGGGCGCGTACGACGTCGGATCGATCTGGATCTCGAGGCGGCGCGAGCCCTCTGCGGCGTCGTCCTCGGCGGCCTCTCGGACGATCGTGCGCATGGCCTCCTCGCTGCGGACCGTCTTCCGTGCCGCGTCGTAGGCGCGCTGGAATCGGAACCACCCGCGCTGGTCTGCCGGAACCTCGATTGCGATGTTGTCCGTCAGCCCCTCGGGCAGGCGTATGCCCTGAGCCTCGGCCATTCGCTCGAGGGTGTGCACGCGCATCGACCCTGTGAAGTGCAGGTGAAGATGCGCCTTGGGGAGGAGGTTGAGATCGCGCACGCCAACATTTTCCCATACGTTGAATGCTCCGATGCCGGATCGACACCCTGATCGTCTGCGGGCTGCCCCGGCAAGTCGATGCGGCGCCTCCTCGCGTTCAGGTGCCCCGATCGTTCGCGGGAACAGGCATTCTCGCGCTGTCGGGCTATCCTCACCCCGATTGTCCAGAATGCAAGATATGCGGACTGCCTCGGGAATGGAAAAGTTGAAAATATGAGCACTGTTGAAATGGTCCCGCCTTCGAATACGAGCGGCGCCACGTACGATAAAGCCGTGAAGGCAACCGAAGCGAATGGATACCGAGTCGCGGGGCAGCGGAGAACATTCAGGAAGCGTTTGGGGCGAGCCGTGGCCTACTCGGCATATATGTTGTCGGCTGCTCCCATTCATTTGGGATTTTTCATCGCTGTGGCGGTCTTGATCCCCCTGGGGGGAGGATTGACGCTGATCGGGGGCGTGGTGGTCATACTCCTGGGAATCATGGTTGCCAGGCTCGGGGCCACGGCCCAGCGTCGTCTCAATGAGAAGACCATCGGCGCGGAGCGTCCAGAGTTTATCTACGCGGCACCGAAAAGCGATGGGAAAGTAATCAGATTCTTATATCCGTTGCGCGATCCGCAGTCATGGCTTGACGTGCTATGGGTATTCGTGTCGTTTCCCATTGCAATCGCGAACTGGTGCATTGCGTTTATCTGGGTCCTCATGACGTCCGTCAGTCTCGCACAGCCGCTTACGCTTTGGATTATTGGAGTAAGTAATGTCAATCACGGCTACAGAGGCATCGGGGAAGCGTTGAATATTCCCCACCCGTACCTCTTCGATGCTGGCTTCGGCTTCTGCATGGGGTTGCTTTCTTTGGTATTTGGCCCCTATCTAGTGAATGCCGCAGGCAATGTCCAGTTCTACGTCGCTGATGTGTTGTTGTTGCGGCGTGCTCGGGATCGGGCGGATATTGAGCGGTTGACGCGGTCGCGTGAGGCGGGTCGTCGGGCGGAGAGTGCGGCGTTGCGGAGGTTGGAGCGGGATTTGCATGATGGGCCGCAGCAGAGGTTGGTGCGGTTGAATATGGATTTGGCTCGGGCTAGGCGTCAGGCGGGCAGTGATCCGGTCAGGGCGCAGGCGATTTTGGATGAGGCGATGGTTCAGACTCAGGATACGTTGGCGGAGTTGCGTCAGCTTTCGCGGGGGATTGCGCCTCCGGTGTTGGTGGATCGGGGGTTGGTGGCCGCGGTTCGGGAGGCTGCTGCTCGGTCGGTGGTTCCTGTGTCGGTTCATGCGGGGATTCCGGCTGTTCCGGATCATGTGGCGTCTGCGGCTTATTATGTGGTGGCGGAGAGTTTGGTGAATGTGAATAAGCATGCGGGTGCGTCGTCTGTTGTGGTGACGATTGATGTCTCGGGCGGGGTGTTGCGTTTGTCGGTTGTTGACGATGGTGTGGGCGGGGCTGATGTGTCGAAGGGGCATGGGCTTGTGGGGTTGGAAGAACGTTTGCGTTCGGTTGACGGTACCCTTGAGATTGACTCGCCTGCAGGCGGACCGACCACAATCGAAGCGGAGATTCCATGCGTGTGATTCTTGTGCGCGCCGGCGAAGAAGGCTCGCGAAAACGGATGACCCCATGCGCGTGACGGCTCCGGTCGGAAGCTGCGGGAGAACTGTCCAGCTGGCCCTACAGCGGTTGGCCGGGCCGCAGGATAGTTCGCACGACGTCCGGCAGGGGAAAGTAGAGGTATGACTACAAGCGACATCCGTTCACACTTGGAAAGAGCCGCTGAAACTGTGGAACGAGGCGATGGGCAAGGCCGAGGCAATGGCCGGCGTCAGAGTCTTTCTATGCGTTTCAGGTGGACGACGGCCTACGCGAGTTACATGCTTCTGGCCTTTCCCCTCCATCTCATCCTTTTCATCCTCGTCGTCGTCCTGTGCGCCGTGGGGGCGTCGCTGACCGTCATCTTCGTGGGCCTTCCCATCCTTTACTCGGGAATCATGGTCGCCAGAGCCGGCGCCGTCCTCCAACGCTGGATAAACCGCGCGTTTGCGGGCGACAAAACCTCTCCCCCCATTCTGCGCCTTTTCAAAAGGGAGAGCGCGTACGACGGCCTCCTCTATCCGACGCCGGGAGACACGGACTGGTTCCGCAGGCTTCTGTATCCGTTGCGCGATCCGCAGTCGTGGCTCGACGTGCTGTGGGTTGTCGGCTCGTTCCCGATCACGATCCTCAATTGGTGCGTGGCGCTCACATGGGTGGCCGCAATTCTGGCTGGTTTGACCGCGCCCATATCGCTTACGATCCTAGAGAACATTAACGAGAGCTGGAACAACGGACTGGGAGAGCTTCTCGACATCCCGCACCCATTCCTTTTCGACGTCCTCCTTTCCTTTGTCGTCGGCCTTGTCATGCTGGTCTCCGCGCCGCCGGTTATGAAGGGCCTTGCAACGCTCCAGCTTCTTTTCGCTGATGTGTTGTTGTTGCGGCGTGCTCGGGATCGGGCGGATATTGAGCGGTTGACGCGGTCGCGTGAGGCGGGTCGTCGGGCGGAGAGTGCGGCGTTGCGGAGGTTGGAGCGGGATTTGCATGATGGGCCGCAGCAGAGGTTGGTGCGGTTGAATATGGATTTGGCTCGGGCTAGGCGTCAGGCGGGCAGTGATCCGGTCAGGGCGCAGGCGATTTTGGATGAGGCGATGGTTCAGACTCAGGATACGTTGGCGGAGTTGCGTCAGCTTTCGCGGGGGATTGCGCCTCCGGTGTTGGTGGATCGGGGGTTGGTGGCCGCGGTTCGGGAGGCTGCTGCTCGGTCGGTGGTTCCTGTGTCGGTTCATGCGGGGATTCCGGCTGTTCCGGATCATGTGGCGTCTGCGGCTTATTATGTGGTGGCGGAGAGTTTGGTGAATGTGAATAAGCATGCGGGTGCGTCGTCTGTTGTGGTGACGATTGATGTCTCGGGCGGGGTGTTGCGTTTGTCGGTTGTTGACGATGGTGTGGGCGGGGCTGATGTGTCGAAGGGGCATGGGCTTGTGGGGTTGGAAGAACGTTTGCGTTCGGTTGACGGTACCCTTGAGATTGACTCGCCTGCAGGCGGACCGACCACAATCGAAGCGGAGATTCCATGCGCATCCTGATAGCCGACGATTCTGTGCTGCTCAGGGAGGGGCTGACCCTCATCCTGAACGACGGCGGACACGAAGTCATCGGCGGAGTCGGCACCGGGAACGAGCTTGTGTCCCGGTGCCTTGCCTTGCGGCCGGACGTGACGGTAAGCGACATCCGAATGCCGCCCTCGCACACCGACGAGGGCCTGCGCGCGGCGGTCCGCATCCGCGAGGAGTGGCCCGAGGCCCCCATTCTCCTGCTCAGCCAGTACATAGTCCTCAGCTACGCCACCGAGCTTCTCTCGTCGGGCTCCGGCTCGATCGGATATCTGCTCAAGGATCGCGTGAGCGACCTTGACTCCTTCCTCGACGCCGTCGATCGGGTCGGCAACGGCGGCATGGTCCTCGATCCCGAAGTCGTCGCACAGATGATGGGACGCGGACGCCGGAACGATCCCGTCGCCAGCCTCACACCGCGCGAACGCGAGGTGTTGGAGCTCATGTCGGAGGGCCACACGAACTCGGCGATCGCCAAGCGCCTCGTCGTCTCCGAAGGGGCTGTCGAAAAGCACATCCAGAGAATTTTTGCCAAGCTCGGTTTGCACGCCAACAGCGAAGTCCATCGGCGGGTTTCCGCTGTTCTCACTTTGTTGGGCACGTGATCGGCATCTGGGTCGAGAGATCGACGCGGGCGGACGCGTGGTCGGCAGGGAACCGGCCCGCCGGCGCTATAAAGAGAGGGATCGTTGCAATCAAGCCAGAAATCGACAAAACTCAGCCAGGCCGGAGCGGGCGCCGAGGCGGTTTGCGAGCCGGCGGGGGAGGCCCGCCTGACCGATATGTCGACCACTTTGGATTCGAAGCAGAAATCTGTTCGAATATCAACATGTTGTGTTTAACGTGCACGCTGGCCCACGCTGTACGGTAGAACTTATATATGAGCATTCCCGGGAAGGACCGTGAAAAGGCGGACCTTGCATTGCTCATCGGCAGCGGCGCCGGTGAGATTCTGCGCAGCGCTCTCATGAACATGGGGCAGCCTGCGGTCATACGGGGGTGGGAAGTCCATTCGATCCATCATCGTCCCGGCGCAGGAGTGACCGCCGGCTATTCGGTGACGCTCGATCGGATACTCCCCAACGGCGCCCACATGCGCGTGGAGGAGTATCTGTGCGCCTCGACGGCGCGCCTGTCCCACCCCAACACCCCGGGGCTCGTGTACGTGTCAAAAGGGGACTCCACGTTCTCCGTTTGGCGCTACCCCGCCGATCCTGAGCTTCCTGCGCTGTTCTTGGCCTGCTCGCCCGAGCATATGAGCGCCCTTTTGGGCATGCCCGTATCCGTGGAGCTCATGAGCTATCGCCCCACTCGCCGCGCCGTCGTCCGGGTGCGGGCGGCGAACTCCGTCAGCTACGCGAAAGTCGCGCGCCCCCCGCAGGTCGAATCGTTGGCGAAACGCCATATCATGCTCTCCCGCGCGGGGATTCCGGCGCCGCCGGTCCTCATCCACGACGTTCGAGGGCTCCTGGTGATCGGCGCCGCCAACGGAATTCCGCTCTCGACCGCAATTTCTCGCGGCATGGGAAGAAACGCGGCCCCTCTGCTCGGCTCTCTCACGGCCTTGCTGAACGCTTTGCCGCGCGAGGCCCTCTCGCTCAGCCATCGGCCCGCCTGGGCGGACCGTTCCACGCATTACGCGCACGCCGCCGGAACAGCTTTGCCCGAGGAACGCGCCCGTTGCGAGGCTGTGGCGCACGGGATCCATGAGCTTCTCGCCAGTTCGGACCCCGGGCCTTTGGTTCCGGTCCACGGAGACTTCTACGAGGCGAACATCTTCGTATCCCACGATTCGTCGAGGGTCACGGGAATCATCGATGTCGATTCGCTGGGGCCCGGCCACCGAGTCGATGATTGGGCTTGCCTGCTCGGCCACATGAGTGTTCTTCCGCATCTGGCCCCGGACTCCTACCCGTACGTTCAAGACGACCTTCCGATCTGGAGGGACGCCTGCGAGCACGCCGTAGATCCTGTGGCGCTGTGCGCGCGCACGGCCGGGGTGGTGCTTTCTCTTGTCGCCGGGGCGAAGCGGGTCGACGGCGCCGAGTGGATCGACGACGCCCTCGGCCGCCTTTCGACGGCCGAGGCGTGGCTTGAGCGGGCCTACCGCCATCGCTGAAGTCGCGCAGAGCGAGCAGGGGCGTCAGTCGAAGTTCCTGCGAGATGCCGGCGGGATGTCAGCGAAGGCTCCGCGAAGGATGTCGGCTGTGGCTTCCGGCGTCAGCCGAGGAGCTTTTGCACCCGTCCCAGGCCCTCGACGAGGTCCTCGTCGGAGAGGGCGTAGGAGAATCGCAGGAAGCCGCTGGGGCCGAAGGCCTCGCCGGGAACCACGGCGACTTCGGCCTCTTCGAGGATGAGCGCCGCCAGCTCGGCCGAGGTCGCGGCGGACTTTCCGTTGACGTCGCGGCCGAGCACCGCCTCGACGTTGGGGTAGACGTAGAAGGCGCCCTTCGGCTCGGGAACGGCGAAACCGTCGACTGCGCCGAGCATCTCGACCATCTTTCGACGCCGACGGTCGAACGCCTCGCGCATCTGGGCCACCACGTCCTGCGGCCCCGTGAGCGCCGCCAGCGCAGCCCGCTGCGAGACGTTTGCGACGTTGGAGGTGGCGTGGGACTGGAAGTTCGCTGCAGCCTTGATCACGTCGGACGGGCCGTACATCCAGCCGACCCGCCAACCAGTCATGGCGTAGGTCTTCGCGACGCCGTTGAGGACGACGGCGCGGTCGGCGAGCTCGGGAACCTCGCTCAAGATGTAGCTCATGGGCGTGCCGTCGTAGACGAGATGCTCGTAGATCTCGTCGGAGATCACCCAGATTCCGGATTCGAGGGCCCATTGCCCGATTGCCCGGACCTCCTCGGGGGAATAGACGGATCCGGTCGGATTGGACGGCGAGCACAGAAGCAGGGCCTTGGTCTTATCCGTCCGCGCGGCTTCGAGCTGTTCGACGCTTGCCTTGTATTCGGCGTCGGCCCCGGCGAAGACTTCGACGGGAACGCCGCCGGCCAAGCGGATCGCCTCGGGGTAGGTCGTCCAGTACGGCGCGGGAAGGAGCACCTCGTCGCCGTCGTCGATAAGGGCGGCGAAAGCCTGGAAGACGGCCTGTTTGCCTCCGTTCGTCACGATGACGTCGTTCGGGTCGACGGCGTTGCCGGAGTCGCGGAGCGTCTTCGCCGCGATGGCCTCGCGCAGCTCGGGGAGGCCTTTGGCCGGCGTGTACTTGTGGTTCTTAGGGTCGCGGGCGGCTTCGACGGCGGCTTCGACGATGAACTCGGGCGTCGGGAAGTTAGGCTCTCCGGCCCCGAATCCGATGACGGGGCGCCCTGCCGCCTTGAGGGCCTTGGCTTTGGCGTCCACTGCGAGAGTCGCGGACTCTTGGATGGCGGCGAGGCGGGCCGATACTCGGCGGGTTCTGTCATTGCTCATGTGTCCATGGTTGCACGTTTCGTCCCCGCCGCGCGCGCCGGTCCGCGTTTCAGCGCTGTGAGATCGAAGGCGCGGCGTCGTCGGCCCGCGAGGGCGCGACGTGCGGGGAGGCAGCCCTGCCCTGCACCTGTGCGGCGGGCTAAAAAAGGGTCCGATCGGACCGCGGGAGGGCGCTTGACGCTGTGGCCCGGCGGTTCGGCCGTTGCGATTCGGGCAGACGGATGACGCGGAGCGGGCAAACGTGTACAATTTTGTGAGTTGTCTCCAGATTGGTGGCACTACGCCAATAATATAAGGCATAATGTCAGGAGCGAACAGCCGAAGGGTAGTGGCGCAATGGTAGCGCATCGGTCTCCAAAACCGGCGGTTGGGGGTTCGAATCCCTCCTACCCTGCAAGGCGGCTCATGGGTCCATGGGCCGCCTTTATTCCATTGCACGACGAGTGAAGGACGCCACGTGACTGCAGCAAGCGCATCGAAGGCCAAAGGAGCCAAAGGCAAGGCCTCCGATGAGAAGAAGAGGCGCAACGTCTTCGCGCGGATCGCCCTGTTCATTCGCCAGATCTTCGCCGAGCTGAAGAAGGTTCAGCGGCCCACCCGCGAAGAGCTCGGGCAGATGTTCTCGACGGTTCTCGCCTTTGTGGCAATCATCATGATCGTCGTCGGCCTTCTCGACCTTGGATTCGGCCGCCTGACCTTCTGGGTCTTCGGGTAGCCTCTGGGTTTTCGGGTAGTCTTGGCCGTTCGGACAAACGAGTAGAAAGCAGTAAAGCGTGGCTGACGATATCTTTGAGCCCGTTGCCGATGCGTCGGAAGCCGGCGTCGAAGAGCTTCGGTTCGATTCCGGCGAGGGGCGTTCGGATCCCTCCGGCGACGTCGGACCGGCACACGATCAGACGGGGGAGCCTGCCCCCGAGCCTTCCGGCGATCCTCTGCTCTCGGAGGAGGAAGAAGCGGCGAAGGCCGTGGAGGAGGCCCGCGCGAACCTCGTGACCGAGGACGAGGTGCGCGACAAGCTCAAGGGCCTCGACGGGCGTTGGTACGTCCTTCACACCTATTCGGGTTACGAGAAGCGCGTCAAGCAGGACCTCGAGGTGCGCATGCACTCGATGAACATGGAGGATTACATCTTCCAGATCGAGGTCCCCATGGAGGAGGTCTTCGAGATCCGCCGGGGCCAGCGCAAGCTCGTCTCTCGCGTGCGCATGCCGGGCTATGTGCTCATTCGCATGGATCTGACGGACGATTCGTGGCGAGTGGTGCAATCGACCAACGGAGTGACCGGATTCGTCGGCAACGGCCGCACACCGGTCGCGCTTTCCGAGAATGAGGTCGTCTCGATGCTCACCCCGGTGATCGAGGCGGAGGCCGCGGCCGAGGCTGTCGCCGCCGGAAAGGCCGCAAGTCCGACGCCGGCCACCCTTTCTCCGTACGCGGTCGGCGACGCCGTCACTTTGACCTCGGAGCCGTGGGCGGGAATGCCGGCCACCGTTTCCGAAGTCGACGCAGCCAACCAGCGGCTCACGGTGCTCATGACCCTCGTCGGCCAGGAAACCCCCGTCGAGCTTTCGTTCAACCAGGTGCGCAAAGACGACTGAAATTCGTTCAAGATCACGCCAGGCAGAATTGAGCCTGGCGTGATTCGCGCGTAACGTTGACAGGTGGTCGCCGCTTCTGCCATTGCGGCGATTGACAAGAAAGGACCCTATATGCCTCCCAAGAAGAAGGTTGCAGGTTACATCAAGCTCCAGATTCAGGCTGGGGCGGCGACGCCTGCTCCGCCGATCGGCCCGGCTCTGGGCCAGCACGGCGTCAACATCATGGAGTTCTGCAAGGCCTACAACGCCGCGACGGAATCCCAGCGCGGCAACGTGATCCCCGTCGAGATCACCGTTTACGAGGACCGCTCGTTCACCTTTGTGACGAAGACGCCTCCGGCCGCCGAGCTCATCAAGAAGGCCGCTGGCGTGGCCAAGGGCTCGTCTACGCCTCACAACAACAAGGTCGGGCATTTGACGGCCGAGCAGCTCCGCGAAATCGCCAAGACGAAGGAACCGGACCTCAACGCCAACGACCTCGACAACGCCGCCCGCATCATCGCGGGAACCGCTCGTTCCATGGGAGTCACCAGCGACGAGATCTGATCGCTTCCCGGCGCGTGCAAGCGCCGTGAACGGATCGTGGAAGGGCCTGCGCGGGCCCCATGACCACAAACTGCTCATTAAGGAGAACAGTCAATGGCAAAGCGCTCTAAGAACTACCGCAACGCCGCTCAGAAGATCGCTGACGGCGTCCTTTACAGCCCCCTCGAGGCAATGCGCCTCGCGAAGGAGACGTCTACCACGAAGTTCGACGCGACCGTCGAGGTCGCGTTCCGCCTTGGAGTCGACCCCCGCAAGGCCGACCAGATGGTCCGTGGAACCGTCAACCTTCCGCACGGCACCGGCAAGACCGCCAGGGTCCTCGTCTTCGCCGTCGGTCCGCGTGCGCAGGAGGCTATCGACGCCGGAGCCGACGAAGTCGGCGGCGACGAGCTGATCGAGAAGGTCGCAGGAGGCTACACCGATTTCGACGCCGCGGTGGCGACCCCTGACCTCATGGGCAAGGTCGGCCGCCTCGGTCGCGTTCTCGGCCCCCGCGGCCTCATGCCCAACCCGAAGACGGGCACGGTGACGATGGACGTCGCCAAGGCCGTTTCGGACATCAAGGGCGGTCGCATCGAATTCCGCGTGGACAAGAACGGCAACCTTTCCTTCGTCGTCGGCAAGGCGTCTTTCACCCCCGAGCAGCTCGTCGAGAACTACGCGGCGGCCCAGGAGGAGGTCCTTCGCCTCAAGCCTTCGACGTCGAAGGGCCGCTACCTGCTCAAAGGCACGGTCGCGACCACGATGGGGCCGGGCATTCCGCTCGACACGAGCAAGACCCGCAATCTCACGTCGGAAGATCCGTCCTGACTTCATCGCGTAAGCGAGTGAAAACCCCGCCAACCAGCGTGATTGGCGGGGTTTTCGCTTATTTTATGGCTGTGTGAGAGGACGGCGCCTACGTTCTCCTAGGAGGCCCAAGCGTTCGGAACGCTGAAAATTCCCGTGGCGCAGAGAAACGAACGGGGGCCGACGGCGAGTCTGTTGAATCGTCGAGCCGGTCTGCTTGGCTGGATCCTCGGGCTACTCGACGGCAAGACCCTCAATGACTTCCGCCCCCGGGAGTGCGGCGAGGAATCCATCGGGGACAAAGAGCTTCGAACGGCGCAGCCCCGAGCCGATGCATGACCAGCCTTCGGCGCAGCGCGAGTCGATGAGCAGGCGCCACGACGCCGGCACTCCCACCGGGGTGATTCCTCCGTACTCCATCCCCGAAGCTTCCACCGCCCGCTCCTGTGGCCAGAAGGAAGCTTTGCGCACGTCGAGGGTTCTTTTCACGGTGTGGTTGACGTCGGCGTTGGTCGTGGCGCGGACGACGCACGCAGCGATTCTCTCTTCGCCGGCTCGTTTCCCGGCGACGAGGATGCAGTTCGACGACAGGGCGAGGTCCATGCCGAACGCCTCTGTCATCGTTTCGGTGTCGGCGAGCTCTGGGTCGATCTCGGTCACGCGAACCTTTGCCGCCAGATTTGGGTGGGTCGCCGCGATCGCCTGAAGGGCGGCCGCCGTCGGGGGCGCCAGCAGTTCCAGGTTCTCCAAGGCCGGCAGTGTCGCCAAGGTTCCGCTTCCTGGGATATCGACGTCGTTCATGTTTTATCCTTCCCGATTCGCTGCATGCATCCTTTCAATCGTCGTGCTCCGCTAAGCCGTCTGTCAACAGTCTGTGTAGCCGTGGCGACGCCAAGCAAGGGTGGCCAAGGGTGGCAGGAACCCGCTTCGCCTGTTCCTTGGGAACTCAGTCTTTAGGGAACATAGATCGTTTGGTCTTTAGGAACCCATTTCGTCTGCTCTTTTTTGCAGACAGTCTGAACAGTTTCTCTAGTTCTGAGTTAGTCTTGAAGCTCTGTTTCGTCGATGATATTTTGGACCCAACTGACCACGGAGTTGTTCGTCTTGAACAACCAAATCACGCAAGAATGCAAGGTTTCTTTTCACAGAGGAGCGGCTATGACGTTCATGAAATGCAACTCTGCTTGCTTCTTCTATGGGTACAAGGGATCTTGGTGACTTCATGGGGCGTGCTAAAGAGCAACGATGGCTTCTTTTCTCAAAACGATGGTGGAAGGAACCAAGGTGTTTGAGATGGTCTCTATTGAGTGTCGATGTTGTGCCATCGCGTTCGTCTGGACTGTGAAAGGAAACCAAATTGTATAAGGGCATCTACATCGGGATCAGAGCGGTTGTAGCGATTCTGGCTTTTGTCACGCTTCATCGCCTTTTCTTTGTTCCACTGTCAATCGAATCTGGTGTGGGAGGCAACGAGTATTCCTCGTGTCATCCATTGCATGGAACTTCAGAGGCGATCTGGTGCCTCTATCGGATGACGCTTTCGACGTTGAGAATCCCGATGATGTGCAAGCGTATGTCGATGGAGCCGTTTCATACAAGCTTGAAGTCAAGGACGCGATACTCAGAAGAGTGCACGAAGCGTGCAAGGAGGCGCGCCATGAGCGTGGGATTGTCATTGTCGTTGCCTCGATCTTCTTCGCCGTCGTGTTCCTGTCGGTGCCCAAGCCGCGAAGGTCTCGCAACGGCGCAGGAACCCGCGAGACGTCTGACGGCACAGGGCAAAAGGCCGCTGCCGGAGGAGAGAATGCCGCTTTCATGACGGAGGAAAAGGGCACGGCCTTAGGCGACAGGGACGAGACGGATTTCAGGCGAGGTACGGAATCGAACTAGTTTCGGCCTGCCTGAGCCTGCTGCCGAGGCCATCGCGAAGCAGGATACGGATACGAAGGCCAGACTTGACCAAATGGCACAGGGCATCCGCGGCAATCGTACCGATCCGTGGTCGAAAGAAACCGAACCGCATACAGGCAATAAGCACAACGTGAAAGGAAACCGAATTGTCTAGATCGACGTACCTGATTACTCGGTCGCTCGTGGCGCTCACGGCCTTCGTCGTCTTCCTATGGCTGTTTTTCGTCCCACCCACGATCCAAGCCGGCGGAAGCGACAACAGTTATCGTGGGTGCCACTCGGTTGGCTGGAACTTCCTGGGCGATTTCTATCTGATGACCGGAAGGTTCGATGTTGAGAATCCCCAGAAAATCAAAAAGTATGTAGAAGGGGCCAACACGAGCGTGCGACCTGAAGATGACGTGGTGGCACCGACCATACATGAGGCCTGCAAGGAGGCTCGGCAGGGGCGAAGCACGTTCATTAACGCCGCATTGGCTTTCTTTGCGGTCGCCTTCCTTTCGATCCCCAAACCGAAGTCGCCTCGCGAAATATCTGCCGGGTAGGCCTCCGCCCGCTCCGATCCCCAGGAGCGCGCCGCAGTTACAAACGCCTGCGCTGAAGAGGTTTATCGACTGCCTCGATGGCGCAGCCGGCTAACCCGATTCGCTGCATGCATCCTTTCGATCGTCGTGCTCCGCTAAGCCGTCTGTCAACAGTCTGTGTAGCTGTGGCGACGCCAAGCGAGGGTGGCAGGAACCCGCTTCGCCTGTTCCTTGGGAGTTCGGTCTTTGGGGAACCCGTATCGTTTGTTCTTGAGAGATCCATTTCGTCTGCTCTTTTTTGCAGACAGTCTGAACGGTTTCTCTAGTTCTGAGTTGGTCTTGAAGCTCTGTTTCGTCGATGATATTTTGATCTTGGCCGATCGAAAGATTGGTACACGGAAAGACTGAGTCACGCAAGACGCCAGGATTTCTTCTACTGAGGAGCGGCTATGACGTTCATGAAATGCAACTCCGCTTGCTTCTTCTATGGATACAAGGGATCTCGGTGATTTCATGGGGCGTGCTAAAGAGCAACGATGGCTCCGTTTCTCAAAACGATGGTGGAAGGAACCAAGGTGTTTGAGATGGTCTCTATTGAGTGTCGATGTTGTGCCATCGCGTTCGTCTGGACTGTGAAAGGAAACCAAATTGTATAAGGGCATCTACATCGGGATCAGAGCGGTTGTAGCGATTCTGGCTTTTGTCACGCTTCATCGCCTTTTCTTTGTTCCACTGTCAATCGAATCTGGTGTGGGAGGCAACGAGTATTCCTCGTGTCATCCATTGCATGGAACTTCAGAGGCGATCTGGTGCCTCTATCGGATGACGCTTTCGACGTTGAGAATCCCGATGATGTGCAAGCGTATGTCGATGGAGCCGTTTCATACAAGCTTGAAGTCAAGGACGCGATACTCAGAAGAGTGCACGAAGCGTGCAAGGAGGCGCGCCATGAGCGTGGGATTGTCATTGTCGTTGCCTCGATCTTCTTCGCCGTCGTGTTCCTGTCGGTGCCCAAGCCGCGAAGGTCTCGCAACGGCGCAGGAACCCGCGAGACGTCTGACGGCACAGGGCAAAAGGCCGCTGCCGGAGGAGAGAATGCCGCTTTCATGACGGAGGAAAAGGGCACGGCCTTAGGCGACAGGGACGAGACGGATTTCAGGCGAGGTACGGAATCGAACTAGTTTCGGCCTGCCTGAGCCTGCTGAAGCATCCCGGCAGATAGGCGTGCCGGGGCGCTTCTCCGACTTTACCGCGTTAGACGGCCTCTGTATGTCGGGCACTCTTCGAAGTTTGGGCATGCAGCTGCTGCCCTTTGTTGTCCTGAATTTTTCGCCTTGCCCATGCCGGTCGGGTTTATGGAGGCCCTTCGTCGCGTCCCTTCCGCAACTGCCTTTCTCTACGGCGCCTCTCTCCACGGCTCCTCGTTGGTGGTTTTTTGTGGGATTCGATAAAAGATGATGTGTGCAGGCGTTTCATCGCCTACCCTTGACTCGTGATCCGCGAGACTGGGAAGGGCGTTGCTCGTCGTGCTGTGCGTGGGGCGATTTCGTTTTTCAGACGGGACGGGGTCTTGGCCTTCTTGCTTATCTGTATATCGCTCGGGTGGAGTCTCGTAGCGGTCAGCGAGGGTACTCAGATCAGTCGGTATGACGAGTGGACATACATTGATTATGCCCGCAAGGTGGCGGTTGGGCATATTCCGATTCAGGGGGAGCCTTTGGCTGCGCAAAGTCTGGAGGACTGGTCCTGCCGTGGAATGGAAGGCGGAATCCGCGACGTCACGCCGCCTGAATGCGGATCGATCTACAAACGCACGCCCGCGACGTCGTGGCCGTTCAAGGGCGAGAACTACAACGCATTCCATCCGCCTACCTATTTCTTCGCGGCGGGGCTCGGCGGCCAGACGATCTCCGAGCTCACGGGCGTCGATTTCGTGACCGGCGCCAGGCTGGTGTCCGCGGGGTTCGTCGCCCTCGGCGTCGCCGGCCTCTTTCTCGCCATCAGGGCGTGGAGAGTCAATCGCCTCGCCGCGTTCTCCGGGGCGCTTCTGGCTTTGACGACGCCGGCCGTTGCGGCGTCGTCCGCGATAGTCCACAACGACGCGATCACACTTCTCGCGGGCGACGCTGCCGTCTGGGTTGGCGCGCGAATATTCGCCCGCTACAAGCTCGGCTGGGGGGTCCCCGCCTTCCTGGCCTTCATCGTCTCCTCATTCCGTGTGGTGTCGCTGGGGGCTATGCTGGCCGTCGCCGGCGTCGTGCTGCTCGCATGCTTCATGCCGAAAGTCTTCGGCCTGCTGGCCGACGACAGACAGGACTTGAGCAGAATCTTCGGCGCGACAGTGGGAGCCGCGGCTGTTCCCTACCTGTTTTGGAACCAGTTCCAGGCGGTGCGCACGCCCCCCGGATACGTTCCGGCGATTGACGGGCTGTCGACGATCAAGTTGAAAGACAGCGCGCTGCACTACGTGGTTCCCACCCTTATCGACGCCTACGGGCTGACCGATCCGCGCACCGACTTCTATATGCAGCCCGGCCTGAAATCCGGCGCCACGTTCGCATGGGCAGGCATTCTCTACATTTTCTACATCGTCCTTCTGATCGTTTCGGTTGTCTGCATGTGGAAGGCAGTGGACAGGCGCGGCCTCATTTTAAGTACGGCTATATCGCCGTTCGTGACGGCTCTGGTCGTGCAGGTCCGCGAAATCATGACGACGAGCGGTTACTTCGACGTCGTGTCGGGGAGGTACGCCATGAGCACGGTCGCCCTGCACTGCGCGCTCGCAGCCGTGCTGTGCAACGGAAAGCGAGCGAAGTGGCTCTTCGTTTTCGCTGTGGCTGGGTGCGTCTTCATGTCCGTCGGGGTCGCGATGGCCAAGGTCCCGTAGGTCTGAGCCGACGACGGGGGAGAGGCCGGTTCGACGACGGGCGGAGGGCCGATCTGCGGCGGGGAGAGAGGAACGGTGCGCGGCGTCGGCGCGGATTGGGGTGCGGCGGTTCTGACGCGTACCGTAGTTGCGAAGCACATCGGGAGCACATGGATGGAAGGACGCGTGATGGCCTCGCTGACAGTGGGCGTTGCCGGAGGCACGGGAAGCGGAAAAACCACCCTGACGAGGAAGCTTGTGGAGCGGTTTCCCGGCAAGTCCTCCGTCGTCTTCCACGACAGTTACTACAAGGCCCACGACGACCTTGCCTATGAGGAACGGTGCCTGCTCAACTACGATCACCCGGACGCATTCGACAACGATCTGATGGTCGAGCATCTTCGCCGACTCGCCGCAGGGCGGCCCGTTGAGTGTCCGGTTTACGACTACTCCAGCTACAATCGGTCGGATAGAACCAGGCGGATCGAGCCCGCGCCGATCATCGTGGTCGAGGGAATCCTCATATACGCCGCGCCCGAAATATGCGAGCTGCTCGACATCAAAGTCTTCGTCGACACCGACGCCGACGTGAGAATCCTCCGGCGCATCAAGCGCGACGTCGTCGAACGTGGGCGGACGCTCGAATCCGTGGAGCGTCAGTACCTGACGACGGTCAAGCCGATGCACGAGCTCTATGTGGAGCCGTCGAAGCGCAATGCGGACATCATCGTTCCCAACGGAGGTCACAACCTCGTTGCGCTCGACATGCTCATCAACAAGGTCGAGAGGGCGATCGGCTGAGGCCGGGTAGGCGTGGCGATCCGCCGAAGGCACGGCAGTCTGCCGAGAGGAGCCTAAGTGCGACGATCGGCCGAGGACAGAACGGCAGGGCGCAGCGGCATGACTGCGGACAACGCAAGCGGCCGCGCGGCCGAGGCCTATACGGTTTGCGCATCGGGGATGTTTCCAATAAACTAAGCGACGCCAAAGACCGCAGGTTGCCCGTCGCCAAACGGGACGAAACTCGCAAGAGGCCGGCGCAGGTGAGACAACGAGGACCTTCCAGCCCCGTGCGCCTGCGCGGGGCTTTTGCATGTTCGGATACTTGCGGCAGACGACCGAAGGGAGGCCCTATGGCACGGACCGACAAGTCAGCAGCCATTGCCGAGCTCAAGAAGAAGTTCGAGAGCTCGGACGCCGTGCTGCTTACTGAATACCGCGGCCTGACCGTGATGCAGCTCAAGACGCTGCGTCGCGCGATCGGCGCCAACGCTCAGTTCAAGGTCGCCAAGAACACGCTGGCAAAAATTGCGGCCAAGGAAGCCGGGATCGAAGGCCTCGACGACCTTCTGACCGGACCCACCGCATTCGCCTTCGTCACCGGCGAAATTGCCGACACCGCCAAGGCCATTCGCGATTTCGCCAAGGACAATCCGGCACTCCTCGTCAAGGGCGGAGTCCTTGAGGGCAACCTGCTCTCGGAGGACGACGTCAAGAAGCTTGCTGATCTCGAGTCTCGCGAGGTGCTCCTCAGCAAGGCCGCAGGCGTGCTCAAGGCTGCTCTGTTCCAGGCGGCATACGTTTTCCAGGCGCCCGTGTCAAAGACGGTGCGCACCATCGACGCGCTGCGCGCGAAGGAAGAAGCGGCTGCCTGATCGGGCGCCGCGCAATCAACAGATACATCTGCTCGCGTAGCAGGCATCAGGAAGGAAGGCCATCATGGCTAAGCTCACCATCGAAGAGCTCATCGCTGCATTCAAGGAGCTCACCCTCGTTGAGCTCAACGACTTCGTCAAGGCGTTCGAAGAGGAGTTCGACGTCACCGCCGCGGCTCCCGTTGCCGCCGTCGCCGCGGCCCCGGCCGCCGGTGGAGAGGCCGCCGCCGTCGAAGAGGAGAAGGACTCGTTCGACGTCGTTCTTGAGGCTGCCGGCGACAAGAAGGTCGCGGTCATCAAGGAAGTTCGTGCCCTGACCTCCCTCGGCCTCAAGGAGGCCAAGGACCTCGTCGATTCGGCTCCCAAGGCCGTTCTCGAGGGCGTCGATAAGGAGGCCGCGAACAAGGCCAAGGAGCAGCTCGAGGGCGCCGGCGCGTCCGTCACCGTCAAGTGACGCGAGCGGCTTAAAACGACGCCAGGCACGCTTACCGCTTCAAAGGGAGCGTGCCGCGTCGAGCCGACGCCCGCCGCGCCAATGTCAGTGGTGAGAACGGCTTAGAGCCAACGCGGCGGTGCCGGAGGCACGTGCGCTTCAGCGTGAATGCGTCGGCGCGAGTTGCGCAACGTCAATGTGGCGCAAGCCAAGGCAAAGGCGCGAACGGCAGCGGTTTCAAGCGGTTTGAATGCTTGGAGCCATCCAAGCGGCTCGGGCCTGAAAGCGGCCTAGGGCTCAAGGTTACTTGAGCCCTAGGCCGCTTCGTTGTCGGTCGCTTTTCCTCGGAGCGTGTTGGCCGGCCTCGGTTTTATCTCGTTTAGAATCACTTTTGTTAGCAGCTCTTGCCGCAAATTCAGGTAGGGGCCTGCTCGTCGAGATGGGGGATGGACCGGTCATGTGACGGCTCTTCGGAAGCAAGAGGCTATTGAATTGCCGTTTCGAGTTCTCAACTGTCACTGCAAGTTGATAAAGAGTAATATAACTGCCCGACGTGAAAAATATTTGTTACATAAGGTTTCTTGTTACATTTAGAAACCAAAAGTCGGAGTTTGTGACGTGTGTAGAAATTCTTTATAGCGTTATATTGTTAGAATGTTGCAAATCGCCACTGAAAGTCACCTTAAACGCCATGTGTTTATCGTCAACTGTCGTCGATGACGGCATTTTCAAGCGAGCAGTGTGGTGGCTTGTGGGCTGCGCCGGTTGGTTTGTGGGCTGCGCCGGTTGGTTTGTGGGCTGCGTCGGTTGGTTTATGAGCCGTGTGGTTGGCTGTGAGCGTTTGTGAGCTGCTTCGGTTGGCGGGCGAGCCGCGCCCACCGGCTTGTGAACGGCGTCTTGTCCAGGGACCCGACGGTGTTTCCCCTCGCCTGCCGCGTCGACGTCGACCTGCAAACGGCCCCTTGACCGGCCTCGCAAAGCGGAGGACACGAGCGGTGTCCGGCAAACAGCGCTCCGATTCTTGGACGAACGAGGTGCGAGACCGATCTCCGCGAGTCCGATCGCCGCCCCGGACCGCGTCGCACTTGCACATCGCGCTCGGGTGTGGGACAGTTTTTCCGAACGCAGTTGTTCAGTGACGCCTTCCACAGGGCGCGCTGTGGCGCGCACCTGCCAGTTGGTGTATTGTAGGTATTTGCTTCGTGTAACTACCAGTGTGTCCAGAAGGCCCTCAAAGCTTGGAAACTATTGGAAATACCCGGATGCGACCGCCTTACCAACGTCAGGGAAGGAACCCCTTTGGCTGCTTCGCGCACCTATTCGCTCTCCGCACGCAATGGAAAGCCGGTCGTTGACCGCGTTTCCTTTGCCAAGATTCACGAGCCTCTTCAACCCCCGAACCTCCTGGGCCTGCAGACCGACAGCTTCGGTTGGCTCGTCGGCTCCGAGCAGTGGACCTCGCGGAACCCCGGTTCCCAATCCGGCCTCGAGGAGATCTTCGAAGAGATTTCCCCCATTGAAAACGCAGCCCAAACCATGGGTCTCGTGCTTTCCTCCCCGCACCTGGAGGATCCCAAATACTCTATCGCCGAATGCCGCGAGCGCGATCTGACGTACGCCGCTCCGCTATACGTGACAGCCGAATTCCAAAACTACGAGACCGGCGAGATCAAAAGCCAGACCACGTTCATCGGCGACTTCCCGCTCATGACCGAGCGTGGAACGTTCATCATCAACGGCACCGAGCGCGTCGTCGTCTCTCAGCTTGTGCGCTCGCCGGGCGTGTACTACGAGCGGCTCGCCGACAAAACTTCCGACAAAGACGTGTTCAACGTCAAGATCATTCCCTCGCGCGGAGCCTGGCTCGAATTCGAGATCGACAAGCGCGACGCCGTCGGAGTGCGCGTGGACCGCAAGCGCAAGCAGTCGGTGACGGTCTTCCTCAAGGCCCTCGGCATGAGCGAGTCAGAGATCCGTGAAATCTTCGGCGATTTCCCGGCGCTCATCGAGACGCTCGAGAAGGACACCGTGCACACCCAAGAAGAGGCTTTGACGGACCTGTACCGCAAGCTTCGCCCGGGCGAGCCGCCGACGGCCGAGGCCGGGCGCGCGCTTCTCAACAATTTCTACTTCAACACGAAGCGCTACGACACTGCCAAGGTCGGCCGCTTCAAGCTCAACAAGAAGCTCGGCCTCGACCCGGCCAACGAGTCACGCCAGCTTGGCATCTCTGACATCACGGCCGTGCTGCGCTATCTTTTAGCGCTTCACGCCGGGCATGAGAAGGTCGTGTGCGGCGAGGGCGGCGCCGAAGTGGAGATCGAGACCGACGACATCGACCACTTCGGCAACCGTCGCATTCGCGCCGTCGGCGAGCTCATCCAGAATCAGGTTCGCACCGGGCTTTCGCGTTTGGACCGCATGGTTCGCGAGCGCATGACGACGCAGGAGGCGGAAGCCATCACACCGTCCTCGCTCATCAACATCCGGCCGATCGTCGCAGCCATCAAAGAGTTCTTCGGAACGTCGCAGCTTTCGCAGTTCATGGATCAGAACAACCCGCTGGCTGGGCTAACCCACAAGCGTCGTCTTTCGGCGCTGGGCCCCGGCGGTCTTTCCCGCGACCGCGCGGGCATGGAAGTGCGCGACGTGCACCCCTCGCACTACGGTCGTATGTGCCCCATCGAAACCCCTGAAGGTCCGAACATTGGTCTGATCGGTTCGTTGGCAACCTACGGGCGTATCAACTCTTACGGCTTTATCGAGACCCCCTACCGCGTGGTTGAAGATGGTAAGGTCACCGACAAGGTGCGTTACCTGACTGCCGACGACGAGAAGAGCGTTATTATTGCGCAGGCAAACGCCCCGCTGACTAACGAGCGTACCTTTGCTGAGGACGAGGTTCTCTGCCGTGCAGGCGATGGTTCTGGCGAGGCCGTGCTGGTTGCCCCTGGCGCTGTGCAGTACATGGACGTTTCCCCGCGTCAGATGGTGTCTGTGGCAACCGCTCTAATTCCCTACCTTGAGCACGACGACGCAAACCGTGCGTTGATGGGCGCTAACATGCAGCGCCAGGCTGTGCCGCTGTTGGAATCCGAGGCTCCCGTCGTTGGTACCGGTATGGAGAAGTACGCTGCGCTTGACTCCGGCGATTCCGTGCTGGCGAAGAAGGCTGGCGTGGTATCCGAGGTATCGGCCGATCTGGTATTGGTTCGCAACGATGACGGCACCACCAGCTCGTACCCGATCATGAAGTTCTCCCGCTCGAACCCGGGCAACTGCTACAACCAGCGTGTTGTGGTGAAGGCCGGTCAGCGTGTGGAGGAGCGTGACGTTATCGCGGACGGCCCTTCGACCGACGGCGGTGAGCTCGCTCTGGGTAAGAACCTGCTCGTGGCATACATGCCCTGGGAAGGTCTGAACTATGAGGATGCGATTATCCTCTCCCAGCGCATGGTCTCCGAGGACGTGCTGACCTCGATTCATATTGAAGAGCACGAAATCGACGCTCGTGACACCAAGCTGGGTCCCGAAGAAATTACCCGCGATATTCCCAACGTTTCTGAGGAAGTTCTCTCTGCACTGGATGACCGCGGTATTATCCACATTGGTGCCGAGGTTGAGGCTGGCGACATCCTGGTCGGTAAGGTAACCCCCAAGGGCGAGACCGAGCTGACCCCTGAAGAGCGCCTGCTGCGCGCAATCTTCGGCGAGAAGTCCCGCGAAGTTCGTGATACTTCTCTGAAGGTTCCCCACGGTGAATCCGGTACCGTGATCGGCGTTCGCATCTTCGACCGCGAAAGCGACGATGAAGACGATCTGCCTCCGGGCGTTAACAAGCTTGTGCGCGTGTACGTTGCGCAGAAGCGTAAGATTACCGACGGCGACAAGCTTGCAGGTCGCCACGGTAACAAGGGCGTTATTTCCAAGATCCTGCCGGTCGAAGACATGCCCTTCTTGGAAGACGGTACTCCCGTTGATGTCATTCTGAACCCGTTGGGCGTGCCCGGTCGTATGAACATCGGCCAGGTGCTTGAGGTTCACACCGGCTGGCTCGCTAAGCAGGGTTGGAAGATTGAGGGTGACCCGGCGTGGCTGAAGAATATGCCGAACTTCCCGAAGGAATCCGGCCCGACCCGCCTGGCAACCCCCGTGTTTGACGGCGCTCATGAGGACG
>ERZ772807.501-NODE-501-length-24159-cov-13.622096_pt1 | contig 24159 bp, 25 predicted proteins | sample MGYA00511472_ERZ772807 | MGnify/ENA primary metagenome ERZ772807 (study PRJEB29015, sample SAMEA2737947) | human oral metagenome | biome: human oral; feature: human-associated habitat; material: dental | place: China | collected 2039 ... | reverse complement strand
TCTTCATTTACAGCCCGCGCCCCGGCACGCCCGCCGCCAACCTGCCGGACGACACGCCGCACGAAGAAAAAGTGCGCCGTTTGGAAGCGCTGAACGAAGTGATTGAAGCCGAAACGGCGCGCATCAACCAAACCATGCTCGGCACGGTGCAGCGCTGCCTGGTGGAAGGCGTGTCCAAAAAAGACCCCGACCAGCTCCAAGCGCGCACGGCGAACAACCGCGTGGTGAATTTCCACGGGTCTGCCGATTTGATTAACCAAATGGTGGAATTGGAAATTACTGAAGCGCGTACGTTCTCGTTAAGCGGCAAACTGGCAGAATAAGGCGAAGGCCACCTGGAAACTTGTTTACAGGAATGAAAACATGAAGAAAATCTGGATGGCCGTATTATTAAGCTGCCTGCTCACACCGGCCTATGCTGATAACCGAGACCAACAGAATCTTGACCCGGACGAGCTCTTGCAGCAGCTGAAAATATTTGACGAGTATGCCGAAGAAAAAATGACCGAGATTGTACGCAGGAAATGGAATACGCTGTCGCCCGAACAAAAACGGCGACTGACTGCCGATGAAATCGATTATCAAGCAGAAAATGAGTTTGCACGCTCGGCGCGGCGGCAGTTTATGCAATCCTGGGCAGGCCATATGAATCAGTGTTATGCCCGCAATGCGGCCAGACTATGCGCCTATCAAGATATGTTGTTTCATCAAATGCTTGAACCGAGCATGAAACGGCTCGGACATCAGCTTCCGCCGCACCCGTGCATGGATGCGGCAGAATCCCCGTTTGTGGGGGCAGGCGGTGGCTGAAATAACGGCGATAGTTCATGAGGCGGGTTTGTAAGGCAGCATATTTTCAGTATTGTGTTTCCAATGATTCGAAGTTTATGTTTGCAGGCTGCTTTTGCCTGTTGCAGCAATTATCTAACCGATTGATTTTCCATGAAGCGGCGCGATATGCCCATGTGCAGGCTGCTTTTTCCGAAACCCGAACCATGTATCGCAAACCTCCCATCATTCTGGCGCAGCTTCTCCAGCAATACCGCTATTGGCGCGGCAAAATTTTGCGGCTGCTGGACATTAAAGGGCGCACCGCGTGGCTGTATTCGCCCGACTGCCAAACCCATTTTGCAGGCAGCCTGCACCCCGAAAGCCCGGAGCGCACCGAAGCCATCGAACAAGCGCTGCGCCGTTCGGGGTTGTGGCTGCTGCTGCAAAAAATCGAAGCGCCCGATGTGACCGAGGTGCAGTTGGCGCGCGTGCACACGCGGCGTTACCTGAACGATTTGGAAAGTCGGCTGCCCGCGCAGGGGCAAGTGCAAATCAACGACGACACCTTTTTGAGCCGCCACACCTTGCAGGCTGCCCGCAAAGCCGCCGGCGCCGCCGTGAAAGCCGTGGACATGGTAATGCGTAAACAAGCCAAAAACGCCTTTTGTGCCGTCCGCCCGCCCGGCCACCACGCCCATGCCGACAAAGCGTCGGGATTTTGCTTTATCAACAATGTGGCCGTGGCTGCCATGCACCTGATTGCCGAATACCGCTTGGAACGCGTGGCGATTCTGGATTTCGACGTGCACCACGGCGATGGCACGCAGGATATTTTTGCCGACGACCCGCGCGTCATGCTGCTGTCGAGTTTCGAATATCCGCTGTATCCCTTTGCCGAAGGCGAACTGCCCGCCGCCGCAGGGCGCAATCCGCACATCGTCAATACGCCGCTCAAAGCCGGTGACGGCAGCCAAGCCTTCCGCGATGCCGTCCGCAACCGCTGGCTGCCCGCCTTGGAAGCGTTTCGGCCGCAATTCATCCTGCTTTCCGCCGGATTCGATGCGCACAAGGACGACGAATTGGCGCATCTTCGCCTGACCGAAGACGATTTCGAATGGCTGACCAAAAAAATCATGCTGCTGGCCAACCGCCATGCCAAAGGGCGGATTGTGTCCGTGCTGGAAGGCGGCTACCACCTGCCCAGCCTGGCCGCCAGCGCCAAAACGCATATCGGCTGTTTGGTGAAAGCCAGCCCGTTTTTTTAAGGCCGATAAAAAAGCAGCCTGCACTTCCATAAAGTCGTCTGAAAGTGTTTTCAGACGGCTTCACATTGCCATCCTATATGCCGCCCAATACCGCAAACCCGTGTTCGCGGGCATATTCGATATAGTCCTTCGGATAAAAAACCATTGCCTTTAAGGGTTGGGCTTCCATGTCAGCATGAAGCAGCAGGGTAAAGATGGCGGTTTCGAATGCCCAGTAGCCGAAGAACAACTCTCCATCCCTAACCTTATGATAGTCATACCAATAAGTATCCTTATTGGTTTTGTACCAGCCTTTCAGATAGTCCCGCAGCAGCCTGCCGCGAAGGATTTCCGAAGATTCAAACGGGTTGTCGGGGTTCTTGGGCGGATGGATGATGTCGGGTATCAGCATATAGACGCTTTTCGGAAAAAACGGTTCGGGACTGACCTGAATTCTGCCCCGATAGCCGACCAAATCCAGCAATGCCTTCATCGGTGCATCCACCAGTGGCGCACCGCCAAGGATGTGCTCTCCGTTTTCGTCCAAATCGGGCGAAAGCCAGCCGGGGATGCGGTTGAGGCTTTCTTTATGGTTGGACAATACGGCCAGCCCCAGCAGCCAGAGGATGTAGGCGTAGGAATCGGCTTCCCACAGTTGCAGCTTGTCTTCGGGGAAATCAATATCGAAATGCTTGTGGAAGCGTTCGAGCATGTCATGGGTGGCGGAAACGACTTCGGGCATGGGGCAGCCTGCGGAATAGAGGAGCTGGCAGTAGCGCATAGCGGTTGATATTTGATTCCAGCTTAATCCACGCTGATAACGCCCCTGCCCATAATTGGGGTCATCTAAGATCCATTGGGGTGTTTTGATTAAAAAAACATCTTCCTGCAAGTCTTCTTCAAGAAATTTTTTCCGATGAAGAAAATGTCTTTCTGTCAGATAAATAGCCCGTTTATTCTTTTCAAATTCGCACATTATCTTTCCTTTTTAAATTCTAAACGTTCCAATCACTTCGGCATTTTGATTCAGCTTGTAGATGGTTTCTACTTTACCGCCCGTTCCAACGATCATCAGCCAACGTTCCTTGCTTGTGTATCAGCAATTTCTTGTTCCTATCTAACTTCAACTTCCGAACGTGCAGGCTGCTTTTTTGCGTTTCAGCGCACCTTCGCGCCGATTTTGCCGTGAATGATTTCTTTGATAATTAAACGGTTGGGGTTGAGCGCTTGTTGTAGGCGGGCGGAGAGCAGGCGTGGGGTACGGCAGATTTGGGCGGCAATGTCGGCGGCGCACAGGGGGGCGGTGGCCAGCCCGCGCGAGCCGTGGGCGGTGTTCAGATAGGCGTTGGGCAGGTAAGGGCAGGGCGTTTGAATCGGATAATTTTTGTCGTGGGCGAATTTGGCATACACCTGTTTCATGGCGGCGGCATCGCCCAATGCGCCGACGGCGGGCAGGTGGTCGTGGGCATCGCAGCGCAGGGCGGCGTGTCCGCGTTCGGCAGGGTGCAGGCTGCTTTCGTCGCCCCATGCGGCAGACAGGCTGCGGTACAGCGGTTCGTTGAGTTGCGACAGGGCTTGGCGGTTGTGCCGCTCGTCTTCCGCTTGCCATGCGGTGTCGGGGTTGTTCGGGGCGAAGGTGGCGCCGAAACAATGGCGGCCCTGCCATGCGGGCGAAATGTAGCTGGCGGCGGACAGGGCGGTTTTGAGGGCGCGGCTGTATTCGGTGGCGGGCGCGATGCTGGTTTGCCCGCGAATGATTTGCAGGGGGAGTTGCCGCGTTATGGGGGCGTGCAGGCTGCCTGCGCCGGTGCAGAACACGATGTGGCTGCCCGAAAGCGTGCCGTGCGGCGTGCGGACACGCCATTGGCGGCTTTCGCGGTCGTAGGCGATTTCTTCAACATTGTGTTCGGTAAACAGGCGGATGTTCGGGTGGTCCAGCAGCCGTTTAACCAACGCGGCGGGATTGAGCCATGCGCCCATCGGCCAGAACAGCCCATCCTGTTCCACGGGAATGCCGGCCAACTGCGCAGCCTCTTCGGCGCAGACGGCGCGGTATAAATGCGCGTGCTGCGTTTGTTGTGCCAGCAGGCGGTTGCGCTGCCGTTCCGATTCGTTGTGGTTCAGGTGCAACACGCCGCAGGGCTGCCAATGCGCCTGTTCGGGCAGGAGTCGGGCGAGCAGGTGGCGCGTGTAGCCGTAACCCGAAAGCAGCAGCTCGGTTTGCGGCGTGTTGTGCGGCGAAATTTTGGCATACAGCAAGCCCTGACGGTTGCCGCTGGCCTCTTGTGCAGGCTGCTTTTGCCGTTCAATCACGCTCACCGTAGCACCGCGCAGCGCGCATTCGTATGCCGTGGCCGCGCCCGCAATGCCCGCGCCAATCACCAACACATGCGGCGTTCCGTCTTCCGGCAGCGGTTCAGGTGTAGCCTGCCATACTTTCAATGCCGGCGGTTCGGCAGGGCGCACGGGCGAATCCTGCCATTGAATCGGCACGGCGAAATGCGCTTGGCATTGGTCGGCATAGGCACGCGGCACGAACCAGAAATGCACCTTGCCCCACGCATAAGGAAAATGATGCAGCGCCGCCGTGCCGGTACACGCCAAAGCAGCCTGCAACGCCGCCGTCAGACCGTTGTCGGACGGTTCGGCAGGCAGGGCGATGCGGTGCGGCGGCGGAATATCATCGTCCAAACAAAACAGCCAGTGCTGCTCCTGCTCCGCCGCGTGCGGACGGTCAGCCAGTTCGGCCTGGGAGGGCAGGTGTTGCCAAGCATAAACGGGGGGCATGTGGGTCTCCTTTGCAGTTGGGCGGCGGCGCGTGCCGACCATCAAAAACAGGGGCTATTTTAACGGTTTTCACGGCGTTGCGTCGCCGTACCCACGCGGGTGATGGTGCCCGTGGCAAACGCTGCCGCACATCCGAAAAAGCAGCCTGCAGATTGAAAACCGAAGTGCAGGCTGCTTTTGGGATGCGGCAAAGCCGACAAAAGGGCAGCAGCCTTTGCCACGGGCGGCTGTTCCAAGCGCGGGTATGGCGGCGCAACGCCATGCAAATCGCCGCAACACACCGCCTGCGCGGCAAAAAAAGCAGCCTGCACGATGCCGAAGCCGTCCAAGAGCCGTTCAATCCGTTATAATACCGTGCTTTAACACACACGAAGAAAGCAGCCTGCACATGAATATCCTGATTTCCAACGACGACGGCTATCTGGCACGCGGCATTGCATTGCTGGCGCGGCTGGCCGGCGAATTTGCCAACGTGCGCGTGGTCGCCCCAGAACGCAACCGCAGCGGCGCGAGCAATTCGCTCACCTTGGACAAGCCTTTGCGCGTGCGGCAGACGGAAAACGGCTTTTATTTTGTGAACGGCACACCGACCGACTGCATCCACACGGGGCTGCACGTCCTGCCTGATTTCAAACCCGACTGGGTGTTTTCCGGCGTGAACCACGGCGCGAATATGGGCGACGACACGCTGTATTCCGGCACGGTGGCCGCCGCCACGGAGGCTTATATGATGGGCATTCCCGCCATTGCCTTTTCGCTGGCCGGCCACCACATGGGCACGTTCACGCCCACGGTGGAAAAGGCCGTGTGGAGCGTGCTGACCCATGTGTTGCGGCAGCCCAAACCGGAAACGCCCGTGTTGTGGAATGTGAATATTCCCACCGTGGCGGCAAAAGATTTGCGCGGCATACGGATTACGCGGCTGGGCAGGCGGCATCACGAGCAAAACATGCTGGCGGCCAGCGACCCGCGCGGCGAACCGATTTACTGGATCGGGCCGGCCGGCGGCGTGTACGACAGCGAAGAAGGCACGGATTTCGCGGCATGCGAATCGGGCTTTGTCAGCATCACGCCGCTGCAAGTGGATTTGACCGCGCACGCACAAATTGACGCTTTGCGCGAAAGCAGCCGCTCTTGGACGCTGCACGAATGCCCTTAAAGCATTGTCGCCGCACGGATAACACGGTAAAATCCTTGCGGTAATCAGGCCGCAGCGCGTCAAAAGCAGCCTGCACCTTTGTTGATATCCATATTTCAGAAAGATAGTTTGATGATGAATCGTATCCGTTTTGCACGTCCGCTGGTTTCCAGTTTGGCGGTTGCCGCGCTCCTGTCGGCATGTTCCGCCGCACAGCAAAGCCCCGCCCCCGTGGTGAACGGCAGCGGCAACGGCGGCGTCCCCGTTTATAGCGGCAGTGCGCCGGTTTACAGCGGCAACAGCGGCTCCGTCAGCACCGACAGCGGCAACCCTTACGGCATCAACACCAACGGCGGCGTGCCTGCCGTGCCTGGCGCGCCTGCAGATTCGGGTAGCGTGCCGGTAACGACTGCGCCGCCTTACACCGCTCCGAGCGCCCCAGTGGTGTCTGCACCCGTTGCAGGCACGGGCACTTACGTCCCAAACTACGCACCGGTGGACAGAAATGCCGTGCAGCACCGCGTTGTGCAGGGCGACACGGTGTACAACATTTCCAAACGCTACGGCATTACCGAAGACCAGTTGCGCCAATGGAATAACCTGAGCGATAACAATATCGTGAAAGGGCAGACCTTGCGCGTAAAGCCGTTCGGCCATAGCGGCAGCGGCAGTGCACCCGTCATCAACGGCACGAACACCCACCGAGTTGTGGCGGGGGACACGGTGTACAACATTTCCAAACGCTATGGCATGAGTGAAAACCAGTTGCGCCAGTTGAATAACCTGAGCGGCAACAATATCCATTTGGGTCAGGTGCTGAATGTCCGTGCGGGCACGCAAAGCACGCCTGCCGCCGCACCGCCTGTAGCCGTCAGCCAGCCTGCACCTGTGATAACGGTAACGCAGCCGGTTGAAACGCCTGCAGTCACTGTGACGCCTGCCCCGGTATCGTCTGCGCGCGCCAACACGCGGGACGGCATTGCTTGGCAAACGCCGATGCTGAATGCGCGGATTACCGAGCCTTATCAGGAAGGCAAAACGCGCGGCATCAAAATCGGCAACGGCGCAGGTCAGAACGTGCTGGCGGCCGCAACGGGTCAAGTCATCCACATTGGGCCGCTGCGCAACCACGGCACGGTGGTGATTGTGCAGCATTCGCCGAAATATCTGACGGCATACGGCCAAGTGCAGAACGTGCTGGTGGGCAAAGGCCAGAACGTGCAGCGCGGCCAGCCGTTGGCGGTCACCGGCAGCCAGCCGCTGTATTTTGAAATCCGTTCGAGCGGCACGCCGCAAAATCCGGCGCAATATATTTCGTTTTAAGCGGCAAACGGCGCAATAGGCAAGGTTGGAAAACTTTGCCTATTTGTTTGCGCGTTGTGAACGGAAGGGAAGGTGCAGGCTGCTTTTTCATTGTCCGAAAGCAGCCTGCACCGCGCCAATCCATTAAAAATAGGGAGTTTTTATGATTATCGTCATGCAGCCGCACGCCGGCGAGGAAGATGTCCGCCGCGTGGTGGCCACTATACGGCAGCAGGGTTTGAGCGAACACGTTTCGCGCGGCACGGAATGCACGATTATCGGCGCGGTGGGCGACGAGCGCGTGTTCGACGTGGCACAAATCGAAGCTTTGCACGGCGTGGAGCGCGCCATCCGCATTGTGCAGGAATGGCGCATCATCAGCCGCGAGGCCTGGGCGGAAGACACGCAAATCACCGTGCGCGGCATCTGTTTCGGCGGGCAGAGCGGCGTGCGCCACATCCAATTCATCGCTCCGAATGAAGCCGATGCCGCCGTGTCGCCGCAAAGCCAGGCCGTGCTGCTCGACCCGTTTCACGTCCCTGCCAACCCGTATGCTCCCAAAAGCAGCCTGCACCCCGAAGACACGCTGCACCGTTACCACCAAATCTGCCGGCAGCAGTCCGCCCTGCTGATGGTGCGTATCCGCGATAGCGCCCACATTGCCGCCGCCCTTGACCACAAAGCCGACATGCTCTATCTGGGCGGCGAAGTGCTGGCCAACCGCCGCCTGCTGCAAGAAATCGGCAGCCTGAACATCCCCGCCGTGGTCTGCAAAGCCGCCCACCACAGCGTGCGCGACTGGCTGGTGGCCGCCGAACAAGTCGTGCTGCAAGGCAACCAGCACATTATTTTGGGCGACGCGGGCACGCTTTCGTGGCACAGCGAGCATTTGCGTTTGGACATCGATGCGCTGGTGGCGGCCAAAAAATTAAGCCACCTGCCCGTGCTGGCCGACATCAGCCGTTTGGCGCACCGCCACATGGACAAGGACACCCTACGCGCGTTGGCCTGCGCCGCCGGCGTGGACGCGCTGATTGAATAAAGCAGCCTGCATTGGTTGCCGTGTCGAAATCTGTTATAATCGCGCGCTTTCAAACTTCTCAAAAAATCAATCAGGTATCATTTATGAATTCAAAATCGATCTTATATTGCGTGCTCGCTTTTTTGCTGGGCACGGTGTTCCTGTATATGGGCTTCAACTCGATGAAGGAAAACAGCCAATTCCGCGAAAAAGGGCAAAGGGCCATGTTCACGCCTGCCACCAACGAATATACCGAACACAGGAAACGCAGGGGCGGCGGAGTGTATTACACCGTGTCTTTGAACTACACCACGGCGGAAGGCACGCCGGTAACGGTGAACAACATCAGCATCAGCACCGATGAGTTGGGCAAACTGAAAGCGGGCGAGGATATCGAGTGCCTTTACCTGCCGAACGACCCTAAACGCGTCCGCTGCCAAGACGGTGCGGAGGCCAGCCTTTGGCAATCGTTCCTGACCGCACTGGCGGCATACGGCTTTATCGTCATGACGGTGTTGAAGGCGCGCCGCGAGAATCAGTATGAAGATTATGACGAAGATGAAGACGACGATGACGATACGGATTATCGCAGACGCAGGGACGACGGTGTCCGCGTGATGTAAATCATCGGCAAAAAAGCAGGCTGCACTTTAAATTTGGCGTGCAGGCTGCTTTTGTCATCATTTATAACCAAAGGAAATTTATGAAAACTTTGAAATATATCGCCCTGATGATTGGCGCGTTTGCCCTGTTTGTCTTCGGCACCAACAAAGTGATTGAAGTGAATCGCGCTGCCAAGATAAACGAACGCTTTGCCGCAGATTCGGAAGTGGCCGTATTTTCCGCCACATCGAAAGCATTTACCGAAGACACCTATTTCCGCGGCCGCCGCCGCAGTGCCGGGACAGTTTACCGCGCCGATTTGACCTACACCACGGCCGATGGCCGAACGGTAAACGTGTCCGGCGTCCCCATTAGCACGGGCGAGCGGGATTTGCTGAATTTGTCCAATAAAATCCAATGCCTTTATTTGAAAAGCGATACGCAGCAAGTGCTTTGCAAAGGCGGCGCGGAGATGAATGAATCGTCGAGCTATACCTATGCCATCATGGCCTATCTCGTTGCAATCATGCTGCTGTATGGGGCTTATGAGGAATACAAGCGGGATAACGGCGAAGATGAAGACGATGACGATGATGTCGAATTTGCCTGACGGATAAAAAGCAGCCTGCACTTTGAAAAACAGAGTGCAGGCTGCTTTTTTGTTTTATAGTCGATTAAAATAAAAATGAGACAAGGCGGCGAGCCGCAAGGCGCACAAGTAGTACGTCAAGGCGAGCCAACGCCGTATCATTGCAATTTTAATCGACTATATTTTGGCGCGGCGCGTTGATTATGCCTCGCACCAGGCGTCTTCTTCCGCTTTGCGTGCCAGCGTGTTGGCCTTTGCCAGCATTTCTTCGCACAACACATCTTCCGTTTTGCCGCAGGCCACTTTTTCGCGGGCGATGAGCAGGGTGTGCGTAAAATAGGCGCGGACTTGTTCGTAATCGTGCAGCACGGCAATCACGGCGCGGCCGCTGCGGTTTTCTTGGCGCAGCACGTCCAACAGCGCATAAGTCGTTTTGGCATCGACCGCGTTAAACGGCTCGTCCAGCAGCAGGAATTGCGCGTCCTGCACCAGCATCCGCGCCAGCAGCACGCGCTGGAACTGACCGTTGGACAGCGCGCCGATGCCGCGGTCGGCCAAATCCCACATTTCCACACGTTCCAAAGCAGCCTGCACCCTTTGTTTCTGCGCCGCCGATACGCGCCCGAAACAGCCGATTTCATACCACAAACCCATCGCCGCCAGTTCAAACACGTTCATGGGCTGGCTGCGGTCGATGTCGGACTGCTGCGGCAGATAGGCAATGTCGCGGCGTTGCAGCCCCTGCCACTGCACCGAGCCTGTGTTGCACGGCAAAAGCCCCATCATGGCTTTGAGCAGCGTGGATTTTCCCGCGCCGTTCGGGCCGAATATGGCATACATGCAGCCTTTTTCAAACGTCATGTGCACGTGGTGCACCGCAGGGCGTGCATGATAGCTCACGGTCAGGTTGTCCAGGATGATGCTCATGCGGCCACCGCCCACGCATATACGCCCCAAATCACGGCCAGCAACACGGCGGCAAGGAGCAGTCTTTGGGCAAGCCCGGTGAGTAATAAGGAAGATTTCATGGCGTTCGCGACCGTTGTGGAGAAAGCGGGATATGATACGGTATAGCGCAGCCTGCGGCAAGATTGCAGCCTGCACGACGATGGTTTCGCGCCGGTAAAAAGGCATGGTTCGGTATGGTTGCGTATGGGTTGATTTGCGGCGGTAAGAAAAGCGTAAAACTTCGTAAAAGCCCTGCCGCCAAGCTGGACACGGCGATTGTGTCGTGAATACAATCCGCCCCATCGACTCCGGTTGATTTTTTGAAGTTTGAATTGCCTTATTTAACGACTCTCTTGAGGAACTTGAAATGAAAAAAACCGTATCTGTATTGGCAACCGTTGCTTTGTCTTTGGGTTTCGCCGCTTCTGTACAGGCAGCACCCGTTAATGCAAACCGCGTGACCAAATCCGTTTCTGTAAACTACCAATGCCAAGAAGGTCGTTTGAATGTACGCTACGGCTTTAACGGCGCAGGCATCCCTGTAACTGCCACTGCCCGAGTAAACGGCGCAACCCGTGTTATGAAATATGACCAAGGCCGTTCCGACAACGTGGACATCTCTTTCAAAGACGCGCGTGGCTACACTCTGTCCGGCCAAGCGTTCGAATTGAAAAACGTGCGCAGTGCCCCTGTGATGATTACATCACCTAACAACGACATGGTGTACAAAGATTGCTCTCCACGCTAATCTGAATCTGTTGTAAAAAGTGCAGGCTGCTTTTGTTGAACAAGCAAAGCAGCCTGCACTTTTTTGCTGCATAAACTGCTATAATGCACCGTTTTTTATTGTCGATTAGAAACCCATCATGCAAGAACTCTACCAACCCTCCGCCATCGAACCCGCCGCGCAGCAGAAATGGGCGGCCGAACGCGCGTTCAATGTGTCCGAAGACGCTTCCAAACCCAAATTCTACTGCCTCTCCATGTTCCCCTATCCCAGCGGCAAGCTGCACATGGGGCATGTGCGCAACTACACCATCGGCGACGTGCGCAGCCGCTTCAAAAAAATGCAGGGGTTCAACGTGTTGCAGCCGATGGGTTGGGACGCGTTCGGCATGCCCGCCGAAAACGCGGCAATTAACCACCAAGTCGCGCCGTCCAAATGGACGTATGAAAACATTGCCTATATGCGCAAGCAGTTGCAGAGCTTGGGCTTTGCGCTAGATTGGGAGCGCGAAATCGCCACCTGCCGCCCGGAATACTACCGCTGGGAGCAGCTCCTGTTTACCAAACTGTTTGAAAAAGGCATTGTGTACAAGAAGTTGGGCACGGTGAACTGGGACCCGATCGATCAAACCGTACTGGCGAACGAGCAGGTGATTGACGGGCGCGGCTGGCGTTCCGGCGCGCTGGTGGAGAAGCGCGAAATCCCGATGTACTACTTCAAAATCACCGATTACGCCGAGCAGCTGCTGGCCGATTTGGACGGTTTGGACTGGCCGGAGCAGGTGAAAACCATGCAGCGCAACTGGATTGGCAAATCGCGCGGCATGACCGTGCGTTTTCAGGTAGCCGCCGACAGCCGCGAAGGGCTGCCTGAAAGCCACCGCGAGTTTGTGCAGGTGTACACCACCCGCCCCGACACGCTGATGGGCGCGACGTATGTGGCCGTGGCCGCCGAGCATCCGCTGGCCGCCGCCGCAGCCGAAAAGCAGCCTGCACTGCAAGCGTTCATTGCCGAATGCAAGGCGGGCAGCGTGGCGGAAGCCGACATGGCGACCATGGAGAAAAAAGGCATGCCCACCGGCCGCTTCGTCATCAACCCGCTCAACGGCGAGCGGCTGGAAGTGTGGGTGGCGAACTATGTGCTGTGGGGCTACGGCGACGGCGCGGTGATGGCCGTGCCCGCGCACGACGAGCGCGATTTCGCCTTTGCCAAACAATATCATCTGCCGATAAAACAAGTGATTAGCGTGGACGGCCAGCCGTTTGACGCGGCGCAATGGCAGGACTGGTATGCCGACAAAGAAAACGGCGTTCTGGTAAACAGCAACGAATTCAACGGCTTGAATTTTCAGGCTGCATTTGATGCCATCGCCGCCAAGTTGCAGGCTGCTTCTGCGGGCGAGCCGAAAACGCAATACCGCCTGCGCGACTGGGGCATTTCGCGCCAACGCTATTGGGGCTGCCCCGTGCCGATTATCCATTGCGACCAATGCGGCGACGTGCCCGTGCCCGAACAAGATTTGCCCGTGGTGCTGCCTGAAAACGTCGTGCCCGACGGCGCAGGTTCGCCGCTGGCCAAAATGCCTGAATTTTACGAAACCACCTGTCCGAAATGCGGCGGCGCGGCCAAGCGCGAAACCGACACCATGGACACGTTTGTGGAATCAAGCTGGTACCAGTTCCGCTATATGTCGCCGCGCGACGACGCGCACATGGTCGCGCCCGAAGCCGCCGCGTATTGGGGGCAGGCCGACCAGTATATCGGCGGCATCGAACACGCGATTCTGCACCTGCTGTACGCCCGTTTCTTCACCAAACTGATGAACGACGAAGGCATCGTGTCCGTGCGCGAGCCGTTCAAACAACTGCTCACGCAGGGCATGGTGCTGGCGGCGACGTATTACCGCGAAAGCGCGGACGGCAAAAAAACCTGGTTCAACCCCGCCGAAGTGCGCGTGCAGACCGACGACAAAGGCCGCCCCGTGTCCGCCGTGCTGGAAGCGGACGGGCAGCTCGTGGTCATCGGCGGCGTGGAAAAAATGTCCAAATCTAAAAACAACGGCGTGGACCCGCAGCAAATCATCGATGCCTACGGCGCGGACACCGCCCGCCTGTTCATGATGTTCGCCAGCCCGCCCGAGCAGTCGCTGGAATGGTCGGATGCCGGCGTGGAAGGCGCACACCGCTTCCTGCGACGCCTGTGGCGCACCGTGTACGAATTCGTGCAAAACGGCGGCAGCGGCGTGAGCAAGTTTTCAGGTAGCCAAGAAATCCTGTCAGGCAGCCTGAAAGACCTGCGCTTCAAGCTGCACAGCACCATCGCCAAAGTAACGGACGACTACGACCGCCGCCAACAGTTCAACACCGCCATCGCCGCTGTGATGGAACTGCTGAACCAATACGACAAAACCAACACTTCCGGCGAACTCGGCCAAGCCGTCGCCCGCGAAGTGCTGGAAGCGGTTGTCCTGCTGCTGTCGCCCATCGTGCCGCACATCTGCGAAACCCTGTGGGGCGAACTGGCCGGCGGCAACCTGTGGCAGCAAAGCTGGCCCGCCGTGGACAATGCCGCGCTGGTGCAGACCGAGATAGAAATGATGGTGCAGGTGAACGGCAAACTGCGCGACAAAATCCAAATCGCCGCCGATGCGGACGAAGCCGCCGTGAAAGCCGCCGCCCTTGCTACCGCCGGCGCGCAGAAATTCATGGAAGGCAAAGAGCCGAAGAAAATCGTTGTCGTGCCGAAACGGCTGGTGAATATTGTGGTGTGAGGCCGTTTGGCTGAATAAAGGCTACCTGAAAACCGATTTGGCTTGTTCAGGTAGCCTTAAATATGCAAAACTAAGGAACGAATCATGTTGAGAAAGGTTGTTGCCTTCACACTATTGCTGCCTGCTTTCGCTACCGCCGATCCACTTATTCGGGATTGCCGTGCCTTCTTGCTGGATATGAGCACACTGGGTTTTCGCGTTGGTGTGTGCCATCAAAATGAAAGACATCCACTGCTTATCCGGTTGGCAAAAAGGCAATCTGAATGTAACGCAACATGGGAAAACCCGGAAATAAAGGCAGAGAGCAGAGAGATTTACCGAACGCTGCAAGATGAATTTATAAATGATGCGATCACGCCAGAGACGGTTGATATGATACTGGCCGGCAAGCAGATCGATGTCAGCCAAACCGAATTCTGTAAGGCATACGACAGGCAACTAGATGAGATGGCACGGCGCTATTTGCAGCGGTAAGAACACACTCTTTCAGGCTGCCTGAAACCGGCTAAAAATCAAATCAATTCCGATAAGGGAAATCTATGTGCCGATACCGAATCATCGCCATACTGTCTGTTTTAAATGTACTTTTGATTTTATGGGTATTGGGCGAGCTGCCGTTGTTCATATATCGCGTTTAATTTGAAGCGCGCAGGCTGCTGGCGCGCGAAAAAGGTTCTGCCGTGTAAAAAATGCGGGTGCGACCGCTTGCACGCTATCGGGTGTTTTGTAGCAAATTCAAATTGTCATGATACGGTGTTGCCGTCTTGTGTTATTTCCATTCGCTCTTAAATTCACCATTCAAAAGCAGCCTGCACTTCATGTTTTGAAAAGTGCAGGCTGCTTTTTATTTTGTTTTCTAACGGATTTTGTAATCCAGCACAAATCGCGCGCCGTCGTCCTGCCGTAAAATATCGCGCAGGGCGGGCAGGGTGTTGCGCAGGATGTCGGGCAGCGTGTAGGGCGGATTGATGAGAAACATGCCGCTGCCGTGCATGCCGAAGCCGTCCCGGCTGGGGGCGCGGACGTGCAGTTCTGCCTGAATGTAGTTGTCCGGGCAGAGTTTTTTCAGTTTTTCGGGCAGTTGCAGACTTTCGGGGCGGCTCAGGCAGGGATACCAAACCATGTAGCAGCCTTGTTCGAAGCGTTTGAGCGCGTCTTTGAGCGTGTGTGCCACTTGTGCGTAGTCCTGTTTTTGCTCGTACGGCGGGTCCATCAGCACCACGGCGCGGCGTGTCACGGGCGGCAGCAGGGCGATGAGTCCGGCAAATCCGTCTTCCTGCTTCAAAATGCCGCGCCGGCCGAGCTTGGCTTCGCGCATATTGTGCTGCAAGTGTTGGAAATCGGCGGGGTGCAGTTCGAACAGGCGCAGTTTGTCGGCTTCGCGCAGCAGGCTTTGCGCCAGCCAGGGCGAACCGCCGTATAGGTTGGGGTTCGGCAGGCAGCCGCGCAGGTGTCGCACGAATGATGCCAGCGTGTCGGGCAATGCAGCCTGCACCAGCCGCCCGATGCCGTCGGCAAATTCGCCGACCTTTTGCGCTTCGCTGCCCTGCAAATCGTATACGCCCGCGCCGCTGTGGGTGTCGATATACCAATAGGGTTTGTCTTTTTGGTTGTAATAATCCAGTACGCAATACAATAAAAAATGTTTTAAAACATCGGCATGGTTGCCTGCGTGAAAGGCGTGTCGGTAGCTGAGCATGGGGAATCCTTGTCGGTTGGCGGTGCAGGCTGCTTTCGGCCAATCAAAAAAGCAGCCTGCACTTTGGTGTTGGCGGATTTTACCCGATTTCGCCGCGTTTGACGGCATTCGGCTGCCGCAATATGCGCACGGCACAGTGCAAATTTTATCGGCACTTTCGTGATTATTGTGCTAAAATTCCGCGTTTTTACTGACTAACGTATTTGATTTATAGAAAGGCTGCTATCCATGAGCGCAACAGAATCTTTGGAACGCAAAGTAACCGTGTCTTTGCCTTGGTTGGACATCAATGCTGAAACCGACAAACAGTTGAAACAGGCGCAACGCCGCGTGCGCATCGACGGCTTCCGTCCCGGCAAAGCACCGTTGAAAATGGTTGCTTCCATGTATGGCGCAAGCATCCAGAACGATGCCATCAACGATTTGGCGCAGGCTGCTTTCAATAAAATCGTCCAAGAACAAAATTTGCGCATCGCCGCCGTAACCGGTATCGAACCCGTGGAAAACCAAGACACTTCCGGCGCGGATTTGCAGCTCACATTCGTGTATGAAACCTACCCCGACATCCAACTGGCGGATTTCTCCGCATTGGAAATTGAAAAAGTAGTGTCTGAAGTGGGCGAAGCCGAAGTGGACAGCACCATCGAAATCCTGCGCAAACAACGCACTATGTACAAACGCGTTGAGCGCGAAGCCAAAGAAGGCGACCGCGTGATTATCGACTTCGAAGGCAAAATCGACGGCGTGCCTTTTGACGGCGGTTCGGCGAAAAACTATCCGTTCGTCCTGGGTCAAGGCCAAATGCTGCCCGAATTCGAAAAAGGCATTTTGGGCATGAAAGAAGACGAGAGCAAAGATGTGGAAGTGAGCTTCCCTGAAGACTACCACGGCAAAGATGTGGCCGGCAAAACCGCCGTGTTCACCATTACCGTGCACAATGTTGCCGAAGCCACATTGCCCGAAGTGGACGAAGTGTTTGCCCGCGCCTTGGGCATTGCCGACGGCGACGTTGCCAAAATGCGCGCCGAAGTGCAGAAAAACGTGGCACGCGAAGTGAAACGCCGTTTGAACGCGCAAAACACCGATGCGGTGATGAAAGCATTGCGTGCGGCGCATACCTTCCCATTGCCGCAAGCGTTCGTGAAAGACGAAGCGCACCGCTTGTCGGAAGAAATGAAGCAGAACTTGGTGAAACAAGGCTTGGATGCCAACGATTTGCAACTGCCTGCGGAAATGTTCAACGAACGCGCGCAAGAACGTGTGGCTTTGGGCTTGCTGCTGCCTGAAATCGTGGAAAAACACAATCTGAAAGCGACTGAAGAGCAAATCAAAAACATCATCACCGAGTTTGCCGACAGCTACGAAGACCCGCAAGAAGTGATTGACTGGTATTTTGCCGACAGTTCCCGCCTGGCCGGTGTCAGCAATATGGCGGTAGAATCCAACGTGGTGGATTTTGTGTTGGGCAAAGCCAAAGTAACCGAGAAGAAACTGAGTTTTGACGAAGTGATGGGCGCAGGCGCGTAACCGTAACAAAAAGCACCACAGTCGGATTCGGCTGGGTGCTTTTTTCAAATCGACCTTTAATACCGACAAATGGACAATATGATGCTGGATATTCAAAACAACCATCTGGTGCCGACCGTAATCGAACAGAGCGGCCGCGGCGAGCGAGCTTTCGATATTTATTCGCGCCTGCTCAAAGAGCGCATTATCTTTTTGGTGGGCCCGGTGGACGATCATACCGCCAATCTGGTGGTGGCGCAGCTTCTGTTTTTGGAAAGCGAAAACCCCGACAAAGATATTTATTTCTATATCAACAGCCCCGGCGGCAGTGTGACCGCAGGCATGTCGATTTACGACACGATGAAATTCATCAAGCCCGATGTGCAAACGCTGTGCCTGGGGCAGGCGGCGAGCATGGGCGCGTTCCTGCTGTCGGCCGGCACCAAAGGCAAACGTTTCGCGCTGCCGAACAGCCGCATCATGATTCACCAGCCTTTGATTAGCGGCGGATTGGGCGGCCAGGCGTCCGACATTGAAATTCATGCGCGCGAACTGCTGAAATTGAAAGAAAAGCTGAACAAGATTTTGGCCGACCACACGGGCAAAAGCATTGAAGAAGTGGAGCGCGATACCGACCGCGACAACTTTATGTCGGCGCAGGAAGCGATGGAATACGGCCTGATTGACAAGGTCATCACATCGCGCAATGATGTTGCCTGATACCGTTTGAACATGTGCAGGCTGCTTTTCAAACGCTGAAAAAGCAGCCTGCACCCCCATTCACGAACCGAGCCGAAAAGAGGTGGCTATGAAACCTGCCCGTTTTCTGGCGTATTGCGCCGCATTCTGTCTGACCGCCTGCGCCCTCACGCCCGAACAGCGTGCCGCGCGCGAAGCCGAAGCAAAACGCCGCGAGCAACTGCTGCAAATCCGATTGGCCGAACAATGCGATGCCGAAACCGCCCAACTCATGCGGCAGCAGTTTTTCGGCACGCCGGCCAACGAAGCCGCACGCCGCGAAGAGCGCCTGCAATATCTCGAAAAAATCAACAACCCCATGTTCCAATCCTGCTACAAAATGGCATGGCAAAACCATCTGGCGCAACAGGAATTGCGCTATATGCAAAGCTATTACCATTGGCGCGAACCGTATTATTACCCGTGGTATCGCCCATTTGGCCCTTGGGACTGGTAAAAGCAGCCTGCACCCTCACAGCATCGACCATTTATGAACGCAATCAACGATTTTATCAACCGGCTCGGCAAAAACATCAAGCACCAGCTCAAATGGGCGAAGCGGCACGGGCTGGAAGCATGGCGCATTTACGATAAAGATATTCCCCAATTTCCTTTCGCCGTCGATGTGTACGGCGAGCACATCCATTTGCAGGAATACGATACCGGCTGGCTGATGCACCCCAAAGAATACCGCCAATGGCTGGCCGATGTGTGCGAAGCCGTGCAGTTCGTTACCGGATTTCACGCGCAGAATATTCATTTGAAACAGCGCGCCCGCCAAAAAGGCACAGCGCAATACGAAAAAACTGGCACGGCAGGCGAAGATTTCATCGTCTGCGAACACGGCCGCCGGTTTTGGGTCAATCTTGACAAATATCTCGATACCGGCCTGTTTCTCGACCACCGCAATACGCGCAAAAAAGTGGGCGACACGGCGGCGGGCAAGCGTTTCCTGAACCTGTTTTCCTACACGGGCAGCTTCACGGTGTATGCGGCCACGGGTGGCGCAATCAGCAGCGAAACCGTTGATTTGTCGAATACTTATCTGGATTGGGCCAAACGCAATTTCGAGCTGAACGGCATGGATTTGGCCGCGCACCGCATTGTCCGCGCCGACGTGTTCCAATATCTGGACGAAGCCACACAGCAGGGCAAGCAGTTTGATCTGATGGTGCTCGACCCGCCCAGCTTCTCCAACAGCAAGAAAATGCTGGATATTTTGGACATTCAGCGCGACCAGGCCAAGCTGGTGGACGGCGCAATGCGGCTGCTGGCACCTCAGGGGACGCTGTATTTCTCCAACAATCTGCGCTCGTTCACGCTGGACGGTGCGCTGGCGGAACGATACCGCATCAAAGACATCAGCCGTTTTTCCGTGCCGGAGGATTTCCGCAACCGCAAAATCCATCAGTGCTGGGAAATCGGGCATCTTTAAGTTAATCATCAAAGTGCAGGCTGCTTTCGGGGAACGCTCCAAAGCAGCCTGCACTTTTGATTACATAGACAAAGTTATACTCCATTGGTTGAGGCATCGCTGTGCGGAAGCTGTGGATAACGCATTCAGCACATTGTTCCGAATAGAAAAATACCGCCTGCCTATTTTTTGTGCGCTGGCGGAAAAAGTGCAGGCTGCTTTTGAATCGTCCCAAAAGCAGCCTGCACTTTAATGCGCGATACGGCAGTAGTTTATATGTAGGAAATCCTCGCGTTGTTTACACCACAGGTTCAGAATGAAGCCTGCAAGACCTTAAACGGCGTATCACCGTTCAACCTACGGTACGTCTTTAACCGTATTATAGCGGCACAATTCCTTTCGCCGGTGTTCCGGACTGTCAAACGGCTATTTCTCATGCCACCTCTCCATCAGCGTACGGATAACCTGCTCAGCTTTACCGTTGGTCTGCGGACAGGCAACCTAGGTGAATTTTTGACCAATCCCGTTCTCATAACAGGCTACTCCGAAAGCATGGGTGACCGAGCCCTTGTATTCCGTACCGTTGTCGGTGTAAACGCACTCACTCAGGTAGCGGCGGGCTAGGGAGGTAACGCTTTCTTTCTTCTGTATACAGGCCAGCCAAATGGCTTGGTGGTGGTGCGGGGTGAGGTGGATGTTTTTGTGCATGTTCATGTTTCAATATTCTCCTGGAAATACTGAAAATAACGCTACTGATTTCTACATCTAAAGCAATCGGAGAATGGCTAACCTATTGGAAACAGCGCAATACCAACACACACGGGCTATAAGTGGCCGATATGAAGACTGTCGGCTGTTGGGTCAAAACCGTAGTGTAGGGAGATTTTTGTTGGTTCAACAACGCACCTAAGGATTTGATGTTGTTAATTTTTACGATAAGATCGCACGATTTTAGGTCTTGGAGGATGGAGGTCATGATTCTGAGCTATCTAATAAATTTTTTAATTGATTATTTAGGAAAACAGCCCTTAGGGTTTCCGAATGGGTTTTTTGGATCAAGTGTTCAAGAGGTTTTCGTAATCCTTTGAAGCATTGTTCCGAAGTATCGAGATCAAAGTTATTTAGTACTTTTTTTATTTCAAGTAGTGAGTCAAATAGATTCTCTAGTGCTAAAGGACTGATATAATCTATTCGCTTTGGTTCTGATTTTAAGCGGCTTAATTCTAGAATTTCTTCTAAAATTTCTCGATCACTGCGCGATTCGATTTTGGAGTTGTTATTATTTGATTCTCTATGTTTCTCCAAGATTTTTTGTACGTTTGATTCTAAGTCAGGCCACCATTTTTCAAAAACATTGTCTAAAACTTTTTTGTCTAACGGATTATCTTTTACAGATTTATTTAATGTCTCAATCAGTTTGCGGATGTCGTCTTGACGAAATTGCACAGTTTGAAATTGAACTAATGGACCTACTATATCGGCATTATCTACATCAAATAGAATCGGACAAACTTTTGATGTGCCAATTTGTTTTGATAATGCGCCTGCTTCAAACATAATCCAAGGCTTAGATAGGTTTTCTTTAGTCAAGCAAAATATACCAATTTGGGATTCTTCCAGTTCCTTAGAAATTTCATTGCTCCATCTTGCTCCTTTTTCAATGTCACTAGGAGTAAAAAAAGGTCGGATGCTTTGAATAACCGATGGTAGCCAATCTCGTAAAATTTCTGCTAGCTCTTTGCTTAAATCACCTGACCAGCTTATAAAAACTTTCATTCTAAATTACCTATATTAGTTTCAATTAAACATTAAACAAAAAGTGAATCACATCGCCGTCCTGCACGATATATTCTTTGCCCTCGGCACGCATTTTGCCCGCTTCTTTGGCCTTCGCCTCGCCGCCCAGCGCGATAAAGTCATCGTATGCAATCACTTGGGCGCGGATGAAGCCGCGTTCGAAATCGGTGTGGATGACGCTGGCAGCCTGCGGTGCGGTGTCGCCTTTGTGGATGGTCCACGCACGCACTTCCTTCACGCCGGCGGTGAAATAGGTTTGCAGGCCGAGCAAATCGTAGCCCGCGCGGATAAGGCGGTTCAAGCCGGCTTCTTCCATGCCCATTTCTGCTAGGAATTCGGCTTTTTCATCGTCTTCCAATTCGGCAATGTCGCTTTCGATGGCGGCGCAAATTGCCACAATGGGCGCGTTCTCCTGTTCCGCCAGCGCTTTCAGGCGGTCGAAATGTGGATTATCGGTGAAGCCGTCTTCCGACACGTTCGCCACATACATGGCGGGTTTTGCCGTCAGCAGGAACAGCGGGCGCAGCAGGGCCAGTTCTTCCTTGTCCAAGCCGAACGAGCGCACGGGCTTGCCTTCGTTCAAATGCGGTAGCAGTTTTTCCAGCACCGCCACCAGTTTTTGCGCGTCTTTGTCGCCCGATTTGGCGCGTTTGCCTTCGCGGACGATGGCTTTTTCCACGCTGGCCAAATCCGCCAGCGCCAATTCCGTGCCGATGGTTTCAATGTCGGCAATCGGATCGACTTTGCCTGCAACGTGGATGATGTTGTCGTCGTCGAAGCAGCGCACCACGTTCACGATGGCATCGGTTTCGCGGATGTTGGCGAGGAACTGGTTGCCCAAGCCTTCGCCTTTGCTGGCGCCGGCCACCAAGCCTGCAATATCGACAAATTCGACAATGGCAGGCTGCATGCGCTGCGGATTGACGATTTTGGCCAATTCGTCCATACGCGGGTCGGGCACTTCCACAATGCCGACGTTCGGTTCGATGGTGCAGAACGGATAGTTGGCCGCTTCGATGCCGGATTTGGTCAGCGCGTTAAACAGGGTGGATTTGCCGACATTGGGCAGGCCTACGATGCCGCATTTCAAGCTCATGATATTCTTTCGTCAAATAAAAATTCAAAGGCGCGATTTTAACATAAAAGCCGTGTGCAGGCTGCTTTTGGCAGGCAAAACCGCCTGTCGGCATACATGGTCGGACAGGCGGCGGATGGGGAGGGGCGGACGGTTTATTGTTCCAGCACGTCCACACCGGCAGGCGGCGTGAATTTAAATGCGGCGCGTGACAAATTCGGTTTGGTGTTCAACTGGTTGAACTGGATGGTGGTTTGGTTGCCGAAGCTGTCTTTCAGCTCCATCGCGGCCAATGCGTTGCCTTTGAAGCCGATGCGGATAAATTGGTAGCCCGCGTTGTTTTTGCGCGGCGTGGCCAGCACATAATCAATGCCGTTTTTGTTGCCGTCTTCTTTGAGCGTGTAGCTTGATTCCAGCGCGCTCTTGTTGGACAAAATCGCCGCAGGGCTGTCGCCGATGGTTTGGTCTTGGTTGGAGCGCGTTACCTGTTTCAAATCCATGTCATACAGCCAGATGTGCGAACCGTCGCCCACAATCACCTGTTTGTACGGGCGGGTGTACGACCATTTGAACAGGCCGGGGCGCAGGATTTGGAATGTGCCGGAGGCGGTTTGGTTTTTGTTGCGGGCGCGGACGGTTTGGGTGAAGTTGCCGCTGATGCCGTCTGCATCGCTGTTGAACTGTTTGAGTGCGTCAATCGCGCCTGCCTGAGCTTGTGCGGCCATCAGGCAGACGATGGCGGTGCCGAAAGCGGTTTTCCAGTTTTTCATCATTCGTTTTCCTTTGTGCGATAAAATCGAAACGGCTTAAATCTTAACATTTCTCGCGCCGTGCGCCACAGGTTTTGCGTGTGTTAAAATAAGGCACAGGGCTATTTGTTTGAAAAATATCCGGAAAAAATGGCTTGTTTAACCTGATTTTAAAACTTGTTTACGCAAAACGCTTATGAAAACGCTTTATTCCCTGCTGCACCAAGCACTTTTGGCGCAGGATGCGGACGAAAAATGCCACCACACGTATGCCGCCCATGAACATTGGCTGGCAGGCTGCACGGCCGATGAAAAGCAGCCTGCACCCTCCGCAGAAGACATTTTGGTGGCCGGACGGCCGCCGAAGCCGCCGCTGGTGTCTTATACGCAGGTGGAATCGCGCAAACTTTCCACGCCGGAGGGTTATGCCGCCATGCTGCACGCCATCGCGCACATCGAGTTCAACGCCATTAATCTGGCCTTGGACGCGGCCTACCGTTTCCGTAGCCTGCCGCGCGAATTTACGGGCGACTGGCTGGGCGTGGCCAAAGAAGAGTGCGACCATTTCCTGCTGATGCGCGAACGGCTGCGCGAACACGGCTTTGATTACGGCGACTTTCCGGCGCACGCGCATTTGTGGGACATGGCGCGGCAAACGGCCTACGACCCGCTGCTGCGGATGGCCTTGGTGCCGAGGGTGCTGGAAGCGCGCGGCTTGGACGTGACCCCCGCCATCCGCGCCAAAGTGGCGCAGCGCGGCGACACGGCCACCTGCGAAGTGCTGGACATTATCTACCGCGACGAAGTGGGGCACGTTCGCATCGGCAACCGATGGTATCATCATCTGTGCCAAGAGCGGCAGTTGGAGCCGATGGCCTTGTTCCGCCGCCTGTTGCAGCAGCACGATATGTTCGTGTTCCGCGGCTATGTGAACACCGAAGCGCGGCAGCGGGCAGGGTTCAGCGAATTCGAATTGGCCATGCTGCACGATTTTGAGCAGGCCAACCGCGAACACGGCGCATATAGTGAATTAAAATCGCAATGATATGGCGTTGGCTCGCCGCCTTGTCTTATTTTTATTTGGGGCTGACGTAGATTAGCCCTAAATTCCACACCACTCCCGCAAAATTTTTAGCTGCTGGGACGGTGTGCCGAAGTTAAATCGAAATTCGCATTCTTTCAAAAACAGTGGGAAAGATTTGCGATCGATTCCGTTGTATTTGCGCAAGACGCGTTTTGCCTGATTCCAAAAATTCTCAATGCCGTTGATGTGGTTCTGAC
>ERZ772807.496-NODE-496-length-24320-cov-6.838244_pt1 | contig 24320 bp, 19 predicted proteins | sample MGYA00511472_ERZ772807 | MGnify/ENA primary metagenome ERZ772807 (study PRJEB29015, sample SAMEA2737947) | human oral metagenome | biome: human oral; feature: human-associated habitat; material: dental | place: China | collected 2039 ... | reverse complement strand
TATTCTTTGGTTGTTATTGCTCGTAGTCTTAGCTTATGTATATTGGAGATACAAGCCTTTTCGGTGGAAGATTTAAACAGCTTTTAAAACGCTTTTAAACGGGTAGCACCCGTAGGCAGTCGTAGGAGGATACTGCTAAAAAAATGTCCTCCGCTTTTAAATAGTTTCTCACGCTAAATTTAAAACACGAACCCGAAAGCCCTACGGAGGACAATAAGTCTTCTGTGGGTTTTCGGGTTATTTGTTTATTTAGCCTGAGAGTTGCAAAAGTACAACAAATTTTTAAAACGCCAAAATTCATAAAATTTCCAACATAATACAAAATGAAACCAATATCCAAAATTTGGCAACGTACGCCAATATCCTACTATGGAGGCAAGCAAACTATGTTACCCTATATTTTACCTCTCATTCCACCTCATAAAGTATATACAGAAGCCTTTTTTGGTGGTGGAGCTGTATTTTGGGCAAAAGAAAAGGCACAAGTGGAAGTTATTAATGACTTCAATGCTAATGTTTATACCTTTTACAAGGTGCTACAAACTCGCTTTACCGAGCTAAAAACACTTATAGAGCAATCTTCTATAGTAAGCCGAGAAGCTTATAAATCAGCCTTAGTTATATACCATTCTCCTTTTGTTTTCAGTGAAGTACATCGCGCCTGGGCATTTTGGTACACCACCAATTGTGGCTTCTCTTGTCAAGTAGGTAACTGTCGTATTACTACCAATGGTAAGAATGCCATTTGTCTACACAACAAAATAGACAGCTTCACCGATACTTATTCGGCAAGGCTTAGAGGAGTACAAATAGAGAATAACGATGCCTGTGAAGTAATAACCTTGCGAGATACTCCCGACACCTTCCACTATATAGACCCGCCTTATGTAGGAGCCAAACAAGGACATTATGGAGGGTATGAGCAAGAGCATTTTAACGAGCTCTTGGTTACCTTAGTCAACGTCAAAGGTAAGTTTCTAATGAGTTCCTACCATAATGAAGAGCTAACCAAATGCGTACAACTATATGGTTGGTATCAGAGAGAAGTGTCAATGCACTTAGGAAGTAGTAATAGCGCAGGCAAGCAACGCCTTGAAGTCCTCACCGCCAACTACCCCATATAACCACCAGCCATCTCCACCCTCATACAATAAAAAACGCAGATACGTTATATATGTATCTGCGTTTTTTATTACCTTTGCCCGTTCAACACCCGCTCAAAAAATGTACATTTTGTTTTGAAAATTTGGTACATTTCGTTTTGCAGATTATATTTAGAAATAACTTAGTATCTTTGCTAGCAAAAGCACATTATGAAGAATTGTTTTACAGAATAAATAGGATTGTAAGAGAGAAGACTCTTAAAACTTTAAATATGAACATCGTGTTTATTTGCGAATGCTATTGTGTAAGTCAAAAAAACGCCGTACTTTTGCACCCTAAAAGTATTTCAATTAATCACTAGCTACTAATCATTTATCATTAAGCATTAATCATTAAAAAAGATGTTATCAGAACAAGAAATCATTCGCAGAGAAAAACTCTCTAAATTGAAAGAATTGGGGATAAACCCTTATCCCGCTCCATTATATCCGGTTGATACTACCTCTAAGGACGTAGCCAACCATTATGAAGAAGGTAAACAAGTGGTTGTAGCCGGTAGATTAATGTCGTTGCGTGTACAAGGAAAAGCCTCGTTTGCTACTTTGCAAGATAGTGAAGGCACGATGCAATTGTACTTCAACCGCGATGAGATGTGCCCTACCGATGATAAAACGCTTTACAACGAGGTGTTTAAAAAATTATTGGATTTAGGTGACTTTATAGGTGCTGAAGGAACACTCTTCATCACTAAAATGGGTGAGAAAACTGTGTTGGTAAAGAACTTTACGCTACTTTCAAAAGTATTACGTCCGCTACCTATGCCTAAGGTAGATGCCGATGGTAAAGTACACGATGCCTTCACCGATCCTGAACAACGCTACCGTATGCGCTATGTAGATTTGGTAGTAAATCCACAAGTGAAAGAAGTTTTTATCAAGCGCACTAAACTCTTCAATGCTATGCGTCAGTTTTTTAACGATGCAGGTTATTTGGAAGTAGAGACACCTATACTACAAGCTATCCCAGGAGGAGCTAGTGCACGTCCGTTTATCACCCATCACAATGCGTTGGACATTCCGTTGTATATGCGTATTGCCAATGAACTTTACTTAAAACGTCTTATTGTAGGAGGTTTTGATGGAGTGTATGAATTTTCTAAGAACTTCCGCAACGAGGGTATGGATAGGACTCACAACCCTGAGTTTACGGCTATGGAAATTTATGTGGCTTACAAAGATTATCACTGGATGATGGACTTCACTGAACGCTTAATCGAACATTGCGCTATAGCCGTGAATGGTACTACTAAGGCGACCTTTGGTAAACATACAGTAGATTTCAAAGCTCCTTATCCGCGCCTTACGATGACTGATGCTATTAAACAGTTCACAGGCTTTGACATTACTGGGAAGACAGAAGACGAATTGAGAGCCTTTGCACAGTCTATCGGTATTGCGGTAGACGAGGCGATGGGCAAGGGCAAACTGATAGATGAGATATTTGGTGAGAAATGTGAAGGTAACTTCATTCAGCCTACTTTCATCACCGATTACCCGAAAGAGATGTCGCCACTGACCAAAGAACACCGCGACAACCCCGACCTTACTGAACGTTTTGAGTTAATGGTATGCGGTAAGGAGATTGCCAATGCTTATTCGGAATTGAACGACCCTATTGACCAACGTGAGCGCTTTGAAGAACAATTGCGACTCTCAGAAAAAGGCGACGACGAAGCGATGTTCATTGACCAAGATTTCTTGCGTGCTCTTGAATACGGTATGCCACCTACCTCAGGTTTGGGTATCGGTATGGACAGACTCGTAATGTTCCTTACCAACAATGAGAGTATACAAGAGGTATTGTTCTTCCCACAAATGCGCCCCGAGAAGAAAGAAGTAGAGCTTTCGGAAGACGAGAAAGTAGTGTTTGAACTTTTGAAAACCTCAGAGAGACTGCTTTTAGATGCTCTCAAAACACAAACAGCATTTTCTAACAAGAAATGGGATAAAGCTATTAAAGGTCTTACCAGTAAGAAAGTAGCGAAAGTAGTAAAAGAAGGAGAAGAACTGTTTGTGGAATTAGCAAATTAACAAAATTGAAAATTAGTAAATTATAGACTTTGTCAGAGTCCTTGGACTCTGACAAAGTTTTTTATTGACCATTAACCTTTAATAAATTATTTATTGTTCTTGTAAAAGCCAAAGAAGGCGATATAACCGTAGCAAACTACTAAGGTGAGGAATGCTAAGCGGAAACCTATATAGTCGGTAAGGAAACCGTACAGAATAGGCAAGAGTCCGCCACCGACAATCATCGTACAAAGGATACCTGAAGCTTGAGTTTTGAGTTCGTCTATCCCTTCACAAGCAAGCGCAAAGATAGTGGGAAACATCATAGAGTTGAAGAGGCCGATACTTAATAAAGTCCACATTGAGAGCAAACCACCGGTATTGATAGAAAACAAAATAAGAGAGATGGCAACTATAGCAAAAGCAATGAGAACTTTGGCAGGAGCAATCCACTTGATGAGATAAACACTGATAAAGCGTCCTAACATAGCACCTCCCCAGTAGAAAGTGAGAAAAACAGCTATAATAGCCTTGGGGTCGGTTGAGGTTAGATGAGGTTTCCCTGCCAATGAACCCAACGTTTCTACAATAAAGCACATAAAGGGGCTCTCTAAAATATCCTTAGTGATGTTCATATCGATGAAGTAGTTTACTGCATAACTTCCTATCACTACTTCAGCACCTACATACAAGAAGATACCTATAGCCCCCAAGAGTAAGGGAGTTTTCTTGAGAAGATTCCAATAACTGTCTTTATTTACTTCTTCTTTTATTCTATAAGCATAAGGTAATTTAACTACTGCAAAAACAAATGCTAAAGCAAGTGCCCATAAGGCTATATACAAAAAAGGTAATTGTATAGAAAAGGCTTCTTCACGGAAATAAATAAGCTTATCTGTAGTGTCTAAGGCTTCTATTTCAGCTTCTTTTTTTATTTCGTTGCTCAGTAAGTAAGCGGCTCCAAATATAGGAGCAATAGTAGTGCCTATAGCGTTGAAAGCTTGAGAGAAAGTGAGCCGGCGAGGTGTAGTGGCTTCGTCGCCTAAAATCACTATATAAGAGTTCATAGCCACTTGTAGGAAAGTAACGCCACAGCCTAATACGAAGATAGCAGTTAAAAATACCCAATATAAACGTTCCCCGGCAGCAGGATAGAAGAGCAAAGCGCCCAAAGAGATGAGCAAAAGACCTAAGATAATACCCCGCTGATAGCCTATTTTAGTGAGAATAAAACCTGCAGGGATAGAAAAAAATAAGTAAGACAAGAAGAAAGATAGAAGAATATAGGCTGCATCGGAATAATGCAACTGAAACACATCACGAAGATGAGGTAATAAAAGCTGTATGAGCACTGTTAAACCTCCAAAAAGTAAGAATAAAAGTGCTACCAGAACAAAGGCTTGGGTATGTTTCTTTTGTCTATTCATTGCTGTATAAGCTCGGTTTAGAGCGCAAATCTACTACAAAAGATTAAAAAATAGTTAAAATTTAACACTTTATTTTTGCTGTATACATAACTTTAAGCGCACAACATACTTGTATTTAATGCTTTATGTCTAGATAGAATCCTTGTTAATAAATATGTTAGAAAATATTTTGACAAATCTGTTGGGGGATATCAAAAAAGTTAGTAACTTTGCTCCGAATAAGATAGTACTACTTAGCTCACTACTGACCATAACCATTCGTAACTAATTTAACTAATATAATGAAAAGCTGGTTTTTAAATGTAGCCGTACTTTTTCTCACATCAATGCTTTACTCTCAGCAAGGAGTTATTACAGGTGAAGTAATTGATGGTGATTACAACGCTCCATTAATGGGAGCAAATGTTTTGGTTAAAGGGACTACCAAAGGGACTTCTACTGATATGGACGGTAAGTATTCCTTGAATGTAGATTCACCTACTGGAATCTTAGAGTTCTCTTATCTTGGATATGTTACCAAGACAGTTTCGTATAAACTTGTGAATGGTAAGGCGCACGTGCGAATTACCCTTACAAGCGACCAACAAACCCTAGGAGAGGTAATTGTAACAGGTAAAAGCACCTTGTTAGACATTGCACAAGAGCGTAAAACACCTGTGGCGGTATCTACTATTCAAGCTACCGAAATTATAGAAAAATTAGGTACACGAGAACTTCCTGAAGTACTCAATCGCACACCTTCTGTCTACGCTACAAAAGGGGGAGGAGGCTTTGGTGATTCTAAAATCAATATTCGAGGCTTTGACAGTAGGAATGTGGCTGTAATGGTTAATGGTATGCCTGTAAACGATATGGAAGGTGGTACCGTATACTTCAGTAACTGGACTGGGCTTTCAGATGTAACTTCCGCGATGCAGGTACAACGTGGGCTTGGAGCATCTAAATTGGCGATTGCATCGGTAGGTGGTACTATGAATTTCATTTTGCGTGCTTCGGATATGCAAGAAGGAGGGAATATATCTTTCAACTATGGTACTAATCAAGAATATAAAGGTACAGTTTCTTACAATACAGGAAAGAGTCTTACTGGTTGGTCGGCTTCTGTGTTGTTCAGCAAAAATGCAGGACGTAAATATGTAGATGGTACTCAGTTCGATGGCTATAGCTACTATTTTGCGTTAGGTTATGAACCTTCTAAAAAACATAGTTTCCAATTTACCTTCACAGGGGCTCCACAATGGCATAACCAACGTAATATAAGTCCGCTAATTTCTGATTATCAGAAATATGGTTCAGAAGACAAACCCAACCGTCGCTATAATTCAGATTGGGGATACTTAAATGGTGAAGAACACACTATTAAGAAAAATGTTTATCACAAACCAGTAGCAATGCTCAATTGGGATTGGAATATCAATGAAAGTACTTCCCTTAGTACTGTAGTATATGCATCATTAGGACGTGGTATGGGAACAAGTTCATCGGGGGTGGCACATTCAATCTCTTCGAAAACTACTGCTAGTGGTACAACCACTTATTCACTTCAGAAAAACTATTTAAATTCTTTCCGTAAAGATGATGGACAGATAGATTTCGATAAAGTGGTGCGTTATAACAACGGAGAGACAGTAGATGATTTACTCCCTATGCAACACCCAAGAGAAGCAGGAAAGAACGTAACAATTGCTAATCCAGGTGGAGGTCGAGCTTTTACAGGTTATGGTGAAGGTTTTACCCTAAATGGCTCAGTAAACTCACACGACTGGTATGGTATCCTTACCAACCTACAACACCAGATTAATGATCACTTCACTATTAATATGGGGCTTGATGGTCGTTATTACTATGGGTATCACTACCAAGTAGTAACTGATTTGTTGGGTAACGATAGTTATACTGATAATACACGAAATAACAACAAGAATTTGGCAACCCCTACCGTAATTCGTTCTGCGGTATCTACTAAGCCATCTTGGAATCCTTTCCAGAAAGTAGAACCTCTTGAAAATCGTATAGGTTATAGTAGTGAAGGGGAAGTGAAGTGGATGGGACTTTTTTCACAGTTAGAATACTCCGACGATCATTTTTCAGCTTTCTTACAAGGTTCTACCTCTATGCAGTCATACCAACGTATTGATAACTTTTTGAAAGATGGAGTTTCACGCGCCATAAGTACAAATCCTAATTCGGTAATGTATACTAAAACAGGTTTTAAAAACTTGATAGGTTATAATATCAAAGGAGGAGTGAATTATAATATCAACGAACAGCATAATGTGTATGCTAACATAGGATATTATTCTAAGCAACCTTTCTTCAACGCTGTATATCCTAACAATCTAAACTATTTAAACCCTTCGCTTACCAATGAAAAGATATTTGGAGTAGAAGCTGGATATGGTTTTAAATCTAAATTCTTCAGTGGTAATTTAAACCTTTATCACACTACTTGGAAAGATAGATTCCTTCGTCAAACTTACACTTTCGGAAGTTCTTCAGGAGGACGTGGCAGTAATACAGGCTATGCAAATATTTTGGGTGTTCAAGAAATACACAATGGGGTGGAAGTAGATTTCAAAGCTACTATTACTGATTACTTAAAACTAAATGGTATGTTCTCATTTGGTGACTGGTATTACAAAGGCGATGCTTCAGGAACTCTTTTGAATGAGAATGGTAATGCTATAGACTTACAAGGAAATGAGGTGCCTGTTGGTAGGGCTGCAGAGCTCAAACTATACTTAGATAAAGCAAAAGTAGGACAAACAGCTCAAACAACAGCTTCTTTAGGATTAACTGTGCTGCCCGTGAAGAATTTGAATTTTGATATCGATTGGCGCTATATAGATAACCTATATGCTAATTTGAATATTGGTACTTTTTCTGAAAAAACAGTAGCTGAAAAAGGAGCTATAAAATTACCTGCTTATCATTTGTTTGACCTTTCTGCTTTTTATAGATGGCAACTTACTGATAAGCAACGTCTCACTTTCTCAGCTCACGCCTATAACCTATTAGATACTTATTACATTGCTGAATCATATACAAGCATTCACACCACTGATAGTAGTAAAACTTACCAAGGTATCGATGTGAGAAACCAAGTGTACTTTGGCGAAGGTCGTACCTTTAGCTTCGGAGTACGCTACAACTTCTAATAAGTTGAAAAATAAAAGATAAGATTTCAAAAGGCTGTCCTACTCGGGCAGCCTTTTTTAATTAACAAATTAGCAGATTGACAATTTTTTCGTACCTTTGCGCCATTCTAAATTATCAATTCTTAATTATTTATTGTAAGATATGTTACGATTCGCAAAAGAATATAAATCTATTTATGAAATCTTTGAGACTTATATGCACTCATCAGACTATGAAGATATTGACTTCGTGTTTGATGTAGTGAACTACTTTCGTCGCAAAAGTAAAAATAAAAAGTCTCCTCTCAATATCGATGAACTCATCACTGAAATCAAACACAAACCCGATAGCATCGCTTTCTTCAAGGAAAAACTCCATAACGTATTTGCTAATAAACAAAAAGTAATTCTTTTTACTGATGCTGGTCTGCTGAATAGTGTTTCTTTCTTCAAAGAATTGCGTCGTCGTATCAGTCGTCAGCTTTTGCCCGACCAGCCTTCGGAAGAGAATATACAATACGTACTCAACCAACTCTTCTACCGTCCTTCCGATGTGAAATGGGTACATCAAATTCCTTTAGATAACTGGAAAGAACTCTTTGAAATTCTTGCTGTATCTACTTTCTATGAGGATAGTGAGAGCAAAACTACTTCCAAGCAAATTCTTTTGGCAATAATGATTCTCTCCCAACGTATGGGAGGGCTCGCCTTGCAAACTGATGTGCGCCGTATGGTGCCTGAATATGCTCATCTCAACAGCCCCTTTATCGCTCTCGACGATGAGCTGAACAATCTTGCACGTACTCTTTCCAAGGAAGATAAACCTTATCTATATATACAAGACCACGAACTCGATTATAAACAGCTGAATATTCTAGCTGGTCAGTGTGAGGATTTCGTAAACAAAGCTGATGCCAATACTTCTAAATATGGGGTGAGTTTCAGTGTGAACCAAACTCTCTTGCTCATTCGTCAGCAAATAAAACGTATCAAGCGACTTTATAACTACCTGTTTATAGAAAAAGAAGCTGATAAATGTGAAAAAACGATTGCCTTCTACTTAGATATGGTGAAAACTAATTCTAAGAAAAACAATATTCGAAAGCTGATAGATGATAGTGTTTATAACATCACCTACGAGATTACGAACTATACCGGCAAGACGGGTGAACACTATATTACTTCTACTACCGGTGAGTACTTCAAGATGCTCAAAACAGCTTTGTGGGGTGGCGTTATCGTAGGGTTTATGTGTTTGGTAAAACTCTATATGTCGATGCAACCCGACCAAAGTGATTTTTTCCGTGCGCTGAACTACAGTTTTAACTACGCTATTGGTTTTGTGCTCATCTACCTCACAGGGTCTACTTTGGCTACCAAGCAACCTGCAATGACGGCTTCTACGATTGCTAAGACTTTAGAGAGCCTCAGCGACAACGATAACAATAAAGAAAAACAGAAACACTACACCGAATTCTCAGCACTCTTCACGCGTTTGTTCCGTTCGCAGTTCATCGCCTTTGTAGGCAATGTGTTTGGAGCTTTTCCTGTGTCTATGCTTTTGGCGATAGGAATGAGTTACCTCAGTGGTTACAATATCGCTACTAAAAAAAGTTTACATCTCTTGGAAGACCTGAATATATGGCACACCCCTGTATTTTTGCACGCTTGTATTGCAGGGATATTTCTGTTCTTATCGGGTATTATAGCAGGCAACGTAGCTAGTGTAAACAACTTTAATAACTTCTATTATCGTCTTTCCGAACACCCCTTTCTTAAAGGCTTCTTTGGTAAAGTACGTATGCAACGCGTTGCTAACTGGATGCAACAAAAGTGGCCCAGTGTCGTATCAAATATTTGGTTTGGAGTCTTTATGGGAAGTGCGTGGGCAATAGGTCATTTCTTCGGTTTGCCCATCGATATACGCCATATCACCTTTGCCAGTGGTAATTTAGCTTACGGCTTGTATGGTATGAATTTTATCATTAGCTTGGAGAATATCCTTTGGTGTATCTTAGGGATAGGCATCATCGGTTTAGGTAACTTTATTGTGAGTTTTGGTCTGTCGCTATGGATAGCCTTACGTTCTCGCGAAGTCCCTGCTTCTGAACTAAAATATTTAGGTCGTTGCGTATGGAGAGCCTTTAAAGCACATCCCAGAGCCTTTTTCTTTCCTGTAAGGGAGAAAGAATAAAAGAATATTCAAATGAAACACATCAAAGAAAAATTAGCTGAACGTGAAGCTCACAATGCTTTACGCAGTCTCAAACAACGTCATTTTGCTATTGATTTCTACTCCAATGATTATATAGGATTCAGTACAAATTTTGAGATTACTAAACGCATCTCTCAATTACTCCCTCAGCAAACGACACCTCACGGGGCTACAGGCTCGCGATTGCTCTCGGGTAACTTGCCTATCTTTTCCGAAACCGAAAGCTATATAGCTCATTTTCATAACGCCGAAACAGCTCTTTTGTACAATTCGGGCTATGATGCCAATGTGGGATTCTTCTCCTGTATCGTAGGGCGAGGTGATATTATCTTATACGATAGTTACAGTCACGCTTCTATACGCGACGGTATTTCACTGAGTTTAGCTAACTCCTATAAGTTTAAACATAACGATTTAGACGATTTAGAAAAGCTCTTAAAAAAGTTTGCTTCCCCTGATAAAACGGTGCTCATCGTTACTGAAACAGTTTTTTCAATGGACGGTGATACTCCTGATTTGGTGCGTTTGGTAACATTAGCAAAGCAGTATAGGGCTTATATAGCGGTAGACGAAGCTCACGCCATAGGAGTATTTGGCAAACACGGCTGTGGATTGGTGCAAGCATTGGGGTTAGAAGAAGAAATCTTCGCCCGCATCGTTACTTTTGGGAAAGGCTTGGGAGCACACGGAGCTGCTGTCTTAGCTTCAAATGAGGTGATACAGTATTTAGTGAACTTTTCACGCTCTTTCATATATACTACTGCTATGAGTCCACATAGTGTGGCAACTATTAGGGCAGGATATGAGACCTTACAGACAACTAAATCAATAGAACAACTGCATCATAATATACAGTATTTTAAAACGCAAATTGCCAAATACAAAATACAAGGTTTTATTCCTTCTGATTCGGCTATTCAAGCCATAGTAGTAGCAGGCAATGAACGAGTGAAAGCACTTGCCAAAGTACTACAAACCCAAGGCACAGGTGTATTACCCATTTTAGCGCCCACCGTGCCTGCGGGACAAGAACGGTTGAGAATATGCTTGCACAGTTTTAATACCGAACAAGAAATCGAAAAGTTAATGAGCCAATTAGCCGATTTGTCAATTATCTGATTAAGAAAGCGAACTTTGCCAAAGTTTTTTAATTGCCTGTCGTGCTACAACTCGTCATTATAGTATTTTGGTATTATCAAAGCTGAATCCATTTAGCAAGTCTGTGGTCTTCATACGTTTTTTAGCAGGTAATTGCAATTCTAATAGCTGTATATAACCATCTTTCACAGCTACACGTAACCCTTTTTTATCTACTAAGAGTTCCCCAATAGGATATTGATGAGAGACAGGTTCGAAAAGAGCATCATATACTTTTACATTTAGCACTTCTCCTTTTTGTACAAACGCTGTCCACGCAGTAGGGTAGGGGCTCATTCCCCTTACTAAACGCTCTATTGTCATTCCTTCCGCTTGCCAATCTATCTTGCAGGTCTCTCTGTATATCTTAGGAGCTTCGGTAAAGGTTACTTCTTTGTTTTGTGGTTGGGTAGTGCAAGTCCCTTCTGCAATGCTATCTACGGTTTTTAGTACCAATTCAGCACCTTGCACCATTAGTTTGTCGTGTAAGGTGCCTGCTGTTTCGTGAGACCCAATAGGTGTAACCTCTTGTGCGATAATAGCTCCCGTATCAATCTTCTCGTCTATAAAGAAAGTCGTTACCCCTGTTTCCTTTTCCCCGTTGATAATTGCCCAGTTGATGGGAGCTGCTCCACGATAGTTAGGTAAAAGAGAGGCGTGCAGATTGAATGTGCCGTATTTAGGCAATCGCCATACCACTTCGGGCAACATACGGAAGGCTACTACTATTTGCAAATCGGGTTGTAAGGCTTTCAGTGCATTTACAAAAGTTTCATCTTTTAGTTTTATGGGTTGTAACACCGGTATCCCTTTGCTTTCGGCATAGAGTTTCACCGGCGACTGGTGTAGCTTCTGTCCGCGTCCCGAAGGTTTATCGGCTACCGTTACTACACCTACTACGTTGTAATGGTTCTCTACTAATGCTTTTAGCGACGCCAACGCAAAGTCAGGTGTCCCCATAAATACAATTCTCATTTTATCACTTGTCATCTTTTTTATCTTTTACCTTATAATCTTTTAATTGTCTCAGAGGCTCATTTTCTTATTTCAGTTAAGCGATGAACTCGTTTTTAGCTCTGATTTATTTTGTGCAAAAATATAAAATTTGGTATTAATAGTAAAGTTTTTTGTAGTAAAACTTTTAATACGAGTTATTATTGGTTCTTCTTTCGCCCCTTAGAGTTAAATAACATCAATTCAATATAACAAAATTCTATTTTTCATTCGCCTTTCTCATCACTAATTCCCGATTTTCCGTCATACTCCCTCCTAGTGCCTATGGCCTAAGGCCTAGCACCTATTTCTCTTTCTTTCGCCTCGAAACCCCGTTTTTAATATTTTTATCATTGTTGTATTATAGTGTTAATCAACTTTTTATATACCCTTTCTATACCAATCGTCCAAGATTCGTATAAGCTTCCTATAAGCTCCCTATAAGCTAACTACACCCTCCTAATGACCATTTCTCACCAAAATCACTCTTAACTCACTTTCGAACTTCTCTTTTTTCTTCCGATAGCTCTAACCCTCTATCGCCCGTGTGACTCGCACCTCCCACCTGTCTGACCTCCGTTCTACAAGTCCGCCTCTGCTGTTGCATTTCTTGTAGTTCGTGCCCCATTTACTCAGCACGGCATTCGTTTTTAAAATAATAGGCTTATATTTTATTAATAAACCACAAAAAAATAGTAGAGAATATTAGATGTTTTCTCTTTAGAAAGTCGCTTTTGCGGATTGCCCCCCTTCCTTTCGGGAAGGGGGAACGGGGGTTAGGTTTTTTAATACAAGCGCCCCATTTACTAAGTCCCAAATTTGCTAATTTGCCAATTAGTTTGTACTTTTGCACCAAATTATATTTACTCAACAGAAATAAAGCAAATGAATATATTACGATTTATCACCGCAGGTAGCGTAGACGACGGTAAAAGTACCCTTATAGGTCGATTGTTATACGATAGCAAAAGTATTTTAGCCGACCAGCTCGAAGCATTGGAACAACAATCAAAAAACAAGAACGACGATGGTATCGACCTCGCTATCATCACCGACGGGCTCCGTGCTGAACGCGAACAAGGGATTACTATCGATGTAGCCTACCGCTATTTTGCTACTCCCAAACGCAAATTTATCATCGCCGATGCTCCTGGTCATACCCAATACACCCGCAATATGATTACGGGCGCTTCTAATTCCGAGCTCATAATCATTCTGGTAGATGCTCGCAATGGCGTAACCGAACAAACTCGTCGCCATTCAATCATCGCCTCCCTGCTCAATATCCCAGAGGTAGTGGTAGCCGTAAACAAAATGGACTTGGTAGGTTATAGCGAAGAGGTGTTTAACAATATCAAGCAAGAGTACGAAGAGATTGCCAAACGTTTAGGATTGAAGAGCGTGCACTATTTCCCTATTTCAGCTTTTGTAGGCGATAATATCGTGAATACCACTGAGGCAATGCCTTGGTACAAAGGCAATTCGCTTTTAGACTTTTTGGAAACAGTAGAAATTACCAAAAACAACTATGACCAACCTCGTTTTCAGGTGCAGTATGTAATACGCCCACAAACCGAAGCTTTACACGATTACCGCGGTTATGCAGGAGAAGTCATTTCGGGCACTTATCGCAAAGGTGATACGATAGTAGTAGAGCCAGAAGGTATTACTACAAAACTCAGTAAGATAGAGCATAACGGCGAAGAAGTGGCAGAAGCAAAGGCAGGTGACCCAGTAGTACTACACATCGAAGACGATATCGATATCTCTCGTGGCGACTACTTTGCTAAACAAGGAGCAGAGTCTCAGCAAGGACAAGATATCGAGGCTGTTGTATGCTGGATGGATAAACGCGAATTGCGCGAAGGTAATAAATACTTGTTGCAACAGCGTAGTAAACTTGTAAAAGCAATTGTGAAGGAAATAGAGTATAAAATAGACGTCAATACCCTCAACCAAACTGAAGGTGTAGAAAGTGTAAAACTCAATGAAATTGCAAAAATCCGACTCAAAACGGCTTCCCCATTAGTATACGATGCTTTCCAAAGCAATCCTCCAATGGGTAGTGCTATCCTCATCGATGAGACCAGCAACGCTACCGTAGGAGCTGTGATGATATATTAATGCGTTTATTTTTCTGTTTTATTTCACAATAATTCAAGTGAAAAAGCTTAAAGTATATATAAATAACATTAAATAATGTTAAAAAAGAGATAGTTGTATATATTATACATATATTTGCATCAGAATAACATATAAAAAATTAAATTTATGACAGGTAAAGAATTACAAGAATCAGTTAACAAGCTCTGCTTAGATATGAAAGCTAATTTGCCAGGCTTCATCTTTTGTGGAATTCTTAATTGCGCTGATGGAACTATCATAGGAAGTTCTGCAGCTAATCCAGAAATTTCAAAAATTGCAAACGAAGTCTCTCCCTTTTTCTCAACTATTGTAGAGCAAGTGAAAAAAGTGGTTACTTCAAGTGAATCATTAGGAGTTAAAGAAACACATAGTATTCTTATCGAAACTGATAAAGTTACTAATGTGATTGGGGTTTCAAATTCAGGGAAATATTTTATTCTCTTAGCCTTAGATAGAGCCAAAGCTAATATAGCAATAGCTAGAACTTTAGTTGAAAGAAGCAGATCCCTTGCAGGAGCATTAGATGAACACCTCTAAAAAATAGATATTAAATAATATCTTCAGAGCACAAATTTGGGCATTCCGAATTTGTGCTTTTTTGTTTTTACAAAATATATGCTACCATTCTATCTAAAGTGAAACAACAAGCTCAAATAAGCTTCTTTTTTAGTATGCGATGCTTCCAAGAGGCATTATATTCTCATTGATGAAAACAGCAATATCGTAGAACTATAATGATGAGCTTATAATGAAATCTTATTAAAAGTTTTATATTTGATTAGTATAAAAAAGAGCACAAAACAGATTGTCTGCTTTGTGCTCTTTATAATTTTTTCTGTTAAAAAAAACACTAAAAAAAGTCGTCTAATAGTGTCCCAAACTCTCTTTTGCACTTGTAAAGTAAAGCTCTCGAGATACCAACGTTTGATTTAGCTCTATCTAAAGCAGTAATAGAAAAGAACTTTCCTAAAGCTGAAATCATCAACATAAACGTGATTTTGTCTGTTTCAATAAGGATATAATCTAACTCCGACTTTCCTAAAGCGTCATTGCTATCTACTACTTTCTTTACTTGATCAATAATAGTAAGATGAAAGGCAGAACCTTGTTCAACTATTTTTGAAGCTTCTTCATTGGCAGAAGCTTTGCTTAAGATAGAACCATCAGAACTACTCAAAATTCCATAGAAGAGGAATCCTGGCATTCCTTGTTTCATATCTTGACAGTGAGCGTCAAGCATTTGTTGTAGTTGCGCACCAGTTAGTTGTGTATTTATATCTGTTTTTACATCTGTACCTTTCGGTTGTAATACTGTATCTGTCATAATTTATGGTATTTTAATGAGGGCAAAGGTATAATATTATTTTTAAAAAAAAGAAATTTTTACGAGAAATCTTTTACTATAAATATAAAATTTAATGTTAATACAAAGAAAATCAATAATTAATACTGTAATAAAATTATCGTTCAAAAGTAAGAAATACTACAAAATTATTTCTGTGAGAAGAAAAATACTACAAGTATAAAACGATATAAACGGTTTCATATAAAAAGGACTTAGGTGTCAAACTTGTTTTTTTATATGAATGTATAGGATTATTTAATTTATTGTTGTATCTTTGCCTAAGTTTTTACGGATAGAAAAATTACTATTAGACAAGGTAAATATGAGAATATAACTTTGTGATAAGATGAATATTATTTTTTTCTTTAAAAGTATATAACAAAATATATGATAACACATAAATTAACCTCAGAACAAGCAATGGCACTCGAAAATCAGTACGGTGCACATAACTATCACCCACTACCCGTCGTACTCTGCAAAGGGCAAGGGGTATATGTGTGGGACGTCGAAGGCAAACGCTACTACGATTTTCTTTCGTCTTACTCTGCCGTAAACCAAGGTCACTGCCACCCACGTATCATCAAAGCACTTACTGACCAAGCGCAAACTCTTACACTCACTTCTCGCGCTTTCTACAACGATAAGCTCGGAGTGTATGAAAAGTACGTAACCGAGTATTTTGGCTTCGAGAAAGTCCTCCCGATGAATACAGGAGCTGAAGCGGTAGAAACAGCTATTAAAATATGTCGCAAATGGGCGTACGAACAGAAAGGGGTGCCTGAAAGTGCTGCCATCATCATCGTATGCGACCAGAACTTCCACGGGCGTACCACTACAGTTGTATCTTTTTCATCTGATAAAAATGCGCGTAAGAACTTTGGACCTTATACACCTGGTTTTGTTTCTGTTCCTTACAACGATTTAGTCGCTTTGGAACAAGTACTTGCTGATAATAAAGCAACAGTAGCAGGCTTTTTAGTAGAACCTATACAAGGTGAAGCTGGTGTATACGTCCCTTCCGAGGGGTATTTAAGGGGAGCAAAAGCCTTATGCGAAAAGTATAATGCACTCTTTATCGCCGATGAGGTACAAACAGGAGTAGCGCGTACCGGAAAACGTTTGGCAGTAGATCACGAGAATGTAAAACCTGATATATTGGTACTGGGGAAAGCTCTTAGTGGTGGGGTGTATCCCGTGAGTGCTGTCCTTGCCGATGACCGTATTATGCACGTGATTAAAGCTGGACAACACGGTAGTACTTTTGGAGGCAATCCTTTGGCAGCAGCCGTAGCGATTGAAGCCTTACAGGTAGTAAAAGATGAGCATTTGGCTGAAAATGCCGCTCGTTTGGGTGAGATTTTTCGCAAAGAAATTAGCAACTATATCAAAACCTCAAAAATAGCCACCTTAGTACGTGGTAAAGGGCTCCTAAATGCGGTGGTTATCAACGATACAGAAGAGAGTGACACTGCTTGGAATATCTGCCTAAAGATGCGCGATAATGGGTTGCTCGCTAAACCTACTCACGGCAATATCATTAGATTTGCTCCGCCATTGGTAATGAATGAAACGGAATTAAGAGAGTGTATTGCTATTATTATCAATGCTTTAAAAGCGTTTGAAAAGTAATACGCTATATTGCATACAGATAAAAAGCTACCTAATATTTTAGGTAGCTTTTTATTTATACAGAAATATTTTGTACATTTGCCCCATAGGAACAAAATTCATTTTATAAAAGAAAAAATTATGTATAATTTATTAAAAGGAAAAAGAGGTATCATTTTTGGTGCCTTAGACGAAAATTCTATCGCTTGGAAAACAGCAGAACGTGTACACGAAGAAGGTGGTAAATTTGTACTTACCAATGCTCCCGTAGCAATGCGTATGGGACAAATAAAAAACTTAGCCGAAAAAACAGGCTCTGAAATTATTCCTGCCGATGCTACCAATATGGACGACCTCCAAAACTTGGTAACCAAAGCTATGGAAATTTTAGGAGGTAAGCTAGACTTTGTATTACATTCCATTGGTATGTCGGTAAACGTACGCAAAAACATTCCTTACACCGAGTCTAACTATGTGAACACTGAAAAAGGTTGGGACGTTTCAGCGCTTTCTTTTCACAAGGTATGTCAAGTGCTTTATAAGAACGATGCGATGAACGAGTGGGGTAGTATCGTTGCCCTTACTTATATGGCAGCACAACGCACCTTCCCTGATTATAACGATATGGCTGATAATAAAGCTTACTTAGAGTCTATTGCGCGTAGTTTTGGTTATTTCTTTGGTAAAGACAAGAAAGTGCGTGTGAATACCATTTCACAATCACCTACCGCTACCACTGCAGGACAAGGCGTAAAAGGTTTTGACGGTTTTATCGCCTACGCCGATGCTATGTCACCACTGGGTAATGCCACCGCTCAAGATTGTGCCAATTATACGGTATCTCTCTTCTCCGATCTTACTCGTAAAGTAACAATGCAAAACCTTTTCCACGATGGAGGGTTCTCTAATACTGGAGTAAGCCAAGAAGTAATTGAACGATTTACTAAGTAGTAGTTAGAAATTGGTTGTTAGTAGTTAGAAAACTAACGGCTAATAACTACTGACTAATAACTAATGAAATGAAGTATCTTTTCATTTATTTAGTGCGCTTTTATCAAGTAGCCATTTCGCCACTCAAGCCTCCTACGTGCAGATATACCCCTACCTGCTCGCAATACACTTTAGAAGCCTTACAAAAGTACGGTTTTTTTAAAGGAGGTTGGTTGGCTATTAAGCGTATATGCAGTTGCCACCCTTGGGGAGGCAGTGGCTATGACCCCGTACCTTAAATAAACAATAAAAATGCTTTGGGAAAACTTACTCTCTCTTAATAAATATGGTGATACTAGTCTTCGTTTGCGAAAAAATGAAGATGAAACACGACTCAGTTTTGATATGGATTATGACCGTGTGGTCTTTTCAAGTGCTTTTCGTAGCTTGCAAGACAAAACACAAGTAATTCCACTTTCAAAAACAAGTTTTGTACACACACGTCTTACACATAGTATTGAGGTGTCGGTAGTGGGGCGTAGTTTGGGGCGTGCTGTGGGTAAACACGTGCTCACCAAATATCCTCACTTGCGCGAATTGGGTTACCAAACAAACGATTTTGGAGCCATTATTGCAGCGGCGGCGGTAGCACACGATATTGGTAATCCACCTTTTGGACACAGTGGTGAAAAGGCTATAGGAGAGTTTTTTCAATTCAAAAAAGGAACTGCTATCAAACATTTACTCACAGAAGCCGAGTATGCTGATTTGTGTAGTTTTGAAGGGAATGCCAATGGCTTTAGAATCCTTAATGAAACACGTTTGGGGGCAGAGGGAGGCTTACGGCTTACTTATGCTACCTTAGGAGCTTTTACTAAGTATCCTAAAGAATCACTACCTGTGCGTCCTACTGACCGTATAGCTGATAAGAAATATGGTTTTTTCCAAGGCAATAAAAAATTCTTCAAAGAGGTAGCTGAAACTTTAGGACTAAAATCTAATAGTGTAAATGGTGAATTGCGTTATGCACGTCATCCCTTAGCTTTCTTGGTAGAGGCAGCCGACGATATTTGTTATACTATTATAGACTTTGAAGACGGTATCAACTTAGGGCTTATAAGTGAAGATGTAGCCTTAGAGTATTTAGGTGGTATCATCTCAGATAAGATAAATACTCATAAATATAGCAAACTGCAAACTAAAGAAGAACGTATTGCTTATTTGCGTGCAGTTGCTATAGGAGCTTTGATACAAGATGCTACCGACATCTTCTTGCAAAATGAAGATGCAATCTTGGCAGGAGAATTTCACCAGTCGCTTTTATATGATAGTAAATATCGCCACCAAATCACTGATGTAATAGATTGTAGTGTGGAACGTATATATCAATCCGATGAGGTAGTAGAAAAAGAAGTATCGGGTTATGTGGTTTTACAACATTTATTAGATATCTTTTTTACAGCTATTATCAATCAAGAAAACGGACGTGAGACATCATTTGATAAACTTTTGCTTAAAAAGTTACCTGAAAAGTATCGAAAAAATGGCTCGTTATATGACAAGGTGATGGGCATTACTTGTTATATTACAAGCCTTACCGATAGTAATGCAGTGGAATTACATCTAAAAACAGCCAATACAACCTTTAATATCTAATACTTTAATATGTTTATTATCAGATATATTATAAAGAAAGATTAAAAAAAGTTTAAAAAAACGCTCTAAAAATTTGCAAGTAATAAAAAAAGTAGTACCTTTGCAACCGCAATGAAGAAATGAATTGCACAAATTTACTGAAGGTCTGGTAGTTCAGCTGGTTAGAATACATGCCTGTCACGCATGGGGTCGCGGGTTCGAGTCCCGTCCAGACCGCTTCATAAGATTTAGTTGTGTTGTTTTGTGTAAATATTTTTACACGGGTTTATAGTAAACCAATGAAAGCTTTCCTTTCTCCAAGGAGAGCTTTTCTTTTTAAGTGAGATAGAATATAATTTCCCTTAATTCTCTAATAATAAAAAGCTACTTATAAACTTTATAGGTAGCTTTTTAGAATTTTAATTATTAATCTAATCCTCGTGTTCTTCTAAATAAGCTTTTCTTACCTTCTTAAACAGCTCCGATGAATACACAAAGTCAGTAACAGCTTCGTTATCGGTGCGGAAAATAGTTTCTTTAGAGCCTTCCCATTCTTTATAACCATTTTTTAGGAATACAATCTTAGCCCCTATTTCCATTACTGAGTTCATATCGTGAGTATTGATTACGGTGGTGATGTTAAACTCTTCAGTAATTTCCTGAATAAGGTTGTCTATTACGATAGAGGTCTTAGGGTCTAGTCCTGAGTTAGGTTCATCACAAAACAGATAGTTGGGTTGGTTTACAATCGCACGAGCAATAGCAACCCTTTTCTGCATACCTCCAGAAATTTCTGATGGTAATTTATCATCAGCATTTACTAAGTTTACACGGCTCAATACTATATTAGCACGCTCACGTATTTCTTCAGGTGTTTTCTGAGAAAACATCTTCAAAGGGAACATCACATTCTCGAGCACCGTCATAGAGTCGAATAAGGCACTACCTTGGAATACCATTCCCATTTTTTGACGCAAGGCTACTCGTTCTTTGCGTTTCATATCAGCATACTTCACTCCATCGTAAATAATGTCGCCTGAATCAGGGGTAAAAAGACCTAAAAGTGATTTGAGAAACACAGTTTTACCTGAACCACTTTGCCCGATAATCAGATTCGTTTTACCTTTTTCAAAAGTAGTAGAAATACCTTTGAGCACTTCAGTTCCGTTAAAAGATTTATGTAAATTTTCTACTTGTATCATATTTCTGCTGAAGCTACCACTGCCTCTTTGTTTATTTTCTTCACCAAGCCTTGTAGCACTTTGCCAGGTCCTACTTCAATAAATTCGGTAGCACCATCAGCAATCATCTGTTGTACACTTTGTGTCCATTTCACAGGAGCAGTAAGTTGCTTGATGAGGTTCTTTTTAATGTTAGCTTCATTGCTTACAGCCGTAGTAGTTACATTTTGGTATACTGGACAAAGCGGTTTATGGAAAGTCGTTTGCTCAATCGCTGCTGCCAATTCTTCTTCGGCAGGTTTCATCAGTACTGAGTGAAAAGCTCCGCCTACAGGCAATACAAGAGCACGCTTAGCTCCTGCTTCTTTCATCTTTTCGCAAGCTGCTTCTACAGCTTTGAGTTCACCTGAAATCACCAACTGACCTGGGCAATTATAGTTGGCAGGGGTTACAATTCCGTCAACTGTTGCACAAAGTTCTTCAACCTTACTATCGTCTAAGCCTAATACGGCAGCCATTGTACCAGGTTGTAATTCGCAAGCCTTTTGCATAGCGGTAGCACGTTTGGCTACTAATTGCAAACCATCTTCAAATGAGAGGGCTTCATTGGCTACTAAAGCAGAAAATTCACCTAATGAATGTCCTGCAACCATTTGAGGAGCAAAATTTTTACCGAGTACTTTGCTAAGGATTACTGAGTGCAAGAAGATAGCAGGCTGGGTAACTTTGGTTTGTTTGAGGTCTTCATCAGTACCGCTGAACATTATATCAGTAATGGAGAAGCCGAGAATGCCATTAGCTACTTCAAAAAGAGCTTTGGCTTCAGCAGATTTTTCGTATAAATCAAGCCCCATACCTACAAATTGGGCTCCTTGACCTGGGAAGATGTATGCTTTCATTTATTTTTATTTTTATAAGATTGAAAGTACAAAGATATTACTTTTCTATAAGAATGCCAAATATTTGCGCCAAAATATCTTTAGCAACTTCTTCTTTAGTTTTTAAAGGAAAACTGATTTGTGTTTCTTTAGTAATAAAAGTAACTTTATTAGTATCGGTACCAAAGCCTGCACCTGTATCGCGCAAGGAGTTGAGTACAATAGCATCTAAATTCTTTTTCTCCAATTTGGTTTGGGCATTGGCAACTTCATTTTCAGTCTCTAAGGCAAAACCTATAAGCGTCTGAGTAGTTTTGATTTTTCCTAAAGATGCCAATATATCGACGGTAGGCACTAAGGTTAGACTGAGATTACCGCCTTTCTTTTTAATTTTTTCGGAGGCTACAGTTTCAGGCGTATAGTCAGCCACAGCAGCGACAAGGATAGCGATATCACAAGTAGGGAATTCGGTTACAGCAGCTTCGTACATTTGCTGAGCGCTTACCACCCGATGCAAGTGAATTTGTGAGTGAATATTCTTTTCAGTAGAGGAACCTAATATTAAATGTACCTCAGCTCCTTGTCGTACGGCTTCATTAGCAAGGGCAATCCCCATTTTGCCAGAAGAAAAGTTTCCTATAAAACGTACGGGGTCGATTGCCTCGTAAGTAGGACCTGCAGTAATGAGAATTTTTTTACCTTTAAAAGGAAGATTTTCGGTAAGTGCATTCTCTAAAAACAGCACTATATCTTCGGGTTCAGCCATACGTCCTTGTCCTACAAGTCCGCTAGCGAGTTCGCCATAAGTTGCGGGAATGATATGATTACCAAAAGACTTTAATTTAATTAAATTCTCGGTAACCGTAGGGTGGGCATACATATCCAAATCCATTGCAGGAGCGATGAATACCGGTGCTTTAGCAGAGAAATAGGTAGCCAACAGTAAGTTATCACATACACCGTGAGCCATTTTAGCAATGGTATTAGCCGTAGCAGGAGCGATGAGCATTGCATCTGCCCATAGAGCTAACTCTACGTGGCTATGCCAATTGCCCTCAGGAGAGGAAAAATTTGTTAGCACAGGGTTTTTAGATACTGTACTGAGGGTAAGAGGTGTTACAAACTCTTTTGCATTCTCAGTGAGAATTACCTTTACATTGTGCTCCTTTTTGGTGAGTAAGCGTACTAATTGAGGTGTCTTATAAGCCGCTATACCCGCAGTAATACCAAGTACGATATTCATAATTCAGAAATATAATTAGAAAAAGGCTCTAAACGGCAAGCAAACGCTTACTGCTTAAAGCCTAACAAATAATCTATAAATACCCAATTCTATTCGGCTTCACGGTAATAAATCTTACCTTCAAGCCATTCTTTTACAGCAATAGCTTGTGGTTTAGGTAAGCGCTCATAAAAGCGAGATACCTCTATTTGCTCTTTATTCTCAAAGATTTCCTCCAAGCTATCATTATTAGTAGCGAAAGCCTCTAATTTTTCTACTAATTCCTTTTTAATTTCGGCATTTATTTGGTTAGCTCTTTTAGCAATAATAGAGATAGCTTCATAAATATTACCCGTAGGTGCTTCTATAGCCGATTTGTTATAAGTAACAGTAGTGGTAGGAGCATCTATTTTCTTAAAATCCATAATGTAATGATATTATTTTTGTGATATAAAACTTTTTAATGATGTGTTTATTTTTGTAAGCATATTCTCTGCTTCCTTCTTGTATTTAGTTTCAGGGTAGGCACGCAATAAGTTGTCGTAAGCTTCTTTAGCAGTATTGAGGCGCTCTTCTTTCTTAGTTTCTATACTGTTGATAGCCCACTCGTAAGCTGAATGCAAACGCGTGTATAACGCATCTTCTCTAAAGACACTACCTGGGTTATTGGTCAAAAAGTTGTCTAACGACTTCATTGCTGCTTGATAGTCGCGTATTTGGTCGTATTGTTTAGCTATTTCAAACTCTTTTTTCTCTAAGCGAGTTACTAAGTCTAAGGCTAACTCGTTAGCTTCTTTAGCATATTCACTATCAGAGTATCTATCCAAAAAGTACTGTAATTTCTCAAGAGCCTGATAAGTATAAGTTTGGTCTACACTATATTTAGGAGTTTCCAAGTAAAGCGATTTTGCTTCTAGGAAAGCCGACTCTGTAGCTTTTTCGCTACGAGGATATAATTTCTGAAGTCGTTCAAACTGATAAGACGCCAAACTGTATTGTTTTAGCTGATAGTAAGAATCTCCAAACATATAATAAATACGTTCTCCTTGTGGCTTACCCGCATATTCTGAAGCTATTTGTTCAAAAAGGCGTGTCGCTTTTTTATATTTTTTAGCCTTATAAAGCTTCTCAGCCTCAGTGTATTTTACGCTTCCTTCTTTTGATTTCAAGGCCTTTTGATACTCTCCACACGAAGTAAAGAGCACAGTCAGAAGACCGATGATGATATATTTTTTTATTAACATTCGGCAAAAGTAAAAAGTTTTTCTGATATAACAAAATTATGTGAGCA
>ERZ772807.492-NODE-492-length-24370-cov-5.735965_pt1 | contig 24370 bp, 20 predicted proteins | sample MGYA00511472_ERZ772807 | MGnify/ENA primary metagenome ERZ772807 (study PRJEB29015, sample SAMEA2737947) | human oral metagenome | biome: human oral; feature: human-associated habitat; material: dental | place: China | collected 2039 ... | reverse complement strand
AATGTCTACATCATCGGAACAATGAATGATATTGACCGTTCAGTAGATACCTTTGATTTTGCTATGCGTCGTCGTTTCCGTTTTGTTGAAGTTACTGCTGAAAGTCAAGTTGCTATGTTGGATAAAGAACTAGATATCCATGCAGAAGAAGCAAAACTTCGTCTTAGAAATTTGAACGCTGCTATCGAAAACGTTCAGGAGCTAAATAGTCATTATCATATCGGACCAAGTTATTTCCTTAAGTTGAAGGATGTGGATTTTGACTATGAGTTACTCTGGTCTGATTACCTCAAACCTCTATTGGAAGATTACTTACGTGGTTCTTATGAGGAGGCCGAAACTCTGGATACATTGAAAAAAGCATTTGATCTGACAAATAACGAGCAAACAGTTCAGCAAGATACTGGTGATGATAATGCGGATAACTGATAATCATTATAAAATTGCTAGAGAAGATTTTGTCGCAGAATTTCCCAAACTAAGTCAAGCCCTTCTTGATAGAACACTGGATAACCTTTCTATAGAGGACAGTATCTTTATTTTCCCAAATGATTTAAAGAATTCTTCTGACTTAGAAAGGGATCAAAAAATCTTTGAAACGTTCAATCAGGAAATTAAGACTGGGAATGTGATTGGTTTTCTTGGATATGGTCAGGAAAGATTAACGATTGCCTCTCGTTTTTCTGATGAAAGTAATGACCATTTTTTGCATTATCTTTTACAAAAGGTTCTCAATATCAATCTGACTAGTTTGGATGTCGGTTTATCTCCTGAAGATAAACTCTATCAACTATTGGTTTACCTCTTTCCCAAGTATTTACAAGCTGCTCTCAGAAAAGGTCTTTATAAGGAATACCAGCGATTTTTCCATAACGATAGTCATGTAAAGGGTGTACTAGATGTTGGAAATCATCTGAAAAAAAATCTCCCTTTTACGGGAAATATTGCCTATACCACTAGAGAGTTCACCTATGATAATCCACTCATGCAGTTGATTCGGCATACGATTGAGTACATAAAGATTCAAAAAAGTTTTGGAGCACTACTCGATAATGCTAATCGTGAAAATGTAACAGAAATTATTCGTGTGACTCCGTCTTATAAACTAGCTGATCGTGCTAAGATTATCAGAATGAATAAAATCAAACCCATCCGACACGCCTATTTCAGAGAGTATAGAAAATTACAGGAACTCTGCTTGATGATTCTGAGTAGAGAAAAGCATGGTCTTGGCCCTCAATCTCAAAGGGTACATGGTATTCTCTTTGATGTTGCCTGGCTTTGGGAAGAGTATGTCTACACCTTGTTGCCAAAAGATTTCATACATCCTCGAAATAAGGATAAGACGGACGGAATTTCAGTATTTTCTAATCGTGAAAGAAAAATATTTCCAGATTTTTATCATAAAGAGTTAAAAATAGTTCTAGATGCAAAATATAAAAAACTGGAGTTCACTGAAAGAGGAATTAACCGCGAGGACTTGTTCCAGCTGATTTCCTATTCTTATATTTTAGAAGCTGAGAAAGCTGGACTGATTTTTCCTAGTATGGAGCAGTCAGTAAATAGTGAAATAGGAAAACTAGCTGGCTATGGAGCTCAATTGAAGAAGTGGTCTATCCAAATCCCTCAGAATGCTTCATCTTACAATGAATTTTGTAAAATGATGGAAAAATCAGAAGAAAATTTTAAAGCGATTATTGATGAAGAAGTGGGGAGAAAATAATCTCTTCACTTTTTTGATATTTATATAAGCAATTCCCGAACAATATAATTTGATTATTAAAAATATTTGACAAAAACTGTACTTTGGTTTATAATTAATCAAGGAAACGTCGGAAAAAGGCGTAGAGATGCGCAAGCATAGGTAGGTCATTACAAAAGAAACGAGACATCGATATGTTAAATGAATTTCCAATTTTTGATTACGAAGATATTCAGTTGATCCCAAATAAATGTGTCATTAAAAGTCGTGCAGAAGCAGACACGAGTGTCACACTTGGAAATCACACTTTCAAACTACCTGTTGTACCAGCAAATATGCAGACGATTTTGGATGAGAACGTAGCAGAACAACTGGCTAAAGGTGGCTACTTCTACATTATGCATCGTTTTGATGAGGCTGGGCGCATTCCTTTTATCAAACGCATGCACGATCAAGGGCTTATTGCTTCTATTTCAGTCGGTGTCAAGGATTACGAGTATGATTTTGTTAGCCAACTCAAGGCTGATGCTCCTGAGTATATCACGATTGACATTGCTCATGGTCATGCGGATAGCGTGATTTCTATGATCCAACACATCAAGAAAGAATTACCAGATACTTTTGTCATTGCTGGTAACGTGGGAACACCAGAAGCTGTTCGTGAATTGGAAAATGCTGGGGCGGATGCAACAAAGGTTGGAATCGGTCCTGGTAAGGTTTGTATTACCAAGGTAAAGACTGGTTTTGGTACAGGTGGCTGGCAATTGGCTGCCCTACGCTGGTGTGCAAAGGCTGCGCGTAAACCGATCATCGCTGATGGTGGGATTCGTACTCATGGTGATATTGCCAAGTCTATTCGTTTCGGTGCCAGCATGGTCATGATTGGTTCCCTTTTTGCAGGACATATCGAAAGCCCGGGGAAAACGATCGAAGTTGATGGGGAACAGTTCAAAGAATACTATGGTTCAGCTTCACAATATCAAAAGGGTGCTTATAAAAATGTGGAAGGTAAGCGCATCTTACTGCCTGCTAAAGGACATTTGCAAGACACCCTTACTGAGATGGAGCAGGATCTGCAAAGTGCCATTTCCTACGCAGGTGGACGAAAAGTTGCTGACCTTAAACACGTTGATTATGTTATCGTGAAAAACTCTATCTGGAACGGGGATGCTTCACACTAACGGACGCTTAGTCTACCCATAAAAAACTTGTTATTAGAGCAAATTTCTGTTATAATAAGACAAGTTTCCACCCTTAGTGTAATGGATATCACGTAAGATTCCGGTTCTTGAGATGGGGGTTCGATTCCCTCAGGGTGGATGTAAATAGCCTATGAAAGCCTTAAATAAGGCTTTTTTCTTTATCTCTCCCCAAGTTTGCTCCTAAAATTGAAAAGTTTATTCTAAAAAATACTCAAATCCTCTCTAGTCCCGTTTTAAAGTGACTCAGGGGGCTTTTTTTGATATAATAAAAGAGACTGTTATCAGTTAGAAAGAGGTTGGTATGAAAGAATTACAAACTGTACTAAAGAAGCGTTTTGCAATCGAATTTGCAGACAAAAACTTACTGGAAACGGCCTTTACTCATACGAGTTATGCCAATGAGCACCGCCTCTTAAAAATTTCACACAATGAGCGCTTGGAATTTTTAGGAGACGCTGTTCTGCAATTATTGATTTCAGAATATCTGTATAAAAAATATCCTAAGAAACCAGAGGGAGATTTGTCTAAACTCCGTGCTATGATTGTCCGTGAGGAGAGTTTGGCTGGTTTTGCGCGTGATTGCCAGTTTGATCAGTTTATCAAGCTAGGAAAAGGGGAAGAAAAGTCTGGTGGGCGCAATCGTGACACCATTCTTGGCGATGCCTTTGAAGCCTTTTTGGGAGCATTACTTTTGGACAAGGATGTTGCTAGAGTAAAAGAGTTCATCTATCAGGTCATGATTCCCAAGGTTGAAGCAGGTGACTTTGAAATGATTAAGGATTACAAGACACACCTGCAAGAGCTGCTCCAGGTCAATGGAGATGTGGATATTCGCTACCAGGTGACCTCTGAGACGGGCCCTGCCCATGACAAGGTTTTTGATGTAGAAGTTCTGGTTGAGGGCAAGAGTATCGGAAAAGGTCAAGGCCGTTCTAAAAAATTGGCAGAACAAGAGGCCGCCAAAAATGCAGTTGAGAAAGGGCTGGATTCATGTATTTAAAGGAGATTGAGATTCAGGGATTCAAGTCCTTTGCTGACAAGACAAAGGTCGTCTTTGACCAAGGTGTGACAGCTGTCGTTGGGCCAAATGGTTCTGGGAAGTCAAATATCACAGAAAGCCTGCGATGGGCCTTGGGTGAGTCCAGTGTTAAGAGCCTTCGTGGTGGCAAGATGCCCGACGTTATCTTTGCTGGAACTGAAAGTCGCAAACCACTCAATTATGCCTCTGTTGTCGTGACCTTGGACAATGAAGATGGTTTTATCAAGGATGCGGGGCAAGTTATTAAGGTAGAACGCCATATCTATCGTAGTGGAGATAGTGAGTATCGAATTGATGGCAAGAAAGTTCGCTTGCGTGATATTCATGACCTCTTCTTGGATACCGGTTTGGGACGAGATTCCTTCTCCATCATTTCCCAAGGGAAGGTTGAGGAAATTTTTAACTCCAAGCCCGAAGAACGCCGAGCTATTTTTGAAGAAGCTGCTGGAGTTTTAAAATACAAGACTCGTCGAAAAGAAACAGAGAGCAAACTGCAACAAACTCAAGACAATCTCGACCGCTTAGAGGACATTATCTACGAGTTGGACAATCAAATCAAGCCCCTTGCAAAACAAGCCGAGAATGCTCGCAAGTTTCTAGACTTGGATAGTCAACGCAAGGCGATTTACTTGGATGTACTGGTTGCTCAAATCAAGGAAAACAAGGCTGAACTAGAGCTGACAGAAGAAGAGCTAACGCAAGTTCAGGAACTTTTGACTAGCTATTACCAAAAGCGTGAAGAGTTAGAAGAGGAAAATCAAACTCTTAAAAAGAAACGCCAAGATCTCCAAGTTGAAATGGCTAAAGACCAAGGAAGCTTAATGGATTTGACTAGTTTGATTAGTGACTTAGAGCGAAAACTAGCCCTATCCAAACTGGAATCTGAGCAAGTAGCCCTCAATCAACAAGAGTCACAAGTCCGTTTGGCGACTCTAGAAGATAAGAGAAAGGCTCTAAGTAAGGAAAAAGCTGAAAAAGAAGGAAATTTGGAACAGTTAGAGGAAAGTCTAGCTGAAAATAATAAGGAACTCAATCGCCTAGAAGCGGAGTTGTTGGCTTTTTCAGATGATCCTGACCAGATGATTGAGCTCCTGCGTGAACGTTTTGTGGCCCTTTTACAAGAAGAAGCGGATGTCTCAAACCAACTGACCCGCATCGAGAATGAACTAGAGAACAGCCGTCAGCTATCTCAAAAACAAGCAGACCAACTTGAGAAATTGAAAGAACAGCTGGCTACAGCCAAAGAGAAGGCCAGTCAACAGCAGGCTGAGCTTGAAACTGCCAAGGAGAAAGTTCAGAAATTATTGGCAGACTACCAAGCTAGTGCCAAGGAACAAGAGGAACAGAAAGTTTCTTACCAAGCCCAGCAGAGTCAACTCTTTGATCGTCTGGATAGTCTCAAAAACAAGCAGGCTCGAGCCCAGAGTTTAGAGAATATCCTTAGAAATCATAGTAATTTTTATGCGGGGGTTAAGAGTGTTCTCCAAGAAAAAGAACGCCTTGGTGGGATCGTTGGTGCAGTCAGTGAACATTTGACCTTTGATGTGCATTATCAAACTGCCCTAGAAATTGCGCTTGGAGCTAGTAGTCAACATATCATCGTAGAAGATGAAAACGCGGCAACCAAGGCGATTGATTTCCTCAAACGAAACAGAGCTGGTCGTGCAACCTTTCTTCCATTGACGACTATCAAGGCTCGTACCATTTCTAGTCAGAATCAAGATGCTATCGCAGCAAGTCCAGGATTTCTGGGTATGGCAGATGAGTTGGTGTCGTTTGATAAGAGATTAGAAGCCATTTTTAAGAATTTGTTAGCTACGACGGCTATCTTTGACACAGTAGACCACGCGCGTACGGCAGCTCGCCAAGTTCGTTATCAGGTTCGCATGGTGACACTGGATGGGACAGAGTTGCGTACAGGTGGTTCCTACGCGGGGGGTGCTAATCGTCAAAACAATAGTATTTTCATCAAGCCTGAGCTGGAGCAATTACAAAAAGAAATTGCTGAAGAAGAAGCTGACTTGCGGTCAGAAGAAGCGAGTTTGAGGACCTTGCAAGATGAGATGGCGGTATTGACTGAAAGATTAGAAGCCATCAAGTCTCAGGGGGAGCAAGCTCGTATACAGGAGCAAGGCTTGTCCCTCGCTTATCAGCAAACTAGTCAGCAAGTGGAAGAGTTAGAAACTCTTTGGAAACTTCAAGAAGAGGAATTAAATCGCCTTACTGAAGGAGATTGGCAAGCGGATAAGGAAAAATGCCAAGAGCGCCTTGCTACTATCACCAGTGAAAAGCAAAATCTGGAAGCTGAGATTGAAGAGATTAAGTCTAATAAAAATGCTATTCAAGAACGCTATCAAAACTTGCAGGAACAAGTAGCGCAAGGACGCTTGCTTAAGTCAGAACTGCAAGGACAAAAGCGGTACGAAGTGACTGATATTGAACGCTTAGACAAGGAACTGGATAATCTGGATATCGAAAAAGAGGAGATTCAACGCCTCCTCCAAGAAAAGGTTGATAATCTTGAGAAAGTGGATACGGATTTGCTAAGTCAGCAGGCGGAAGAGGCCAAAACTCAGAAAACAAACCTCCAACAAGGTTTGATACGCAAGCAGTTTGAGTTGGATGATATCGAAGGCCAGCTGGATGATATTGCCAGCCATTTGGATCAGGCTCGCCAGCAGAATGAGGAGTGGATTCGCAAGCAAACACGTGCTGAAGCTAAGAAGGAAAAGGTCAGCGAACGCTTGCGCTATCTACAAGCTCAATTAACTGACCAGTACCAGATCAGCTACACTGAGGCTCTAGAAAAAGCACATGAGTTGGAAGATCTCAATCTGGCAGAGCAAGAGGTTAAGGATTTAGAGAAGGCTATTCGCTCACTAGGCCCTGTCAACTTGGACGCTATAGACCAGTACGAAGAAGTTCACAACCGTCTAGATTTCCTCAATAGCCAACGAGATGATATTCTGTCTGCAAAAAACCTACTCCTTGAGACCATCACAGAGATGAATGATGAGGTTAAGGAACGCTTTAAATCAACCTTTGAGGCGATTCGTGAGTCCTTTAAAGTGACCTTTAGACAGATGTTTGGTGGAGGTCAGGCAGACTTGATATTAACTGAGGGCGATCTTTTAACTGCTGGTGTGGAGATTTCTGTTCAACCACCAGGTAAGAAAATCCAATCTCTCAACCTCATGAGTGGTGGCGAGAAAGCTCTATCAGCTCTGGCTCTGCTCTTCTCAATCATCCGAGTTAAGACCATTCCTTTCGTCATCTTAGACGAGGTAGAAGCGGCGCTGGACGAAGCTAATGTTAAACGTTTTGGGGATTACCTCAATCGTTTTGACAAGGACAGCCAGTTCATCGTCGTAACCCACCGTAAGGGGACGATGGCGGCAGCGGACTCTATCTATGGAGTTACCATGCAAGAATCAGGTGTGTCTAAGATTGTTTCGGTTAAATTAAAAGATTTGGAAGAAACAATAGACTAGTTACCAAATGATAGCATCTCTTAGGAGGTGCTATTTTTTAAAACTAAAGTGCTAAATCTTCTCTTAAGGTCAGTTCAGGCGCAAAAAACGACATTTGGGATTTCCTCTTAGCGAAAAGACTTTCTCTATGATATAATAGTTTCATGATTACAACAGTACCTATTAAGAACGAAAAAGATATTGCAGTACCAGGTAATACAGTCCTTGTACTAGGTTATTTTGATGGCATCCACAAGGGACATCAGAAACTCTTTGAAGTGGCCAGTAAGGCTTCGATGAAGGATTATCTGCCAGTTGTCGTGATGACCTTTACAGAATCGCCAAAACTTGCCTTGCAACCTTACCAACCTGAGCTTATGCTCCATATCGTCAATCACGAGGAACGGGAGCACAAGATGAAATGGCATGGAGTAGAGGCTCTATTCTTACTGGACTTTAGTAGCAAATTTGCCAATCTAACCGGTCAAGAATTCTTTGATACCTATGTTCGAGCTTTAAAACCAGCGATTATTGTAGCAGGATTTGACTATACCTTTGGCTCAGATAAGAAAACTGCGGATGACCTGAAGGACTATTTTGATGGAGAGATCATCATTGTTCCTCCGGTCGAAGACGAAAAGGGCAAGATTAGTTCTACACGGATTCGTCAGGCAATTCTTGATGGAGATGTAAAGGAAGTCAATCATCTGCTCGGCACTCCGCTCCCATCTCGCGGAATGGTCGTTCATGGAAATGCTCGTGGGCGTACTATCGGTTATCCAACAGCCAATCTGGTCCTAAGAGATCGAACCTATATGCCAGCAGATGGTGTCTATGTAGTCGATGTCGAGGTGCAACGTCAGAGATATCGTGGAATGGCAAGTGTTGGGAAAAATGTTACTTTCGATGGAGAAGAGTCACGTTTTGAAGTCAACATTTTTGACTTTTCAGATGATATTTATGGTGAGACAGTCATGGTCTACTGGCTAGACCGTGTCCGAGATATGGTCAAATTTGACTCCATCGAAGAGCTCGTAGACCAACTCCAGAAAGACGAAGAGATTGCTCGGAACTGGAAGGATGGAGAGTAGAAAAGTTTAAAAAAGTGAACCATATTTTGTGTTTGCTTTTTTATTTTTGAAAGAAATTTTTATAGCGAGAAACATAATTGAAGCTTGATTGAAAATCTGTTAAAATAGTGATATTCATAACTTAAAAAACTAAAGAAAAGAGACTATATGATTACAGGCGAATTAAAAAGTAAAATTGATCAGCTGTGGGAAATGTTGTGGACTGAAGGAAATGCAAATCCTCTAACAAATATTGAACAATTAACTTATCTTCTGTTTATGAAGGATTTGGATAGTGTTGAGCTTGGACGCGAAAGCGATGCTGAGTTTCTAGGGATTTCTTATGAGGGAATTTTTCCAAAAGACAAACCTGAATACCGTTGGTCAACCTTTAAAAATATAGGAGATGCTCAGGAAGTTTATCGTTTAATGACACAGGAGATTTTTCCATTTATTAAGAATCTTAAGGGTGATACTGACGATACAGCTTTTTCACGTTATATGCGTGAAGCCATCTTTCAAATTAATAAACCAGCTACGCTCCAAAAGGTGATTTCTATATTAGATGAATTTCCAACCAGAGGCTCAGGCATAGACTTTGATAGTGACACACAGGGGATTAATGATATTGGCGACATCTATGAATATCTGCTATCAAAATTGTCAACCGCAGGTAAAAATGGACAGTTTCGTACGCCTCGTCACATCATCGATATGATGGTTGAGTTGATGCAACCAACTATCAAGGATATTGTCTCAGATCCTGCTATGGGGTCTGCTGGTTTCTTAGTATCTGCTAGCCGTTACTTAAAGCGTAAAAAAGATGAATGGGAAACCAATCCAGATAATATCAACCATTTTCATAACAATATGTTCCATGGAAATGATACGGATACAACTATGCTGAGACTTGGTGCAATGAACATGATGCTACATGGAGTGGAAAATCCACAAATTAGTTATCTTGACTCACTATCTCAAGATAATGAAGAAGCAGATAAGTACACTTTAGTGTTAGCAAATCCTCCATTTAAAGGGTCACTTGACTACGATTCAACTTCAAACGATCTCCTTGCGACTGTAAAAACCAAAAAAACAGAATTACTTTTCCTTGCTCTTTTCTTGCGTACATTGAAACCAGGGGGACGTGCAGCGGTTATTGTACCTGATGGTGTCCTCTTTGGTTCTTCTAAAGCCCATAAAGGAATTCGTCAAGAAATTGTTGAAAATCATAAATTAGATGCTGTAATCTCAATGCCTAGCGGTGTTTTCAAACCTTATGCTGGAGTTTCAACTGCCATTCTCATCTTTACAAAAACTGGAAATGGTGGAACGGACAAGGTCTGGTTTTACGATATGAAAGCAGATGGTTTAAGTTTGGATGATAAACGACAACCGATCAGTGATAATGATATTCCAGATATTATTCAACGTTTCCATCAACTTGAAAAGGAAGCAGAACGTAAGAGAACAGACCAGTCTTTCTTTGTTTCAATTGATGAGATAAAGGAAAATGATTATGATCTATCAATCAATAAATACAAAGAAATCGAGTATGAAAAAGTTGAGTATGAACCAACAGAAGTCATCTTAAAGAAAATCAATGATCTAGAAAAAGAAATTCAAGCTGGCTTAGCAGAGTTAGAAGAATTACTCAAGTAGGGAGATGGATGTATGAAAAAAGTGAAGTTGGGGGAAGTGGTAACTCTGAAAAAGGGTAAGAAAGCCACTATACTTAATGAACAAACGACTCTAAGTCAACGTTATATTCAGATAGATGATTTGAGAAATGACAATAATCTAAAATTCACTGAAAGTTTAAATATGACTGAAGCACTTCTAGATGACATTCTGATAGCTTGGGATGGTGCTAATGCAGGAACAATTGGCTATGGACTATCGGGAGCTGTTGGTAGCACTATTATGGTCTTAAAAAAGAATGAACAATACAAAGACAAGATTATATCAGATTATTTGGGAGTTTTTTTGGAAAGTAAATCGCAGTATTTACGGTATCATTCAACAGGTGCAACAATTCCTCATTTAAATAAAAATATATTACTTGATCTAAAATTAGAATTGTTACGTACCGAAGAACAAGAGAACATTATCTGTATTCTTAATGTCATCAAAAGACTTATTACTAAAAGAAAATGTCAATTAGAGGAGCTAAACTTGCTCGTCAAATCCCGATATTTCGAGGAGGTGGTTGCGTGACAATTATTTTTTTACAGAATATATTTGAAAAATCTATAAATGGTGAATGGGGTAATGAAGATAGTGGCAAAGGAGAGGCGACAGCAGTAATTAGAACCTCAAATTTTCTAAATTCTGGAAGACTAAATCTAGATAATATTGTATGTCGTGAAATTGATAAAGATAAAAACAGCGACAAAATTCTAAGAACTGGTGATATTATAATTGAAAAATCAGGAGGTAGTCCAAATCAACCGGTTGGACGTGTTGTATATTTCGATGTTACAGATCAAGATTATTTCACAAATAACTTTACTAGTATTTTAAGAGTTAAACCAGAATATAATTCTAAATATATATTTTATTTAATGAAGTATCTTTATGATACAAAAAAGGTGTTAAAATTTCAAAATCAAACAACTGGAATTATTAATTTAAAGTTAGCTGACTATTTAAATAAAACCAAAGTTAATATTGAAACTATAGAAAATCAAAATACAATAGTAGACATATTGGATAGGTTAGAGTATCAAATAATAAATAGAAATAAGCAGATTAGTGAACTCTCAAACCTTGTAAAATCCCGATTTAACGAGATGTTTGGGGATTTTCATACTACATTATTCCCCAAATATAAAATAGGTGAAAAATTTGAACTTTCTAGTGGAAGTACACCATCAAGAGATAATAAATTATATTGGGATAGCGGAACGATTAATTGGGTAAAAACAACTGAGGTAATAAATAAAGAAATTACGGAAACTGAGGAAAAAATCACAAAATTTGCTTTAGAAAATACATCTCTTAAACTTTTTCCAGTTAATACAATATTAATTGCTATGTATGGTCAAGGACAAACAAGAGGAAGAAGTGCAATCCTCAAAGTTGAATCTACTAGCAACCAAGCATGTGGTGCTATATTTCCAAATAAAATAGACAATCCAGTTTTTATTTGGCATCAATTAATGCTAAGGTATAGCGAATTACGAGAACTTGGACGAGGAGGAAATCAACCTAATTTAAACGGTCAACTGATTAAAAATTTTGAACTGATTCTCCCCCCTCTTTCCCTCCAAAACGAATTCGCAGACTTTGTGGCTCAGGTCGACAAATCACAATTGGCAATTCAAAAATCTCTGGAAGAATTGGAAACCTTGAAAAAATCACTTATGCAGGAGTATTTTGGTTAAGATTTGAGATAGCAGTTTACACTATCGTTGTAATTACCGTAATTATTTGTTATAATACTTCAAAGGAGGAAATCAGATGGTCGTAAAAACAAGAAAACAAGGAAATTCAATCACCATTACGATTCCAAGCGAATTCAATATTCCAAGTGGTGTTAAATACGAAGCAAAATTGTTACCAAGTGGCGAAATTATCTTTACTCCTGAAGAATTGGATCATCAGGTCTCTTATGTTTCTGATGATGCCTTTAACTTAAAATTGGATACAATTTTTGATGAATACGACGATGTTTTCAAAGCTTTGGTGGAAAAATGACAGTCTATCTAACAGAAAAGCAAATTGAAAAAATCAATGCTTTAGCAATTCAACGGTATTCTCCAAATGAGCAAATTCAAACAGTTAGTCCTTCAGCGTTAAATATGATTGTGAACTTACCAGAACAATTTGTTTTTGGCAAGCCTCTTTATCCAACAATTTTTGATAAAGCAACAATATTATTTGTCCAATTGATAAAGAAGCATGTCTTTGCCAACGCCAATAAACGAACAGCTTTCTTTGTTTTGGTGAAGTTTTTACAATTAAATGGTTATCACTTTGCTGTTTCCGTGGAAGAAGCGGTTGATATGTGTGTGACTATAGCGGTAGAAGCTTTAACTGATGAAAAAATGATAAGCTATTCTAAATGGGTTTCTGAACATTCTGTCAGAGAAAAAATAAGCTAGTATGTTGGATTTGAATGAGTATTAGAAAATAAACAGACAATATTAGAATTCTGTAATGCAGAAACTGATATTGTCTCTTTTTATTGATGAGTAATAATGAAAGTGAGAATTTATGGAATCAAAAATTACAATTATCATACAAGAAATGTTACCCCTTTTAAATAATGAACAATTACTAGCATTGCGAGAGAGTTTAGAGCGCCATCTAGTGGATGGAAAAAAGAAGCAGAAGCACTCTAATAATAATCTGTTGCAATTATTCATCACTGCTAAGCAGGTGGAGGGCTGTAGTGCAAAAACAATACGTTATTATCAGAGAACAATTGAAAATTTGTTTCATTATATTAAGGAGTCTGTGACACAACTGACAACCGATGATTTGAGAAGTTATCTAGCAAATTATCAGTCTGAAAAGGATTGTAGTAAGGCGAATTTGGACAATATTCGGCGTATATTGTCCTCTTTTTTTGCTTGGCTTGAGCAAGAGGAATATATCATCAAAAATCCTATTAGAAGGATAAAAAAAATTAAAACAGAACAAACTGTGAAAGAAACTTATACGGATGAACATCTCGAAATTATGAGAGATAATTGTGAAAATTTAAGAGATTTGGCAATGATTGACCTACTAGCATCAACAGGTATGCGTGTAGGAGAACTGGTCCAGTTGAATCGTTCTGATATTGATTTTGAAAACAGAGAGTGCGTTGTTTTTGGAAAAGGAAAAAAAGAAAGACCCGTATATTTTGATGCTCGTACGAAAATTCATTTAAGAAACTATCTCAATGATAGAAAAGATAGTCATCCAGCTCTTTTTGTAACGCTACTTGGAAAAGCCCAGAGACTTGGAATTGCTGGTGTCGAGATTCGATTGAGAAAGTTAGGACAAAAACTTGGAATACAAAAGGTTCATCCACATAAATTCAGAAGAACCCTAGCGACAAAGGCTATTGATAAAGGAATGCCTATTGAGCAAGTCCAAAAACTACTTGGTCACAGCAAAATTGATACAACCCTGGCCTATGCCATGGTTAACCAAAGCAATGTCAAACATTCACACCAAAAATTCATCTCTTAACTGCAAATCCCGATTTAACGAGATGTTTATATTAAATGACTTTTCATTGAAAAGACTAGGAGAATTAGTTGAAGAAGTCCGATATGGTACTAGTTTACCAGCCACTCTTAATGGTAAATATGGATATTTAAGAATGAATAATATAACTGAAGATGGTAAGTTGAATATACAGAATTTAAAATATATAGATATTCCAGAGAAAGACTTAGAAAAGTATGTAGTAAGAAAAGGGGATGTACTATTTAATCGTACAAATAGTATTGAATTAGTTGGGAAAACATGTATTTATGAATTAAATTTTGATATGGTTATTGCAGGTTACATTATTCGTATTAGAACAAATAATAATATTTTAAACTCTAGATATCTATCCGAATTTTTAAACTTTCCTAGTACAAAGAAGTTTCTAAGGAACATCGCGAAAGGTGCTGTTAATCAAGCTAATATAAATGCAAAGGAATTACAAGATATTTCTGTCCCCCTCCCCCCTCTAGCCCTCCAAAACGAATTCGCAGAATTTGTAGCTCAGGTCGACAAATCACAATTTGCTTGTGAGATCGTTATAAAACTGTGGAGAAATAGCTTGAATTCTAGTATAATATAGGTATCTATTTGTTCAAAGTGAGAGAAAAATGGGAAATTTTGATTTTCTTTTAAATAACGAAGAGTATGAATCTTTTTCAAAGTCCTGTATAGAAGCTGAAAATATGATTGCGACATCTACTGTAGCTACTGCTTTTATGGCGCGTCGTGCTCTTGAGCAGGCTGTTCATTGGATATATAGTCACGATTCATATTTAGAAGCTCCCTATCGTGCTACCTTATCTTCTTTGGTATGGGATGATGATTTTAGAGAGATTGTGGATCCAGAACTCCATAGGCAGATTGTTCTTTTAATTCGATGGGGAAATCATGCTGCACATGGTGGAGAAATTAAGGAACGAGAAGCGATTTTGGCTTTGCACCATTTGTATCAATTTGTCAATTTTATTGATTATTGCTACAGTAACGAGTTTGTGGAGCGTTATTTCGACGAGCAGTTATTGCCACTTTCAGCAAACATCAAGTTTCGAGAAACGCCACAATCTATGGCGAAATTACAAAACAGTTTGCCAGATCTTCCTGATTTCGATGAACAGATGGCTAGTCAGTCCTTAACTATTCAAGAGACTTATACTGAAAAACGTGAAACAGCAGCTCTACGGCAAGATGTATCTTTCCATATCGATCAACTATCTGAAGCAGAGACAAGAAAACTCTTTATTGATATCGATCTCCGTTTAGCAGGTTGGACATTTGAGGAAAACTGTCGTGTTGAGGTAGCCGTTCATGGTTTGAAGCATGGTAAAGGAACTGGATACTGTGACTATGTCCTTTATGGTAAAAATGGGAAAGTTCTAGCAATTGTTGAAGCTAAAAAGGCATCTGTGAATCCAGAAGTAGGGGAGGTGCAGGTCAAGGAATATGCTGAAGTTCTTGAGAAACAAATCGGCTATAGGCCAATTTGCTTTATTACCAATGGTTTAAAGCACTACATACTTGATGGTGTTAATCGTCGCCAGATTGCAGGGTTCTACTCTCAAGAAGAGTTGCAACTTTTGATGGAAAGACGTCACTTGCAAAAACCACTCGAGGATATTTCTAGCAAAATTAGGGACGACATTTCTGGACGTCATTATCAGAAACATGCGATTACAAGTGTCTGTGAAGCATTCTCCAATAATCGGAGACAGGCACTCTTGGTAATGGCAACTGGGTCTGGGAAAACCCGTACAGCGGTTTCCCTAGTTGATATCCTTTCGCGTCATAACTGGGTAAAAAATGTTCTTTTTTTAGCTGATAGAACTTCCCTAGTTAAGCAAGCTTATGATTCGTTTAGGAAATTACTTCCAGATCTTTCAGTTTGTAATTTCTTAGAGGATAAAGATAGTGCTCGATCTAGTCGAATGGTTTTTTCAACCTATCCGACTATGATAGGAGCGATTAGTGATCAAGAAGAAATAAATCAACGATCCTTTACTGTTGGGCACTTTGATCTTATCATAATTGATGAATCTCACCGTTCTATTTATCAGAAATACAAATCAATTTTTGATTATTTTGATGCAAGGATTGTAGGATTAACTGCCACTCCGCGTCAAGATTTGGATAAAAATACCTATAGTTTCTTTAACTTGGAGAATGGTGTTCCAACATACGCATACGATTTGGAAGAGGCTGTAAAAGATGGTTATTTAGTAGCTTATCATTCGATTGAAACTAAGTTAAAACTACCAACGGATGGTCTACATTACGATGATTTATCCCAAGACGAAAAAGAATATTATGATAGTCAATTTGAAGACGGTAGTTCTGAAAAAGATATTGATCCTGAGGATTTTAATACCTCTATTTTCAATAGAAAAACAGTAGAAATTGTTCTAGATGAACTAATGACAAGAGGAATTCAGACAGCTTCAGGTGACGAAATTGGTAAAACCATTATCTTTGCTAAAAACCATCGACACGCTGAATACATCAGAGATATTTTTAACGAACGCTATCCTGAAAAAGGAAGCGATTATGCTCAAGTGATTGATTATAGCATTAAGCATTATCAAACCTTAATTGATGATTTTAAAATTAAGGAGAAATACCCTCAAATTGCAATTTCTGTTGATATGTTGGATACAGGTATTGATGTACCAGAGGTTGTTAATTTAATCTTTTTCAAGAAAGTGCGTTCTAAAACTAAGTTTTGGCAGATGATTGGCCGTGGAACCCGTCTTTGTAAAGATTTATTCGGCCCTGAGCAGGATAAGGAAAATTTCTTGGTATTTGATTATGGCGATAATTTTGACTATTTCAAAGCTGATCCAAGAGAAGGAGATGGTCGTCACATTGTTTCTCTGACTCAACGTTTGTTTAACATCAAGGTGGACTTGATTCGTGAACTGCAGGAGCTTCGTTATCAAGATGATCAGTTTGCTAGAGAATATCGTCAACAACTCGTATCAGAGCTTCATGAACGTATGGTGAGCTTAAATGAGTTAGACTTTAGGGTTCGTATGGTCTTAGATACAGTTTATACTTACAGAAAGTTGGAAAATTGGCAAAATCTAACGACCGTCACAAGTGAAACAATCCAGAAAGATCTTTCTCCGATTCTATTTGAAGAAAATAAAGAGGATGAGATGGCGAGACGATTTGATTTATGGTTGTTTCAGATACAGTTAGGACAACTGTTGACTAAGCCAGCAACTTCCCATATATCTCAAGTTATGAAAACAGCTAAAGCTCTTGCCAGGGTTGGCAATATATCACAAGTTTTTGCACAGGCTGAAATTATCAGGAAAGTACAAGAACCTGAATTTTGGGAAGAAGTTAGTTTGTCTGAGTTGGAAAAAATCCGCCTTTCTCTAAGAGATTTATTGCAATTCTTAGATAAAACGAGCCGAAAAGTCTATTATGTCAATTTTGATGATCACATTCTTTCCACTGTCCATGATACTAAGCCATATTTACAAGTCAATGACCTGCGATCTTATAATGAAAAAGTTGAACATTATTTGAAAACTCATCTAGATGATGAAGCAATTTCTAAGTTATACCATAATGAAAAATTGACCTCTCAAGATTTACTTGCACTTGAAACATTGCTATGGGAAAAATTAGGTAGCAAGTCAGATTACCAACAACATTATGAAAATAAGGCAATTCCTAGATTGGTTCGTGAAATTATTGGTTTAGATAGAGAGGCTGCCAATCAAGTTTTTTCTAAATTTTTATCGGATGAGAGTCTCAATGCCAAGCAGATTTCCTTCGTGAAATTGATTGTAGATTACATTGTAGAAAATGGTTGCTTGGAGACTAAAGTTTTAACACAAGAGCCGTTTAAATCGTATGGTTCAGTTCAACTACTCTTTCAACACCAACTCCCTATACTTCGTAATATTGTCCAAACAATTGAACTCATTAATGATCGAGCTGGAGAAGCAGCGTAAATAATAAGAGGTTATAAATGCAAACGCAAGAAGAAATGAATGTTCTGGTACCGGAAAAATTAGCAGAAATCGAGCGTGATTTCGATGTCAAAGTTTTGTGGGCTATTGAGTCTGGTAGTCGTGCTTGGGGATTTGAGTCTCCTGATAGTGACTTTGATGTGCGATTTATCTATAAACACAAGCAGGATTTTTATCTCCGTTTGAATGAACAGCGCGATGTTATCGAGCTACCAATTGATGATACTTGGGATGTGAGTGGCTGGGATTTAGACAAGACTTTAAAACTCCTTTATAAGTCAAATCCTACACTGTTTGAATGGTTACAGTCACCAATTGTCTATCAACAAACGGATTTTATCGAGCGCATGCGTCCTCTTGCCAACCAGTATTTTTCTGAGAGGAAAATGCTGTATCATTACTTGAATACTGCTAGAACTCAAATGAATAAGTATCTTTCAGGAGACAAGGTCAAACCTAAAAAGTATTTCTATGCGCTGCGTCCCATTTTGGCCTGTCGTTGGATTGAAAAATACCATTCTGTTCCTCCAATTTTATTTGACGATTTGGTCAAAGAATTGCTTCCTGATGAGATGAAAGAGCATGTATCAAGATTGCTTGATATCAAGGTAAAGGGACCTGAAGGTATGGAAATTGATCCGATTATGCCAATCCAATACTACATCATCAAAAATATCAAAGAGTTGGATGCATACGTTCAAAGTGTTAGAGAGGAAAAGAAAGAGTGGAAAGCTCTAAATCAATTTTTCCTTGAAGAATTAGGCCACGACTGAGGTTTTTTATGGGTAAATGGACATGTAAATGTGGGCAAGCAATGAATGACCACCGAGCGCCCGATCCGAATGCTTATTCAGTTTATTCGGATGAGTTGTTTGAAGAAATCATAAATAAAGCTGACGACCATAATAAAATTTCTTATGATAATATTTCTGAAGCGTCATTTTATATGTGGAAGTGCCCTGAGTGTGGCAGTTTCATGGTTTTTGGCGAAGACGGGGATGGAGATCACTTTACTTTTTATGAGCGCCAAGAAGTAGAAAAGGTAGAGCCTCTCTTTGATCCAGATCAAGAGTTAAATCTTGTTGTGGTTGAGTTTCAGGAGGGAGGGAATGGTTATACTTATATTTGTGATGACCCAAATATCCATATAGGACACGCTGTTATTGTCCCAGTCGGGAAGGAAAATACTGAAAAAAATGCTTTAGTTGTACAGAAGTATCATGCCCTACCAAAGGATATCACTTTTCCTGTTGAAAAGTTAAAACGTGTCATTCGTAGGTATTCACATTTCGACCCAATCACTTCGAAAAACGTTTTTAGAAATTTAAAAAAGCTAGGAAGAATTCTAGATGTTTGCTCTAAAAACGCTAACGCCAACTCTCAGCAAACATATTATAGTATCAAAACTCCTTTAGGATATTTCTGGTTAGAATTAAATGGAGTTCCGATTCCAATGAAAATCACACAGATTCAAGTTAAAGATAAAAAATACCAAGTTGATAGCGCCCTTTATATAAAACCTTCAGAGATTAACTGTAGAAGATTCTATGAACTGGAATTATGTGCAGATTTTGATATTGATGCTTCTAGATGGATCGATGTTCTCTCTGATGAAAACGTTTGGGGAAATACTTGGGAACTAAATGGTCTTCAATTTGGTATTACTGCAGGGGAGTCTCCAGAATTTGAAGACGAAGTTGTAGCGAGAAAGTATAGTCGTGTCCCACTTTATTATGACTGGCACCCTGAATTTGAAGATTATTATGGCTTCAGTTTAGCTTGGAAAAAATACGAGTCTGATAGCGATTTGTCAATTTTTTTCTATACAACGTAAGAAGCAGGAGGATATGTATGAATCAAGCATGGGATTTATTGTTTGAGGGCAAGATTGAAGAGGCTAAAAAATTAGTTGAAGCTGATTTTTTATTGGAAACTTGCACGGATTTTAGTTTGTTAAATTTGATGGGGTATATTTATCTTGAAGAGCAAAAATACAACGAGTGCTTAAGTATCTATCAGCGTTACATTGACTTAGCACGAACTAAAAGTGACCCAGAAAATGAACATATAGGCTATCATCAGTTAGCCATGGTTTATCGTGAAATGAATGAATTTCAAACAGCCCTTTTCTATATCGAAAGAGAGCAAAAAGTCATTGAAGAAGCTTTTACAGAGGATACCCTCAAATCTTCTGTTAACAATTATGAGCAAGGTTATTTACGATTAAAGCTAGGGAAAGTAGTAGAAGCATTCATGTATATGGAACAGTCCTTAAAACAAGCTTTGCAAACAGATGATTTGATTGCCCAAGCTTGTGCTTATAGAGGTTTAGGAGAGATTGGTTCGATACAAAATCCTGAAGAATCACATGAAAATTTTTTACAAGCTATCGCTCTTTTTGAAAAGGCTGGCGATCAGATTGGTGCTCAAGAGGTTAGAAACTTACTAAATAATAAAAAGTAGCCTGTTTAGGCTACATTTTTATTGAAACACGCGATAGACATAAGGATTTTCTGGTTTGTCTACTTTTGTGAAACTCTCAACTTCCAGTGTTGGGAGTTTTTGTTTGAGTTCTTTATGGTAGTGGAGGGTCAGGGTTCCTCTAGCGGTGATCCAGGTATTGTCAGGATACTGGCGTGAGTTTCCCTTGGTCAAGAGTCCATATACTCCAGAGTCGGCTATACAGTGGATGATTCCAAAGCGAAAGAGGAACTGGCTATCTGGATGGCTAGGATCGTTATAGACAAAGCCTGTAAACTCTATTTTCTTTCCTTCAAACTCTTGTGGATAGTCATAGAGAACTTCCATGACCTCCATATAGTTTTCGTCTGTAACCTGAATGGTTGGCTGGGCGAGGTATTTATCAGCTGTAGCCCTCATTTCCTTTTCATAAGCAGATTTGGAAAAATAGGTGCTGGTATCGGGTTTGAGGTATTGACTGGATGTTCCTTCGCTTGCCTGAATGGCTGTGTTGATTCCCTCGGCAAGTGGGAAATGATAACCTTTGGCAGATACAGTTCTCGAGTCCAAACTTACTGTCGGAAAGGCAACCCCAATCAACAGAGGTAGTGACAGTAAAAGGATACTGATTCGTCTAGCTCGACGACTTTCCAAATGGCTGTGAGAATTGATTTTCTTGATCCAGATGTAGAATTGGACCAGAGCCAACAGAAGAGAAAGGAGCATGGAAATATAGACTAGATAGGAATAGTGGAGGTTGATGTAGTGACTGAGCTTGCCAGATAGCTGCAGATAAAGGGTCAGAGCAAAATAACCTAGTAGAATGATAAATCGGATCATAGCATCACCCCCAACACGTAAGAATAAAGCAAGACAAGCACGGTCACGATGCCCATGAATTGCCAGATGAAACGTGCTTTTAGATAGTGTTTCATCATGAGGAGATTTTTGATATCAAGCATGGGGCCAATGACCAGAAAAGCAAGGACTGGCGCTAGGCCGAAGCTCGAGAGGAGAGAAGCACCGATAAAGGCGTCCGCCTCGCTACAAAGAGAGAGGAGAAAGGCTAGAAACATGAGCAAGAGAATCGCAAGGACTGGACTTGCGCTGATAGAGGTCAAGATCCGAGTCGGGACATAGACCTGCACGATAGCCGCAAAGAGACAGCCAAAGACCAAGTAACGCCCCATATCGAAAAACTCATCAATAGCTTGTATGAAGACCTGAAATACTTTTCTAGCGGGACCCAAGTGTGAAAAGTCATGTTCATGGCAAGCGATAGAATTCTCTTTTTGAATGGGTCCTTTCCAGAAAAATCCGAGGAAAATTCCAAGCACCAAAGCAATCACAATGGCTCCAAGCGCTCGCAAAAAGGCAAGTTTTATTGAATTGCCAAAGGCAGAATATGTTGCGAAAAGAACGATAGGATTGATAATGGGAGCAGTCACCAGAAAGGGAACGGCCGTGTAGCTGGGTACTTTCTTTTCCAAAAAACGATTAATAATTGGAACGATTCCACATTCGCAAGAAGGAAAGAGAAAGCCAATGAAGGTACCAAAAAAGATCCTCCCCCAACGATTGCGAGGAAGAAACTCATAAACTTTATCAGGTGTGATATAGACCTCAATCAACCCCGAAATCAGACTCCCAATCAGGACAAAAGGAAGGGCTTCAATCATGATGGAGAGAAAAATAGCTCCCGCTTGTAATACACTAGGAGGAAGAGATTGGAAAATCGTCATCTATTTTTTCTTCTCAACTTTTTCTTTTTTGTCTTTGTCATCTGGGAAAGTAACTTGTGTTAAGTCAGGAAGTTTGGCGAATTCTTCAAACATCTTGTCCAAATCATCCGTTTTTGTAAATTTAACAGCCATAGGCCCACCTCGTTTCTAAATGTTACCTCTATTATACTATTATTTTGCGGAAAAGGGATTATTTTTATTTTGATAATCAAAGAGGTAAAAAAAGGTAAGGTGAAACAAGCCTTGTTCCTTATGGTATAATAGGTTTATGGATAAAAAATATGAAAAAATCTCCCAAGATTTGGGTGTAACCTTAAAGCAAATCGATACTGTTCTAAGTTTAACGGTTGAAGGGGCGACAATTCCCTTCATCGCGCGTTACCGAAAGGACATGACTGGTAGTCTGGATGAGGTGGCGATTAAGGCCATTATCGACTTGGATAAAAGTCTGACAAATCTCAACGACCGTAAAGAAGCTGTCTTGGCTAAGATAAAAGAACAAGGCAAACTAACCAAGGAATTGGAAGAAGCTATTTTGGCAGCTGAAAAATTAGCAGACGTTGAAGAACTCTATCTTCCTTATAAGGAAAAACGTCGGACCAAGGCATCCATTGCCCGTGAAGCTGGACTCTTTCCTCTTGCTCGCTTGATTTTGCAGGATGTAGCTGACTTGGAGAAAGAAGCTGAGAAGTTTGTCTGTGAAGGATTTGCGACTGGTCAAGAAGCCTTGGCTGGTGCGGTTGATATTTTGGTCGAAGCCTTATCGGAAGATGTGACTTTGCGTTCACTGACCTATCAGGAAGTGTTGAGACACTCTAAAATCACTTCGCAGGTCAAGGATGAGAGTCTTGATGAAAAACAAGTTTTTCAGATTTATTACGAATTCTCAGAGACTGTTGGCAACATGCAGGGCTATCGTACCTTGGCTCTCAACCGTGGGGAGAAGCTAGGCGTCTTAAAAGTCGGTTTTGAGCACGCGACAGACCGTATCTTATCTTTCTTTGCTGCTCGTTTCAAGGTGAAAAATACCTATATAGATGAAGTTGTTCAACAGTCAGTTAAGAAAAAAGTCTTGCCTGCTATCGAACGACGCATTCGGACAGAATTGACTGAGAAGGCAGAAGAAGGGGCTATCCAACTCTTTTCTGACAACCTGCGCAATCTCCTCTTGGTTGCTCCGCTGAAAGGGCGCGTGGTTTTAGGCTTTGACCCTGCTTTTCGTACAGGTGCCAAGCTTGCTGTCGTAGATGCAACAGGGAAAATGCTGACGACTCAAGTCATTTATCCTGTTAAACCAGCTTCAGCTCGTCAGATTGAAGAAGCCAAGCGAGACTTGACCGACCTGATTGGCCAGTATGGCGTAGAAATTATTGCCATTGGAAATGGGACGGCCAGTCGTGAAAGTGAAGCCTTTGTGGCGGAAGTTCTGAAAGATTTTCCAGAAGTCAGCTATGTTATCGTCAATGAAAGTGGCGCTTCTGTCTACTCTGCTAGTGAACTTGCTCGTCAGGAATTTCCAGAATTAACCGTTGAAAAACGTTCGGCTATTTCAATCGCCCGTCGTTTGCAAGATCCGCTTGCTGAATTGGTTAAAATCGATCCCAAGTCAATCGGTGTCGGGCAATACCAGCACGATGTCAGTCAGAAGAAACTGTCTGAAAGTCTGGACTTTGTCGTCGATACGGTGGTGAACCAGGTCGGTGTCAATGTCAATACGGCTAGCCCAGCTCTTCTTTCCCATGTGGCTGGACTCAATAAAACCATCTCTGAAAATATTGTCAAATACCGTGAGGAAGAAGGAAAAATCACTTCACGCGCACAAATTAAGAAGGTTCCTCGCCTGGGAGCTAAAGCCTTTGAGCAGGCTGCAGGTTTCCTCCGTATTCCTGAAAGTAGCAATATTCTTGATAATACTGGAGTTCACCCAGAAAACTATGCTGCGGTTAAGGAGCTCTTCAAACGCTTGGATATCAAGGACTTGAATGAAGAAGCACAAAATAAGCTTAAGTCCCTTTCAGTTAAGGAGATGGCGCAAGAACTGGATCTTGGCCCTGAAACCCTTAAAGATATCATTGCCGACCTTCTCAAACCAGGTCGAGATTTCCGTGATTCTTTTGATGCACCTGTTCTACGTCAAGATGTACTGGATATCAAGGACTTAAAAGTTGGCCAGAAGCTGGAAGGTGTGGTGCGTAATGTCGTTGACTTCGGTGCCTTCGTTGATATCGGGATTCACGAGGATGGCTTGATTCATATTTCCCATATGAGTCGTAAATTTATCAAACATCCCAGCCAAGTGGTGTCTGTTGGAGATTTGGTAACGGTTTGGGTTAAAAAAATTGATACCGAACGTGAAAAAGTCAATCTGTCGCTCCTAGCTCCAGATGAATCTAACTGAGTACGTTCAGTCTGTTTCCCTCGAAGACTTTGGTAGACCTTTCACGCACCAAGCCCAGTGGAATTCTCGTCTGCGAACGACAGGTGGGCGATTTTTCCCCAA
>ERZ772807.491-NODE-491-length-24442-cov-73.720466_pt1 | contig 24442 bp, 21 predicted proteins | sample MGYA00511472_ERZ772807 | MGnify/ENA primary metagenome ERZ772807 (study PRJEB29015, sample SAMEA2737947) | human oral metagenome | biome: human oral; feature: human-associated habitat; material: dental | place: China | collected 2039 ... | reverse complement strand
GGCCCGACTGGCGGCCGCTCGGGCGGGGCGAGCCGGAGACGCGGGCGCCCGGGATCGTCCGGTGCGCGCGGCCCGAGCCCGCGCCGGACGATCGGGCGCCGCCGGTGCGGCGCCTCCTCTTGCGCGGCGGAATGCCGCGCCCCCTGCGTCCCTGTGCCATGCGAGCGACTGTACCGGCGCCGTCGGCGCCTCCCGATCCCCCTCGCCGAGGCGCGGCGAAGTCCTCATGACGCCGGCCGACCGTCGACATCCCGTCCATGCCGGACCCGGTCCGCTCCGGGCTCGCGGCGCGACCGACTCCGGCACCGGCCTCAGGGCAGGCGGAGGGCCGCTCCGTCGTCGGAGGCGATCAGCCCGTCGGCCAGCAGGGAGGCCAGCGCGCGGGCCGGCCGTCCGGCCGCCCGCACCGCCCTCACTGGGTGGGCGGCGCCCAGGCCAGCTGAAGAGCCTGAACCCCGTGGTCGCGGCTGATCAGGCGCGCCCGCCCCGCGGGCCCGGGGATCGGCTTCTGTCGCCCGATCAGCGGCCCCTCATCAGGACTCCCGGGCAGCATGATGCCGGGAGTCGACAGGTCATTGAGCGTCTGGGTGACCGGCTCGTACATGGCGCGGCTGGCGCCTCCGATGCGACGGGTCAGGACCAGGTGGAGACCCAGATCCTGCGACTGGGCGAGCAACGGCTGCAGGGGCAGCAGCGGATTAACGGCCTGCCCCGAGGACAGCAGGTCGTAATCGTCGACGAGGATGTAGACGTCCGGCCCTTCCCACCAGGACCTGTGGCGCAGCTGGTCGGGGGTCACATCCGGCCCCGGCATGCGGCCCTGGAGGAAGCCGGCGAGCTCAGCGATCTCCCGGGCGGCATCCTCGCGAACCGTGACGTAGGTCAGGAGGTGCTCGGCGGAGAGCTCGCCCAGCAGGGAGCGACGCAGGTCGATGGCCAGCAGGCGAACCTGACTCGTCGTGCGCCCGCGGCACAACTCATTCGCCAGGGCGCGCAGGAACGAGGACTTGCCGGTCTTGGCGTCGCCCAGGACGAGCAGGTGCGGTTCATGACGCATATCGAGGCACACGGGCTCCAGACGCGCCTCGTCGATCCCGATGACGGGGTCGCCGCCGGCCGGCACCCGCTCCTGGAGCGTCGCCAGGTCGATGCGCGTCGGCAGCAGGCGCAGCTTGGGGCCCTGCGGGCCGGTCCAGGCATCGGCGATCGTACGGCAGGCGTTGTTGGCGCCGCGGGCCAGCGTCGCGGGGTCATGATCGCCGTCCGTGCGCGGCAGCGCCAGCAGCATGTGCCGCGCCTCAGGGTCGAGGCCGCGCCCGGGCCTACCGGTCGGGACCTCGCGCGCGACCTTCCGGCTGATCTCGGAATCAGCCGGATCGCCCAGCCGCAGCTCGATGCGGGTGGAGAACATGTCCTTGATGGTCATGCGCATGTCGGTCCACCGTCCCGTGGCGACGACGACGTGCACGCCCAGAGCCAGGGCGCGCGGCGCGATCGCCATGATCTGGTCGGAGATCTTCTCGAAATCCGTCTTGAGCGTCGACCAGCCGTCGATGATGAGGAAGACATCGCCGTACCCGTCGTCGAGGCGGCCCGCGGCCCGCTCGTGGCGGTAGGTCTGAATCGAATCGATGCGGTTGGCCTTGAAGAAGCGCTCGCGATCGTCCAGCAGGGCGGCCACCTCGGCCACGATCCGGGCGACGACGTCGGGCTCATCACGGGTGGCGACACCGGCCAGGTGCGGCAGATCGAGCATGGTCGAGAACGTGCCGCCGCCCAGGTCGACGACGTAGACCTGCACCTCCGCCGGCGTGCGCGTCAGCGCCAGCCCCATGACCAGGGAGCGCAGCGCCGTCGACTTCCCGCTGAGCGGACCGCCGATGACGGCGACGTGCCCGCCGGCGCCGCCCAGGTCGACGCTGTAGTACTCGCGGCGCTGCTCCAGGGGGATGTCGGTGATACCCAGGGGCACCACGAGGTCGCCGCGCTCGCGCCATGACGGGGACACCAGGCCCAGCGTCGGATCCGCCACGAGATCACTCAGCAGCGAGTCGAAAGTCTCGCTGACGTCCAGGGGCGGCAGCCAGATCTGGTGGGCGGGCGTGCCGTGCCCGGCCATGCGCGCCACGGCGATGTCCATCGTCGTCATATCCGCGTAGGCGGCGTCCCGATCGGGCGACGGGCCGCTCCCCGCGAGGCCGCTCGGGTCGTCCGCCTCGGACTGGGCGGCCGGGACGTCGGCGCTGGGCTCGTCCTGCCCGATCGACGGCGGGTCCGCCCGACCGTCCCTGCCGTGAACCGGCCGCGCCGAGAACGGAACCACCTGGGGCGCGCGGACCCGCTCGCGCTCACGGGACTCGTCCGGGTCGCGCGCGAGCGCGGGCACGGCGGCGCCCGCGCGCTCGGGCGGCGGGCCGGCCACGTAGCAGGCCCGAAAACGAGTCATCTCGCGTGTGCCGCTCTTGAGGTAGCCGCTGCCCGGGTAGGGCGGCAGGTCGTAGGCGTCGGCGACCCCCAGAACGATGCGCGACTCGGCCGCGGAGAAGGTGCGCAGGCCGACCCGGTAGGACAGATGGGATTCCAAACCGTGGAGGCGGCCCTCCTCCAGGCGCTGGGAGGACAGCAGGAGGTGGATCTGCATCGAGCGCCCCAGGCGTCCGATGGCGACGAACAGCTCGATGAAATCCGGCTTGGCCGACAGCAGCTCGGAGAACTCATCGAGGATGACGAACAGGGCCGGCAGTGGCTCCCCGTTATGCCTGCCCGCGCGGCGCGCCTCCTCGTAGTCGGAGACGTTGGCGTAGTTGCCCGCGTCGCGGAGCATCTCCTGGCGGCGCGTCATCTCCCCGCGCAGGGCCTCCTCCATGCGATCGACCAGCCCCAGCTCGCTCTCCAGGTTGGAGATCATGGCGGACACGTGCGGGAGCTCCGACATACCCGCGAAGGTGGCGCCGCCCTTGAAGTCCACCAGCACGAAGTTGAGCTGATCGGGCGAGTGGGTCAGCGCCAGCGCCAGCACGAGGGTGCGCAGGACCTCGGACTTGCCCGAGCCGGTCGCGCCCACGAGCAGCCCGTGGGGGCCCATGCCGCTCTCGGCGGACTCCTTGATGTCCAGAACCACCGGGGCGCCCTCCGGCGTGACGGCGAAGGGGACCCGCAGGCGGTCCCGCCCCGACCGCCTGCGGCTCCAGACGACGTCCGGGTCGACGTCGCGCACGTCCCCGAGTTCGAGAAGATCGAGGAGATCGGCCGAGCGCTTGAGGTCGGTGGTGCCCACCGGAGCGCTGACGGCGGCCTCCCCGGAGGTGCTGAAGCGCGAGGACAGGCGTCTGACGACGGCCTCGGCGGTTGCAATGTCCATCAGGTCGGCTACGGCGGGGGCGGGGTCCTCCCCGGCGCGCACGACCTCCATGGGAGTGGCGTGGGTCAGCGTGGAGGCCGGGTGCAGCAGGAGGCGGAGAGTCGACAGCGAGGTCAGCGCGCCCCACCTCTCGGGCAGGTCGATGACGGTCGCCCCGTTCACCCCGCTGCTCGAGGCGATGGGAGCCCCGGGGGGCACCAGGCCGCCGTCAACCACGACGATGATGTACGGCATGGGAGTGTCGGCGACGTCGTAGGAGAAGGCCCCGCGATCCTCGAGATCCTTGGGCAGCAGCTCGAGCGCCTCCTGCCACGACGTCGTGATCACACGGGCGGGGCCGGCATCATCCTGAACCGTGTCCGACCAGACGTGGGGCGCCCATTTGAGCCATTCCCACTGCCCCAGATTCTCCTCGGAGGCCACCACCGCCACGCGCAACTGGCTGGGCGGCGTCATGGACAGCAGATGCGCGAGCAGAGCGCGTGTCAGCGCGCGAGCGGCATCGGCCTGACCAACGACTTCCACGCGGGAGAAGTAATTCAGCGAGGTCCCCAGCGGCAGACCGTCGACGTCGCGGTGGGTGACCACGAATCGCGACATGGCGGACAGGCACACGGGGTCGGGCTTGGCCAGCGCGTCGAGCTTCTCCGGGACCAGCTCCACGCACAGAGGCTGGGTCGAACGCCCCAGCCGCACGAGCACCTGGTCGTCGCCGGGAGTGCGCTCCCACACCCGTCTGCCGTCCTGGACGAAATAGGGCAGCGCCTCCGGCTCGGGCAGGACGTGCACCGCGTGACGCCGCTGCTGACCGGCCACCGTGCGCACCGAGTCCCGCAGCTCGGACAGGTAGGCGAGGTACTCGCGCCGCTGATCCTTGACACTCTCACGATGCTGATGCACCTGACGATAGATGTTGACTCCGACCATGGACAGCATGGCGATCACCATGCCGCCGCCCATCAGGAGGGTACGGGTGCCGTTGGAGTTCGAGATGGCCATGAACACCATGACGCCCATGGAGCCGGTCAGCGGCAGCACCGTGGCCAGGACGTTCGACGCGTCCTGAGCGACGACGGCGTCCGGCGGCGCCTTGACATCGATAGTCCCCGACGGGCGCTCGGGGGCGTCTGAGGTGCTCACCTGGTTGTCGCTCATAGGGCGGCCCGAAACCTTCCGATTCGTCAGCGGCGGACTCGCCGGCTGAAGGGCGGCCCGATTCTCATGGACGACACTCGCGCGGGGTCGCAGAATAGTCGGTGCCTCTAGAGTACTCGTGCAGTCCGGTACGCCTCCACGTCGAGCACCCGTGCAAGGACCCCCGCGAACGACCCATAACACATGAGAAGCGAGAATCCGCATGAATGTGGCGAACGTACGCGTCACCCTCGTCGACGACGGCGGGCGGACCGATGTCGCCGTCGCAGCGGGAACCCCGGTGCGCGCGCTCCTGGAGGCGCGGACGGGCGCAGCGGTCCCGGACGACGTTCGGGTATCGACCACCACGGGGGCGCCCGCCCCGTTGAATTCCCTCATCGGCCAGGACCTCGGGAGCGGCACCGTGCTGCTCGTGGGCGGCAGGGTCACCGGCAGGCACGCGGCCGATCGCCTGGCCATCCGCTCCGCCTCCCGCCCCGTGCGGCCCGCTCTCGATGCGGCCGCCGTCGTGCTGGTGGCCTGCCTGCTCCTGGCGCTGGGGTGGTACTCGGCACTGACCGTCGGGGAGGCGCGCCTGCCGTTGCCGGCGCGCGCGGGGGCCGCTGGTCTGGCCGCCGCGCTCCTGGCGGCCCGGGCGATCCTGGCGAACAACCGACTCACTCCCGTGCAGGAGGCGTCCACGATCCTGCCGCTGCCGCTGCTGGGCGCCGCGACGGGGGCCCTGCTGGTGCCGGCGGACGCCCTCGAGCCGGTCGCGACGACGACGCTGCTGAGCGCATGGGGGGCGGGCGCCGCCTCTCTGGCCCTGTGGCTGCGACTGCGATCCGCGTGCGCCGCGACGGGCGCCCTCGCGTGGACGACCGTGGCCGCCCTGGCCACGGCGATCCTCGTCCTCGATGTCCCCCGGACTTCGGTGGTCGTCATCAGCCTGGCGCTCGGCGCCCTCTTCATCACGCTCGTGCCCGCCGTGTCGCTCTCCTCGGTTCCCGACCAGCAGCTGCTCGACTTATCGGAGCAGCGCGCGGGCAGCAGGGGCGTGCGGGTGCCGACCGTTGAACCGCCGGCGAGGGTGACCGGCGCCCGGATCTCGCGCACGCTGGATCAGGCGGAGTCGATGTCGGTGGCCACCGGAGCGGTGATCGCCGTCGTCGTGGTGGCGTGCTCACCGGCTGCGGTGGCGGTGGCCCTGGGCAGCGGACCGTCCGCATGGGGCGCCCGCGTCGAGCTGATTCTCGTGACGGCGCTCCTGCTGCTCCACCCACGCACGGCGCGTTCGCACACCGAACGCGTTCTGCCGCGGCTGGCGGTGGGCGCCGCCGCCATCGTCTCGATTCTGAGCTCGGGCTCCCAGCCCGGGACGGCGACGTTCACCCTGCTCATCGGAATCGCGGCGGGGGCCGGGCTCGTATCCGTCGTCATCATGTTCACACGACTGGGCGGTCGCCCATCGGCGTGGTGGGGCCGTTTCGGAGACATTCTGGGGTCTCTCGCAGGTTTCCTGGCGCTCCCCTCGGCAGTGGTCGCCGCCGGAATCATCGACTTCATGAGGCAGCTGTGAGCACTCGACTCCACGACACAATCAGCACAACCGAGGCCCCCAGCGTCACCGGAAGCGCCGGAGGTGGCGCCGGCGTGCGCCAACGGCGTCCGACGAGGTCCGAGCTGATCGGCGCCGCCGCCATCGACCTGGCGATCCTTCTCGTCCCGCCCGCCGCGCTCGGCCTGCTCAGAGGATGGACCCCGCTCGCCGTCATCTCCGCCGTCGAGCTCCTCGCGCTGGTCATCATCGTCCTGGCGTGCACCGGCAGGACCCCGGGACTGGCCGCGATCGGAGCGCGCGTCGTCACCGCCGAGGGCTCGACCACCCCCGGACTCGGCCGCGCGGCGGCCCGCGTCGCCCTGACACCGCTGATCCCGGCGGGCAGCGGGGAGGCCGGGTTCGTCGACACGCTGACGCGCTGCCGGACCCGAACGGGCCGTCGGTCGTCCCGGGCGGATCGACCCCGTCGGGGCCCCGGTTCCAGCGATGCCGGGAATGCCGCATGGTCCGCGCACCCGCGCACCCCCGCGAGCGGAAGGGCGGAGCGCCCCGTGTCCGTGTCCCCGCAGGCCTCGTCAGCCGTCCCGTCCTCGATGCCGACGGGCGCTCCCTCCTCGCCCCCGACGCCGGGCATCGGGGGCGAGGACTCCCCTCCCGGGCCGGCTCCGGGCGCACTTGCATCCGCGCCGCCGGCCTCTTCAGCTCCGGAGCCCGCCGTCCGATCCGCCCCCATTGCACGCGAGGGGATCCTCGGACCTGCGGCGCCCGACCCGCGCACGCGCTCCGAGACGGGCGCGAGCGACTCTCTCGACTCGGGGCAGCCGATCCCACCCGCCTCCGGGCGCGCCGCCGCCTCGCCCGCCTCCGGACCGATAGCGCCCGCCGACCCCGTGCCGACCGGGCGCGCGGCCCCCGCCGCGCAGGAGATCCCTCCGCCGCCCGCCGGCCCTGTGCCGCCCGTCTCACCCGCATCGCCGAGCGCCCCCTCCTCCGGACGGCGGGTGCGCGTCGGAACGCCGGACGAGACGACGCCGAAGGCACCGACGCGCAGAAGGCGCAGGGCCACGTCCCACCGCGCGCCGGCCTCCCCGGCAGCCTCATCACCCTCATCACCGTGGAACCCCTCCGAGACTCCACCGCCGGCTCTCGCCGGCGAACCCGCGGCAGGGGCTTCGGCGGGGCCGGGGAGCGGGGCCGCCGAGCCCGGCGGTCCCCATACGACCGCGCCGACGGAGCAGGCGGGTCCGGGGGCGCCCCCGCGGGAGGACACGCGCATCGCCCGACGATCCGACCGTTCCGACATCGTCCTCATCACAGGTTCGGGCCGGCGCGTCCCCCTGGAGGGCCAGTGCGTCATCGGCCGGGCGCCGCGGCCGGCCGATCCCGGGGACATCCAGCTCGTCGCGCTGGACTCCTCGTCGAGTGCGCTCTCGCGCTCCCACCTGCGCATCGGCTTCGACGACCGGCAGGTGTGGGCCGAGGATCTGAACTCGGCCAACGGCACCGTCATGGTGCACCCCACGGGGCAGCGGATCCGACTCGGGCCTCAGTGGCGCACCGCCATCGTTCCGGGCGCGGTCCTTCTGCTCGCGGATGAGAGCATCACCGTGGAGAGGAGCGCCTGACGGCGGGGCCGGAGGAATCCGCAGCGCCGACGAGCCGCGCTCCCCCGTCCGCAGGCGGGGACGACCTTTCGGCAGTCCCAGCCGGGCCACCGCATCCGCGCTCCCCCACTCGCGGGCGGGGACGACGGCTCCGACGCCACCGCAGACGCGGGCGGGTCTTCCACACATCGGTGTGGAAGACCCGCCCGCGTCTGCGGTGGCGGCCGCGACTCAGGCGCCGAAGCTCGCGGCGCCCTGCCTGTCGGCGGTGTTGTAGTTGCCGGACGAGGTGTCCACGTGGGTGCCCATCTGCGCGAGCAGCTGGTTCATATCCGTGAGCGACTGCGACCACTCGGCCTTGGCGGTCAGGTACTGGGTCTGAGCCTCACCGGTCCACTCGGACTGGGTGGGCTTGAGCTCCCCGTCCATGGATTCCAGGTCCGAGGAAATGGCCTGCGAGGCACGAGCGAGCTCACTCGAGGCGTTCGACATTGATCCGTAGTCCACCAGCATGTCTTCGGACATGATCGATTCTCCTTATTCTCGGTTCTCGGCTTCGGCGTATTTTAATCGGGAGTGGACGGTCCGGTCAGGACATCATGCCGTGATAGCCCTGCGAGGCGCCGCCGATCTTCTGCGCCCCGGCGGCCACGTCCGCCTCGGTGCTCTGGTAGGTGCTCTCGGTCCCGCGCAAAGAGGACTCGAACCTGTCCAGAACGGCGACGATGTTCTTGGCGTCCTGGATCCACTGGTTGGCGGCGGTGGCGAACGCCGTGCCGCCCGAGCCCTTCCACCCCGGCGCGAGCGTCTGGACGGTGCTCTCGACGCCGGTGATGATCGACTGCTGCTGCTGACGGTGGTTGGCGACGACGTTAGCCGCATTGGTGAGTACGCCGCTGCCTGCGGCGAGATTCTGTGCCATGGTCTCTCTTCCTGAGGGTGGGGGGACAACTGGATGCTCGTGGGGAAGCGCCGCCCACCTCCCGGCTCTCCCGGCTGCTCCTGAGCGGGCTCAAACCTACCCAATGTCTCCGCCCCGGTGCGAGTCTTCCGGTGAAGCACCTTATGGGTAGTACCTCCCATCGCTCGCCGCGATCCCCGCATCCGCCGAGCGCTGCCGGGCGCCGTCGGGTGTCGAGACTCACGGGAGAGGAGCAGAGCGGGACGCGGGCGGGTCCGACGTGCCAGGATGGTCCGCGGAGCCACCCGGCTCCACGCGGCGCGCCCGCCCGACGCGTCGGCGATCACTGCCACGTTCACGTTCCCGTCCCTGGAACGTCCCTGGAACCAGGAGAGAACCAGGAGAGCGCTGTGCCCCTTACGACGAGCACCCGCCGAGGAGTGGCCGATCTCATCCCGGTCACCATCAGGCACCGCAACATCCCGACGGACGTCGCACTGCCGTCCTCGCTCCCGCTCGCGGAGATCCTCCCCGCCGTGGCGGCGCGCCTGGGCGCTCTGGACGAGGAGTCCGCCGTGTACGGCCTCATGCTCGTCACCGAGGACGGCAAGCCCCTGAGCGACTCGCGGCCGGTCGACGAGCAGGGCGTGAGGGCGGGCGCCCTGCTCACACTCGAGGTGCGCAGCACCCAGGCCGAGGCACGCTACGACGACCTCGTCGAGGCCGTCGCCACGGCGGTCGAGACGAAGCAGGTCGCCTGGAGCCGGGAGGACTCGCTGTCGATGTCCGTGGCCTCCACCTGCCTGCTGTTCCTCGTGGCCGGGCTGCTCCTGCTGCGACAGGGCCCCGGCCAGATCGTCACCCCCGTGTGCGCGCTGGTGTGCGGCTGCCTGCTCGTCCTGGCCGCCTTCGTGATCTCGCGCCTGCGCGGCGAAGGCGCCTGGCCGCTGGTCATGACCGCCGGGGCGCTCTGCGCGGTCGCCGCCCACACCGCCTTCGACGGGCCGCCGACCGGCATGCGGATGATCGCGGCCGGCGGCGCCCTCGCCGCCGTCGTCCTGGCGTGCCTGCCCCTGCTGGGCGAGGACCGGTGGCTGATCTCGGGCCCCCTGCTCATCGCCTCGGCCCTGGCTCTGACGGGGGCGGGCGTCGAGTTCCTCGGCCGTCCGCTGACCAGCGTGCTCGCCGTCGCCGCCGCGGGCGCCGCCATCATCTCCCTGCTCGCGCCGTGGCTGGCCCTGGCCTCGGTCCCGATAGACATCTCACTGCCCGATCGGACCGACAAGCCGGTCCTGGAACCGGGCACCGAGGTGACGCCCACGCTGACGGCCCGGGTGCTCGATGCGCACGGCCTGGTCCTGTCGGCGCGCATCGCCTGCGCGTTGATCGTCCTCGCCTGCGTCCCGACGCTGACCTCCGTCGGCTACAGCGGAGCGGGCCTGATCGCCGCCATCGCGGCGGCCTGCCTGCTCGGCACACGGGCGGCGCGCTCCCAAGCGGACGTGGCCGCCGGTATCGCCGGGGGCATGGCGATGCTGGCGGCCCTGGTCATCACGGTCATCGTCTCCCGCACCGACCTGCTGATGCCGGCCACCGGGGTCGTCGGCGTCACCGGCGTGGTCGTCCTCCTGCTCAACGTGCTCGGCCCGAGCTACCGGCCCCGCCTGGCGCGCGCGGCCGACGCCCTGGAGATCATCGTCCTGCTGACGATCCTGCCCCTGGCCGCCGTCGTCTGCGGAACGCTGTAGGAGCACGGCAATGGCCTCCAACAAGGACATTCTCGACGCGCAGCGCTTCAATCGGCGCCGACTGGTCACGGCCTTCGTGGCGGGCGCCCCGGGGGGTCGTGAGCTCGAGCCGCGGCGCATCACCCCTCCCCTCATCGGGGGCATCGTCCTGACCCTGGTGATCGCCCTGGCCTCCTGGATCTCCGGCATGTTCGTCGGCTCCCTGCCCTCGGACTGGCAGAACAACACCCTCATCGTCGTCAAGGGCGAGGGAACCCGCTACATCACCGTCGACGGCCGTCTGCGCCCCGTGACGAACCTGGCCAGCGCGCGGCTGCTCGCCGAGTCGGGCAAGTTCCGGCAGACGACCCTGAAGTCCTCGGTCCTGGACGGGATCGAGCGCGGCTCCCGGGTGGGGATCGAGGACGCGCCCGAGCAGCTGCCCGCGACCGGTTCCCTGACGGCGCACGGGTGGACAGCCTGCTCGACCTCCGCGGGGCAGACGGCCGTCGGCGTCGGCGCATCCCCGAAGGGCCTGAGCACCATTCAGCACGCCCTGGTGTCGGTCGACGGCCGGACCTACCTGGTGGCCGACGGCGTCAGCCACGAACTGCCCGCGGACAACCTCGGCTCGGTCCTCCTCGCCCTCGGGCTCGACTCCGAGCCCATCACCGAGGCCGACGCCACGTGGCTCTCGCTGTTCACACCGGGCAGCACGCTCCAGAGCCTCACCGTCCCCGACGCCGGAACACCGGTGACCGGCCTGTCCTCGACGATCAAGAACCCGGTCGCGGGAATGCTGCTGTCGGTGACCGACTCGGCGGGCGGTCAGCGGCACTACATCGTCCAGGCCGACTCGAGCCTGGGCGCCCTCAGCGACGTCTCACTGGCGCTGTACAGGCTGGGCGGGGGCGCGGCGGCGCCCGTCCAGGACGTCAGCGTTTCCGACCTCACCCAGGTCACGACGACGACCGCCGCGCCGGAGGACTGGCCCTCCACCCTGGACCAGGGCGCCGCGTCGGGCACGAGCGTGTGCGCCGTCCTCGGCGAGTCCACCTCCTCGGGCACGGCCAAGACCACCCTGGCCTCGGCCGATCAGATCGAGTCGGGAGGTGTGAAGGTGACCGGCGGCGCCGGCGCGCTCGTGCGCTCGTCCGCCGGCGGCAGCCTCGGACCGGTGTTCCTCATCACGGATGCGGGCCGAGCGTGGGGTCTGGGCGGCGAGCTGAGCGATACTCTCGCACGGCTGGGCTACGAGGAGAGTCATGTCGCCGCCGTACCGGCCGCCTGGCTCGCCCTGTTCCCCACGGGGCCCGAACTGTCCACGCAGGCCGTCTGGGAGGGGGTCAGCGAGCAGTGAGAGCGCACCGAGTACGACGGCGCCTGCGCCGGACCCTCCGGGCACCGCGGGCGCTGGCCGCATCGTCAGCGCTGACGGTGCTGACAGCGCTGACGGTGCTGATGGTGCTGGCGGTCTGCTCCACCCTGACGGGCCCCCTCGCCGCTCGGGCCGATGAGACCCCGCCCCCCGCGCAGGGCGGCGCCGACGTGATCCCGACCGCGGCCCCGGAGCCGACCGGGCAGCCCGAGCCGACGGACGCGGCCCCGGCCGAGCCGGAGCCGACCGCGGAGCCGACACCGACCGCGGAGCCGACACCGACCCCCGAGCCCGAGCCGACACCGACCCCGGGGTCGACGCCGACCGCGGAGCCGACACCGACCCCCGAGCCCGAGCCGTCGCACGACGCCGCGATCTCCAGCTGCGAGGAGGGCCGCACGGCGCTTATCGCCTCGGCCCCGCCGGTCATCTCCCAAATCGGGATGGAGCGGGCGTGGTCGATCACCCGGGGAGAGGACGTGACCGTCGCCGTCGTCGATTCCGGGATCGCGGGGGACAACCCCCACTTCGAGGGGGCCCTGACCACGGGCGTCGACCTGACTGGCAAGGCTCGCGCCGACGGCGCCGCTGACGCCAGCGGCCAGGGCACGGCGGTCGCCGGGGCCATCGGTGCGCGCACCGTGCCGGGGTCGGGCCTGGTCGGCCTGGCTGACGGCGTCGAGCTCATGCCCGTGCGGGTGTTCGCCAGCACGGCGAATGAGACGACCGGCGCGGGAGCGGGGCCGACGGCGGGAGCGGGATCCAGAGCGGGGACCGCGCCCACGGCGGAGCGGACCGCGGCGGGCATCGGCTGGGCGGCCGACCACGGGGCGCAGGTCATCGTCGTCCCCCAGGCGCTGACCGAGGACTCCCCCGCCCTGCGGACGGCGACGGAGCAGGCGATCGACTCCGGCGCGCTCATCGTCGCCAGCGCGGGCGACCGCCAGCAGTCCCAGACCCGGACCCAGGAGGCGGACGACGAGAGCACGGAGCGCTTCCCGGCCGCCTATGACGGCGTTCTGGGCGTGACGGCCCTGGACTCCCAGGGGTCGGCGTCGGGCGCAGCCGTCCGCAATGACGACATTGATCTCGCGGTCCCGGCGCAGTCGGCCCCGACCGCCTTCCTCGACGACGGCGACTGCGTCGTCGCCCAGGAGTCGCCGTCCTCGGCCCTGGCAACCGGGTACGCGGGAGCCGTAGCCGCTCTGGTCGCGGCCGACCATCCGGATGAGGCACCGGCGGACTGGGCCTACCGGCTGATGGTGACGGCGCTGCGCACGACGCCGGCCGAGTGGAGCCCGACAGTGGGCTGGGGCACGATCGCTCCGTATTCGGCACTCACATTCATCAACGACGGAACCGCCCTGGGACCGCAGAATCCGCGCGGGACCCGCGCCGCCGAGACCATCGCCCCCGCGTTCGCCTCGCAGCCGCGGCCGGACCTCGGCCCGCAGCGGCGCCAGCGCCTGGCGGGTACAGTCGGCCTCGGCGGCGCGACGCTCCTGACTCTGGCGCTGGTCGCATCGCAAGCCCCTCGCCGCGCGAACGCGCATACGACGAAGAAGGGAGAACCCCATGCCCGATGAGTTCGAACTCGCCGCTCAACGCGCGCGGGAGCAGGTGGACGGCTGGTTACGCCAGTCGCAGGAGCAGGCGGAGAAGGCGCAACGCGTGTCCAGGGAGGTCGAGGCGATCCGCGAGACGGAGACGGCGAGCGACCGCACCGTCACCGTCGCCGTCGACGCCGGGGGCCGACTGGTGGACCTCAAGCTCACGCGGGAGGCGATGGACCTCTACCCCGCCGACCTGGCGACGACGATTCTGGAGTGCGTCGACAAGGCCCGCTCGCGGGCCGGCGCGAAGGCGTCGCGCCTGGCCTCGGAGGCCTGGGGGGAGGAGTCGGATCTGGCTCAACGGATGCGACAGGCCTACAGCCCGCGGACGAATGGCACGGCGAACGCGGCGAACACAGCGAACACCCGCGACCGGAGTCCGCATGGTTCCGGCATCGGGCAGAACGGCATGATCGGTTTCAATCGAGGAGGTCGCTGATGGCGGATCTTGAGGTTTCCCCTGAGGTGTGGCGCACGCACGCCTCGCATGTGGATCAGATCAAGGACGGGTTGGGGGAGGTGACGTCGGCATCGCAGGCGGCGATGGCGGGGCTTCCCTTCGGCGTTCTGTGCTCCCCCCTGTTCCTGCCGCCCTACGAGATCGCCAAAACCGGGTTCGACTCGGGCGTGTCCACGGTGTCCGAGCGAATCGGAACGGGCGCCTCGAGCGTGCGCCAGGTGGCCTCGTCCTTCGAGACGACCGACACCGAAGCGGCGAGCCAGGCGAGGCAGTACGGTTCGGACCACTGATCGGGCCTCTGAGGCCCCACGACGCGGTGGTGGTGCTCCCGGGAGCACCACCACCGGTCATCGCAGGCCGAAACGCCGCTCCTGGCTCTCGCGCACCGCCTGATGGACGCCCAGCGTCTCCGCGAGCGCCACGTACTCGTGCGTCTCACGGGTGTAGCCACGCGCGACGGCCCACTGCCAGATGCGGTTGCACTCGGCCACGCCCTTGGCCTCGAGCGCGGGAACCCAGGGCCCCGTCCATGACAGGCCCGTCAGTTCCAGGTCGCGGCCGTCGGGGAGGACGACGCAGGCGAAGGCGCGGTTGGTGACCGCTTTCGCACCACCGGTTCCCAGGGCGATCCGGACGTACAACCCGGTGCGCGAGGCGGGCCAGGGGAAGCTCTGCTCTCTGCCGATGGCGCGCTCATGAATGCCCGTGGCGTCCAGCACGGTGCGTATTGAGAGCATGAAGGCGGCGGCCGGTATGCAGAAAATCGCGACGATCGCCAGGATGATGGCGTTGACGATGCTCGCCCCGTCGTCGTTGCTCACGAGGTTCCACACGACGCCGTAGAGGCTCACGAGCCCGAAGCCTCCGCCGACCAGCGGCAGGACCGCCGAGGAGAGGGTCGAGTAGATGGTCAGCGTGATGCGCTCCTGAGTCAGGGGGATCGGTCTTCCGGGCGCGTAGGTCGCCTCCGGAGGAGGGAGTGGGCCCGGCGCAGCCGGTGCCGGGCCCGGCGCAGCCGGTGGCATCATCCCGTACCCGCCGTACCCGACGTCGTAAGGCCGACCCGTGCGGACCGCACGAGGATCGTAGGATCCGTACTGCTGGGGCTCCTGCGCCATTGAACCTCCTCTGAACCTCCTCGCGGTTGTGCGGACCAGGTTAGACGATCGCTTCGGGTTCCGCCGGGACTCAGCAGGATCCGATCCGGCGCGGGTCCGACCGGGCCGGGGACGGTCCGGGCTCTTCTCCCCATCCGGCATGTCGCGTCCCATAGTTCCCACCGCCGCCGCCCTTCGTTAGAGTAAGCGCAGTTCTCCCGCGATCCCTTCGAGAAGGAAGCATGATGGCAGGCAACCAGACATCCGTCGACTATGATCAGGCGTCCTCCAACTCCTCGGAGATGGCCACGGCTTCAGCTCATGCGGACCCTGCGGCCACGACCATCGACGACGTCACCGTCAACCAGACGACCACGACGTGGAGCGACCACATCGAGGCAGTCACGTGCAAGGACGCCTACACCCGGGCACTGGAGCAGCTCAAGGCCTGCATTACGGCGACCAAGGCGGACATCGACGCGCTCAAGACGAACTACGACAAGGCGGTCACCGCCTTCGAGCAGGGTGATCGGGACACCGCGGCTGAGGCCGAAGGGCTCCTACGGGATTGGAAGTCGCATCGCACCCCCATCGCCTTCTCCGCGCCCGCACCCATCCCGGGAGAGGACCCTGCCGGAGTCTGCACCGCGCCGTCGTCCTCATCACCCGCGCCCTCGGCCTCGCCCTCCGGAGCCGAACCCGGCACCCCGACGCCCTCGGCCTCGCCCTCCGGAGCCGAACCCGGCACCCCGACGCCCTCGGCCTCGCCCTCCGGAGCCGAACCCGGCACCCCGACCGCGAGCCCGTCGGGTCCCCGGCCGACCCCTTCGCACTGACCGCCGACCGGCCGCCGGCATTCCGCCGTCCCATCCGTGACCACCCCCGCAAGCACTGACCCCAAGGACGCACCATGGGCCTCACCGTCGACGAACTCAAGAAGATCAACGCCCTGTCGCTCGACGACCACACCGACGACACGAATCTGGACAAGATCCGCTCCGAGTTGGTCTCCTGCGATGACTCCATCCGACTCATCGCCAAGTCGCCGGCTCTGACGGGCGAGACCCAGGACGCCGTCACCCAGGCTCTGGCCCAGTTGCAGGCGGAGGTGCGCAAGTGGCACGGCCTCGTGGCGTCGGTCCATTCGCAGCGCACTGAGGCTCGCGATGCCATGCGCACCGCCAAGCCGAAGTTCGATGCCCTGCCGGCGACCACGGGCGACCAGGTGCATCAGGGCGCTCCGCTGCGCGTGGAGTACCAGACCGACGTCGACCCGGATCCCGTGGTGGAGGCGCAGCGCGAGAGCGCTGCGAGCGAGGCCATCACGCCGATGGACGCAACGCTGACGACGACCACCATCGGTCTGAACGTCCTGGACTTCACACGGCCGGCCTTCGACCCCAACCGTGCGGTGGACCAAACCCCTCTGCCCACCACCACGTTGAACGGCGACGCCGGTGGGGACGGCGCGTCCGCAGGGGCGTCCGCAGGAGGCGGTGCGGGCGCGTCCGCAGAGGCGTCAGCAGGAGGCTACGCGGGCGCGTCCGGTTCGGGGGGCGCGACGGGCTACGCGGGCGGCACCGCCGCAGCGGGCTACGCGGGCGGCACCGCCGCAGCGGGCGGTTACGGGGCGTCGTCGGCGGACGGGAGCGGGGCGACGGCGTCGTACGACGGGTCCTCAGGCGGTTCGGGCTCACCCGCCGGTCTCATCACCCCCGGCGCGCAGGCCGCCGGCAGCGTTTCGGGCATCACCGACGCCACGGGCCACTACGGCTCCGCGATGAACGGCCACAGTGCGGGCACGCTGGACGGGCTGATCCGCAACGGCTTCGTCAGCAACACCTCGAGCGCCTCGGCCACCCCCATCATCGCCGGAACCACAGGCAGCGCGTTCCTGGCCAGAAAATCCCGCGGCAAGGGGGCGGGCTCCGGCCTCAAAGGCGCCGGCGGTCTCCTGGCGGGGTTGGCCGGTCTTGCCGGTATCACTCGTGCTACGGGCGCCGCGATGGGGTCCGCGTCCGCCTACACGACGGCGCAGGCCGCCTCCGGAGCAGCGGGCCTCGCCAACGCCGGATCAGCTTCGTCCGCCCTCGGCGTCAACGGCACCACCGGCGTCGGCGCATCGGCGGCGGGCGCTGCGGGATCGTCCCAGGGCTCGGGGGCCGGATCCTCCGCTGCGGGAGCCGCTGGTCGGGGGGCCGGGGGCATGGGCGGGCGCCCGATGGGCGGCGCCCCCGGCAGTGGTGGCGCCAATGGGTCCCGACGCCGCCGGAAGCGGGCCCGGGGTACGTACGACGTGCCGGTCTTCGACGAGCCCGAACGGCTTCTGCCCGGTGACCCGGGACCGAGCGGCGAAGCGGGCTCACGCGCCACCATCAGCACGATCGGGCAGTGGATCGAGGAATCCGACTCCTGGTGAGTCCTGGTAGCGCTGGACGGTCCCGCCGACCCCCAGCGCCGTCCGTCGCCCGGCCGCGTGCCTCATGCTTTCAAGAGGTTGGTTGCGTTCTATGTCCGGTTCTGTGCTCCGTGGTGATCGGTCGTGAGTGAGGACTCGATGGCGGCTTCGCGACAGGATTCGTCGTTGTTCTGGTCGGGTACGGGTCTGAGTGAGGACATCTCGGATCTGTCGGAGGCCATCGGCGAGGGTTCGTGGGCCCGGGGCACCATGGCCCGGCCCGGGGCCGACGTCGCCTCCCTGGCCTAACCCCGTGGCCTCGGCCATCGGCTGGGTGGCCGGCTGAGTCAAGGAGCACATCCCGCCCCTGCTCGACATGCTCACCGGAGCGCCGAGGCCGTGCGCGCCGGATCCCAGACCTGGACCACCATCCTCACCCACCTGAGGACCAAGGCCGTCGACGCCGGTTACAGCGGGCGGATTCGTCCACCGCCGGTGGTGGGACCGGCTCTCCCACCACGGCCCGGCCCCGTCACCGGTCGCACCCGAGGTCCCGCAGGCTCCGCACTCCCGACGTCCCGACGTCCCGACGGCAAGGATCCTGACACCGCCCGCCCTGAGGACGACGAATCGGGCATCTTCGCGATCCAGCGACGATGACGCCAACGCACGCATGAGTCTTAGGAGAGGCCCGTCATGGATGTTTCGACGAGCGCGCGCATGAAGAAGTCGCCGGAGCCGTTCTTCGCCACGTACAAGCCCGGGGACGAGCAGCGCCGCTTCTACGGCAGGTCGCTGCTCATGTGCGCCATCGCCAACACCGACATGAACACGCGGTACACGATCGCGGACTTCCTCATCGAGCGCGATGCCCTCATCGGGCCACCCGGATCCGAGGGGCACACGCCCCTGCACGTGCTGTTCAGCCACACCCACCGCAACGTCGCCCGCGACCTGACCATCGCACGCTGGCTGATCGACAACGGCGTGGACATCAACGCCACGGACAGGCGCGGCACCGTGGCCATGTGCGAGCTCATCACCGGAGGCATGTCCGACCAGGAGCTCGCACCTCTGTACGACCTCATGCTCGCCCAGCCCGACCTGGACCTCACCATCGCCAACGCCGTGGGCCGCACGCCGATCGACATCGCCGACCGACTGCCGCACCGCACCGTCATCACCGACCGCATGAAGGAGTATGTCCGTGAGCACGCCTGAGTTCACCGAGTTCATCTAAGGACTCCGGGGGCTGCCTGGTCTCCCGCAACATCATCGACGGTCGGGGCCACATCAAGTGGGCCCGCCGGGAGAAGGCCGTCAACCCCGTCGACAACGGATGGCGGATCCTGTCCGACGCCGACGACTTCCACAACACGCCCGGCAACCTCGTCGTGGCCAGCTTCAACTCCATCGCCAACATCGAGCCCGCCCTGATCGGCATCCACACCCTGCCCGTGGGCACCGACCTCCAGCTCGCCGTCCACGCCGGACACCGCCGCTAGTACGACAACACCACCGGCCAGGACATCACCGACCGACTCCGGCGCACACTCCCGCGTGCACCCTCTCCGACACACCCCCGTCCCGGGGCCTGTCCTGACCTCCAAAGATGTCCAAATCTGCCACAAAGGCCGTCTATGTACACTTGAAGGCGCAGGGGATCCGCATGATTTCAATGATCTGCGGTGCACGGAATGGTACAAAATGGACTCTTTGTGGCAGATTCGGACACGCCCCCACCCGGATGAGTCCAGTTGCGCCGCAGAAACCCCACGCGTCCCACCGGAAGGGCCCGCCCTCGCCCGCATCTCACTTCTCCGGTCCCGCTGCACTCCTATCGCCCCTATCGACTGTCGCTGTCGACATGCGGGCCTCAGGGCAGGCGGAAGGTCGTCCCGTCGTCATCGGTGGCGATGAGCCCGTCGGCCAGGAGAGAGGCCAGTGCGCGCCCCGGCTGCTCGTGGTCCGCCGCTCGACCCGCATGGGCCCCGGCACCGGCTCCCGCCGTCAGGAGCGCCTCGGCACTCAACGTCGCGCCCGTGTCGGCCCCGCGCAGCCGGGCCATGATCAGGCCCCGCGCCTGGCGGTCCGTCCCCCGCCACGCCTGTCGGCGTCGCCGTCGGGCGTGCTCATCCGGGGGCGAGCCCGCTGCCAGCCACGCGCACTCCTCGCGCCACGGGCAGTCGTCGCAGCGCGGCTCGCGGGCGGTGCACACCAGTGCTCCTAGTTCCATGACCGCCACCGACCAGGCGGCCGCCTCGTCGTCGGCCTCGGGTAGAAGAGCCTCGGCCCGCTCGCGCTCGGCCCGCACCAGCGCCGGTGGGGGCAGGGCCCGGCCACCGACCGCGCGAGCGAGCACGCGCCGCACGTTGGTGTCCAGCGCGAGGGCCCGGCGCCCGAAGGCGAAGGCCAGGACGGCGCCGGCCGTGTACTCGCCGATCCCCGGCAGCGCCCGCAGCGCCTCGAGGTCGCAGGGCAGTCGGCCGCCGTAGCGCTCGACGACGGCACGGGCGCAGTCGATGAGTCGCAGTGCCCGACGGGGATACCCCAGTGCGCCCCACATCCGCAGAACCTCGGCGGTTCGGGCCTCCGCCAGGGCGGCCGGATCCGGCCAGCAGTCCATCCACCGCCCCCACGCGGGCACCACCCGGGCGACCGGAGTCTGCTGGCTCATGACCTCCGAGACCAGCACGCCGTAGGGCGTCGTCCCCGGCGCGCGCCACGGAAGATCCCGGGCGTGCCCGCGGTACCACTCGATGACCGCCCACGGGGGCGGCGCGCCCCGGGCGTCGCACGACGCCATCGCATCCACTCCGCCCGCGGTCCCCGTGGAGACCGCGGGTCCCACCGAGCCCACGGGATTTCCCATGGTCGCGGGGCTCATGGGTCTGCCCGTGCTCACAGCTCGATGAGCATGCGCGTGTTCCCCAGGGTGTTGGGCTTGACCCGCGCCAGGTCGAGGAACTCGGCGACCCCGTCGTCATGACTGCGCACCATCTCGGCGAAGGTGTCCATGCCCACCGGCGTGCCCCAGATCGGGTGGAAGCCGTGGGCGATGAAGAAGTCGACCTCGAAGGTCAGGCAGAAGACGCGCCGCAGGCCCAGGACGCGAGCGCGTTCGAGCAGCTCGCCCAGAATGGCGCCGCCGACCCCCCGATTCAGGCAGTCCTTGCGCACGGCGAGCGTGCGGACCTCGGCGATGTCGTCCCACATGACGTGCAGGGCCCCGCAGCCGATGATGCCGTCGGGCTTCTCCCAAGTGCCGTCGAGCGACCCCGCGCCCTCGGCCACGGTGAACTCCTGGATGTCCTCGAAGTAGGTGATGAGGTCCTTGGCGATGAGGATGCGACGATTGGAATAGGGCCGGACGAGCTCGGCGATGGCGCGGGCGTCCGCGGGGCGAGCGGCGCGCAGGACCGTGCGCCAGGGTCTCGACGACGCAGCGGTGGCCGCGTCCCCGGCGCCGCTCGGGCGGCTCGTATCGCTCATGGGGTCTCCTTCCGCTGATACAGGGCCAGCACCGCACGGGCGGTGGCATCGTCGATGACGAGGTCGGTGGCCACGTGCGCGCGCAGCGCCGCGAGACAGGCCCGGACCTTGCCGGTGCCCGCCACGACGCACAGTCTGCGCGGAATGCGCGCCAGCCGGACAGGCGTGGGACCGGTGGCGCGGGCATTGAGGTCGATGTCACCCCAGGTGCCGTCGGCCCGCAGCAGGACGGTGCACACGTCCCCGACGACGCCCTCGCGCCGGGCGACGGCGAGATCGGCCCGGCTGAGGTGCCCGCCGGCGTAGACCTGACTGGGCAGGGCGCCCGAGCCGGTCTCCAGGGTGCCCACGCCGAAGACGGCGAGGCGCGCGGCGGCCGCCACCGCCAGGACCCGCTTGATCGAACGCTCCGACCACATGGCCCGACGGGTGCCGGCCCGGTCGAAGAAGGCCGGCACCGGGAAGCCGATCGTGCGCGCCCCCAGGGAGGACCCCATCCGCGACAGCATCCGACCGGCCGAGGGCCCCTCGTGCACGGGGTCCGAGGAGCCGTTGAGCTGAACGATGGTCAGCCCCGGGATGCGCCTGGTCGGCAGCGCCGCCGCCACCTCGCTCATGGTCGTCCCCCAGGCCGAGCCGACGACGAGCCCCGCGTCATCGTCCTCATCACGCCCGTCAGGACCGACGGCGCCGTTGGTACTGCCAGGGCCACCAGCACCGTCGGAGTCGCCGGCGCCGTCAGGGCCGCGGGCCTCCGTGAGCCCGCCGGCCAGCTCGACGAAACGGGAGGCGGCGACAGCGGCCACCTGCTGGAGGCGATGGATCTCCGTGGTGCCCTCGCGCACGGGCACGATATGCGCGCGCACTCCGAACTCGGCCTCGAAACGCGCCTCCGGACCGCCCGCTCCCCCGGGATGGACCAGCTCGATGCGCACGATCCCCTTCCGTCGGGCCCGGGCGAGCAGGCGCGAGACCGTCGAGCGCGAGCAGCGCAGATGACGGGCGATGACCTCCATGGTCTCGGCCTGGACGTAGTACATGGAGGCGGCCTCGAAGACCCGCTGATCCTCGGTGGCCGCGCCCGCCCGCGGGGGCTCGGACCCGGACGATCCGCCGGAGGACAACCGCGCTTCGTTGACCGCGCGCGCCCGCGGGGGCTCGCCATCAGGGCCCGCCTGTTCGTGCCGGCGGTCATGGGCCGCGCGCGCCCGCGGGGGCTCGTTCCCGTCCCGCCGCGCGCCCGCGAGGGCGTCGACACGGGCCGCGCCCGCGCGCACGGACTCGTCCGCCGACGTCCCGGCCCTCGGCGGCCGGGGCCGGGCCCCCTGCGACGACTGCGACTCGCCCATCATCTCCCCTCCCCTCGTCGGGGTGTGCACATTCGTGCACCCGCCTTGCTCATCATCTCATCAATCGATGATCCTGAACTCGGGAGTCCGTCGTCGGACGAGTGCAGGCGCATGCAGACGTGACGGACGCAGACGAATGACAGCCGAATACAGACGAAGGAGTCCGCATATGAGCGCGTCCACCGCCCCGGAGACCGCCGCGGAGACCGCCGCCCTCACAGCGCTCACGCGCGAGCAGCGCGCCACCGCCCTGGAGGCCATGAGCGGGCGGGACGGCGGAGACGATCTCGACGTCCTCGTCGTCGGCGGCGGCATCACCGGGGCCGGCATCGCCCTGGACGCCGCGGCGCGCGGTCTGCGCACCGGCGTGGTCGAGATGGGCGACTGGGCCTCGGGAACCTCCGCATGGTCATCCAAGCTCGTTCACGGCGGTCTGCGCTACCTCTACCAGCTCGACGTCGCCCTGGTCCGCGAGGCTCTGGCCGAACGCGGCCGCCTGCTGGAGACCACCGCCCCGCACCTGGTCAAGGCCCAGCCCTTCCTGTGGCCTCTCAAGCACCATTACGAGCGCTCCTACTCGGCGGTGGGCGTGGGCATGTACGACGCCCTGGCCCTCGCCGGCGCCCGGGGTCACCGGAACGTCCCGTTCCAGAGGCACCTGGGACGTCGGGGTGCGCACGCACTCGCCCCGGCCCTCGAGCCCTCGAAGATGGTCGGCGCGATCCGCTTCTACGACGCCCGCGTCGATGACGCGCGCCTCGTCATCGACCTCATCCGCACCGCGGTCGGCCTGGGGGCGCTCGCCGCCTGCCGCACGAAGGTGACCGGTTTCCTCAGGAGCGCCCACGGCGCCGTCACCGGCGCGACCGTCACCGATATCGAGACCGGCACCACCCACGAGATCCGTGCCGCCCGCACGATCAACGCCACCGGCGTGTGGACCGAGGCCACCCAGGACCTGGCCGCCGACGCGGGGGGCCTCGAGGTACTCGCCTCCAAGGGCATCCACATCGTCGTTCCGAAGGACGCCATCGACGCCGAGGCCGGGATCTTCCTGCGCACCGAGAAGTCCGTCCTGTTCATCATCCCGTGGCCGCGCTACTGGGTCATCGGCACCACCGATACCCCGTGGTCCCAGGACTCCGCCAAGCCGGTGGCCACGGCCGCCGACATCGACTACGTCCTGGACCACGCCAACGAGATGCTGTCCCGACCCCTGAGCCGCGACGACATCATCGGCGTCTACGCGGGCCTGCGCCCCCTGATCCAGCCCCGGCTCAAGCCCGGCGCCGACCGCCGGCAGACCGCCAGCACGAAGGTCTCCCGCGAGCACACGGTCACGCGCGTGGCACCCGGGCTGACGGCGATCGCCGGAGGCAAGCTGACCACCTACCGCGTCATGGCCCGCGACGCCGTCGACCACGCCCTGGGCGAGGCCCTGGCCCACGCCCACCCCTGCGCGACGGACGACCTGCCGCTGGTGGGCGCCGCCGGCTATCGCGCCCTGGCGGCACGAGCGGGCGACATCGCCCGCGAGCGCGGATGGACCCTGGCGCGGGTCACCCACCTGCTGGACCGCTACGGGGACGAGCTCCCGGCGCTGCTAGCCTCTATCGACGCCGATCCCTCCCTGGCCCGGCCCCTGGACGGGGCGCCCGCCTTCCTGCGCGCCGAGGTCGCCTGGGCCGTCACCCACGAGGGCGCGGCCCACCTCGACGACGTCCTGCTGCGACGCGTGCGCCTGGACATCGAGCGCCGGGACCACGGGCTGGCCCCCGCCACCGAGGTCCTGGAGGTGATGGCGCCGCTGCTGGGATGGTCCGACGCCGACGTCGAGGCCGAGCGGGCGGCCTACGCCGAGCGGGTCGCCGAGATCGCGGCGGCCGAGGAGGAAGTCGACGACGCCGCCGCGGTCTCCCACCTGACCCGTGCGATCTGAAACCGGTTCCTTGTGTCCGGGATGCGGTGGATGGAGTGTATGCGGCTGCTCGGGCCTTTTCTCGTCGGGGCCGTCGGGGTGCTGGTCGACGGTCCCGGGTCGGGCGCGGGCGCCGGCATCCGCATGAGTCCTGCTGCGTCCCATAGGCCCCGCAGCCCCGTGCCGCGGCCTCGGAGCCCGGAGCGCCGGGGATCGCACACCGCTTCGTCGCCGTGCGCCACCGGCCCCGCGCGGTCGTACGCGGTCCCACTCGGTCGTACGTAAAGCCGCGTGGTCGTACTCTCGGTGCACGCGGTCGTACGCAACTCCGCGTGGTCGTACTCTCGGTGCACTCGGTCGTACGTAAAGCCGCGTGGTCGTACTCTCGGTGCACGCGGTCGTATGTAAAGCCGCGTGGTCGTACCTTAGAGGGGCTCTAAGGTACGACC
>ERZ772807.485-NODE-485-length-24596-cov-3.438735_pt1 | contig 24596 bp, 34 predicted proteins | sample MGYA00511472_ERZ772807 | MGnify/ENA primary metagenome ERZ772807 (study PRJEB29015, sample SAMEA2737947) | human oral metagenome | biome: human oral; feature: human-associated habitat; material: dental | place: China | collected 2039 ... | reverse complement strand
TAAAGACATAAGAAAAAGAGGTAAAAAGAAAATGAGTGCAGAGAAGAATAGAATCAGTGCCATAGATTTTACTGGTGCCAGCAAGTATGCTCACCTCCGGCCGTGGGTTCAGTTGATGAACATGAGTACTGTGGTGTCCAAGGTTGTCACGTTTGATGAGTTGTTCAGCAGTGTTGACGATCTGGCTTCTGAGCGTGAGAGTAATTTCCATCATGTTCTTGGTAACAGCCCTTATGCTCCGTCCTATCGGAGTTTCTGGGATTTCGCCAAGGAGAAGAACCTGGACTCGGATGCTTTTTTGCGGATGGTTCTTGCTCCTCGTGATGTCGCTCACTTCGTGTTCCCTGATGAGGACATGAAGCAGATGCAGGCCAAGGCGGTAGTGGAGTTTGAGAATGCTGTCAACTCTCTTGCTGACATGGTTGAGCGTATCTGCAGTGATCCTGATGCCGTCAAGGAGATTCCTGTGATGGCTGCGAACGAACTCAACAGCGTTGATGCCAATACCAGTGCCAGCGGACCTTTTCTGGTTGCTGACAACGGAGAGGTTGTTCTGAGGGCTTTCTGGAACGTGTACTCTGGGGATGACTGGAGCAAGGCGTCGTACAGGGCTGAGAAGAACGCATTCATGGGTGATCATGGTTGGGTTGACTGGACACCGTTTGAGAAGGTTCGAGTTGTGGACTACGAGCACTACTGCCTTGCTAGGATGAAGGTCAGCCAGGAGATTGTGCGGCGTGCTCAGGAAGTGGTGGACGCAATGAACATCTATGCTCCTGAGATGTTCACAACTTCGTTCACAGCACATACTCTGGCTGATCTGATGAATAGCAGGACAATCGTCAGCCTTCTTGAGTCAGACAATCTTTACAATGAAGAGGACTGGATGCCGTGATTGACAAAAACACCACAGAAGATACAGGTATTGCTGCATATGTGGATAGTAGCATTCCTGGCCCGAATGACGCCTACCTGTTTCTGGCTATCAATAATGAGTGTGCACGATTTCTGTTAAAGGATTGTGCTCACAGGGTATCTGGTGTTTTTGCTCTCGTTTTGGATGAGATTTACTCTAAAGTTCCTGTCAGTGTTGATCCAAGCAAAATGAGACTACATGAAATGTTTCTGCATACCAAAAGGTATTTATGTAGTCTTGGTGTTTGCGCGGAGTCATGGAATCTTAAAGAGAATTTTTATGTCAAGACCATAGATGGCATGTGGTGTCCAAAAATTCCAAAGTCATATGAGTCACCAACAATGGTCATTGAGATCAGCGCTGAGGAGAAAAAGGCAGATCTTTACCCTAATAGTTATTATTGTGATAATTTATCATGGTTCATTGATCTGTCATCATATGGAAGACGAGAGCGCCATAGAGGTAGTGGCAAGTACCCTGACTGGAGGTACCCGCTTTCTGACAAGATTCATTTGTTCTTTGAACATAATGGTGGTCTTTTTGAGTGCGAATGTGAGGGCAAGAGTGCTGCCGACCTGATTCTGGGTTGATGTAAGAAATGAAAACATAGGTGTGATTGTGAGTAATGATGATACTTTGATGAGTCAGGTTGAGAAGTTTGCTGACATGTATCAGATTCTTCCTGACTGGATGCCTTTAAGCAGAATCACTCAGCGTACAGGCAAGGAAAAACTTGACGTCACGCCTACTATTGCCAGATGGTTGAAGATGTTTGACTGCAAACCGTTGTTGAACTATCTTGGTGATGCTGACTTCAACAGGATTGTTGTTGACAATGGTGAGTACGACTCATCTGTCGTCACTCATCTTCGTGTGCAGGTTTACAAACCTGAGAGCAGTGTCGAGAAGACAGAGCGCTGGAACATCATGGTCACTAAGATGATGATCTTGCTGGCTTGTACGGCTGTGGGTTGTACAGTCAAGGAGATTTCTTTCAAGGACCATCCGTCTCATCTGGTTCTTCGTCTTTGTAACAGCAAGTATGAGAAGACTTCCATTTATGAGCGCCGGGAATCTTCTCTTTATGAGATGGTTGTGGTGTCATATAGTAGTTATGAGTCGCTGGAGAGTCTTTTTCGTAAAGGAATCAGGCCGGAGACAGGGCGACTATACCTACTTCCACGTGTAGTTGAGATCAGTCGTGAGTTCAGAGTTGACAACATGGATTCTGTGTCAGCGTACTGGGATCCTTTTGAGTGCCGGAAACTCAATGCCTTCTGCAATGACAAAAGCATCTATGGCTACAAGGTTCTTGATTCTATCAGGTCGCTTGCCATCAATAGTAGGGAGTTGTCCAGCCCATTAAGTGGTAAGGACTTTGCTGAGATTGTCAAAGCGTCTGCTCAATCAACTGGGAGCAATAGAAACTCTGACAACAAGATACTGCTTGATTCCACTCTTGATGATTGGGCGAGCATTCCAGACATGAGTGCATACAACAGCAAGAAATCAGTTCAGCCTCAGAGTCCTTTTATTTATCCTGAGCATCCAAGGGGATTCAACTCGGTCAGAGACATGGAGCCGATTAACTGGTGAATTCTTGTCTTGATGGCAGAATTCATACCATTGTAGTGTAGCACATCTCACTAAGTTTTTTGCTTGACTCGCGTGCAGCGTATACTAAAATGGCAAGTGAGAGTTTGCTGCATCAGACGCAGTGACATCAAATCTAGGCGCAAGGAGGATTTTTATACATGAATTTTGATGGTATGACTTTCTGGGTCGTAGTTGTCTTAGTTGTTTTATGGGTTGGTCTTTATATTTTGGAGGCTGTGATTAAGAATGAGAATGCTCAGGGTGGTATTTCATCAGAAGATAACCATGATTGCCGTAGAAGTGATGACTACAATGACAAAAACAGACGAGAGAGTATGAAATATAGGTACGAGTATGACTCTCTTGAGGAAGAAGAGAAAACAATGCTAGGGATGGCAAGTTACGTAAATAATGATAACAATAATAATGATCTCTACTCCTTTGACGAAGCCTGCAGTATTCTTGAGGACCGAATGAGGTCTCGTGTTCGTGAAAGGGGACTAAGGGGTATTACTGGATTTGAGTTCGTCAAAAGTGATACTTTCTGGCAAAAATCTTCTCTACGTGCACTTGATAGTGAGGGTTATTGCCTTGCTACGGCAAGTACTGATTTTTCTTTTGTTGGTTGGGAGCGCAAAGATTTCGATCCTCTTAAAATAGAGATAATGGTTCGCGTCAGGAAGACGGATGATGGTGTTAGTGACAAGGGTATTCATGTTGGAGCGCACCATGCCAGCGTTGATGAATACAACAAGTGGCTGAAGAAATACCTTAAACGAGGTAATCCTACTAGCAACTACGATTATCCTTTTCCTTCTAAGAAATTCGTTGTTGTTGATGATCCTGACAACTACCCTGACATGTATGATGAGAACATGTGTGGTGTTAATGCTCTCAACTTCATTATTCCGAAAAAGTACGACGTCAAGAAGTATGTTAAAAAGTTTGTAGTGGGGCACTGTGGTGTTTTTGGGTGGAGTGATGGTGTAGCAATTAACTATGAGTGTGGAGTTCCTGTATACACAAACACGATTGACAAGATGAAGAATGTTATCCTGAAGTCTGACGAAAGGAAGCCTGGGGACAAGATGTTCATTGGCGTCTCTTTGTCGCGCAGGGGAGAGGTTTTCTACAGGAATGCTCCTAAGGGTATTTGGGCTGTTCAAGTTGATGACACTAATGTAAGTCAGGTCAAAAGGATGATTGGTAATGGTGCTTGTTACAATATTCTTGAGTCCATTTTTATGATGACTGACAAGCAGGTTCTTACGTTTGAAGGTATCCTTTCTGCCAAGAAATGCTTTCCTGAGAACGTGTGGAACAAGTTTATTGGCGAGGAGGAGAGCCGAAACGATTCAGCGCCAGTAGACAAATCTGTCAACAAGACTGGCAATCATAAAGAGGACATGTCTTCAGTGTGGTGACTCAGGATCTCAGTGACACAGCAGAGTAGTTTGACACCATTCTTCTCTGTTCTATGTAAGCAATAGTGTGGATGGTTTTTAGTCGTAGTGACTGACAGAAACCATCCACACTATTGATTTTTGTCTACTCAATTCTGCTTCAGTTTTATTTTCTCTTGTTTTTTACGTCACTCATGTCACTAGTTGAGAAGTGGACAATCAGATGTCAGACCTTTATGATTACTCTATCAGGATATTGACAGAAAATCTTCAGAAAGGTTGGAGAAATCATGAAGGCAGCAATGACGCTCGTTCAGGATCTTACACAAGGCGACCGGGTTGTTTCTGGTGATGGGCAGGTGTGGGATGTGAACGCACTGTGGCTGGACTCGAACAGATGCTTCGTGGTAGCGCTGGTTCGTGAGGAGAACAAGATGCGTTACTACGACAGCCTTCTCTTGTCACCTCGCTCGTATGTGTGCAAGGTGCTCTCAGAGTAGGCAGAGGAAATTAGATCATGTTAGAACTCCTCGCTCTTAGATAATTGCCACCACTCATTCGTTGACTCTGGTATGCTTGAGATAGATACCAGTTTTAGAGTACACTACTGAACCAGGTTCTTAATCCACAAAGAACCATCCATTATCTCAGGAGGCGGGTTATGAGTAGTCAACAAAAGTGGCAGCACTGGAGTCCAGAGAAGAAGTGTATGATGCCGTGCAAGGGGCCAGATGTCTGTGGTCTGAAGAACAGTGATGGCACACCTGTTCCTCATGGGCGTACACAGCAGGAGTGTGAGGCCATCATTGCGGCACAGGCTGGTGTCAGTGACGGAGGCATGAGTGGAACCGCCACATCCTCTCAGAGAAATACTCCTAAGTATGACTTGACAACTGTTGAGGGTCAGCAGCAGCATGACCAGGAGTCTTCAGACTTTCTTGCTGCTGCGAACAAGGCTCTTGAGCAGGAGGATCGGTACCGGTTTGACGCAAGAAAAGTCGCCATGAGCAACCAGAAACTCATTCGCAGTGATGTTCTTCAGTCATGGGACAGTATGCCTACTCATCAGATGGTGAAGTTGCTCAGAGAGATTGCCAAGAATCCTAAAGTTAGTAAGCGGTGGGTGGATCCTGAGGTAATTGCCAATGATCTTGAACGTACTAGGTTGAAAGTTGACGAGGCTTATGAGCAGTACCGGAAACTTGAGCGTAGTTACACTGGGTGGTCAAGATTCTTCACCACTAAGGGTCCTAACGGGCACATCCACTCATCCATGAACTGCTCCACTTGTAACAAGATGGGAACCAGGACAAACTTCTCCTGGCAGCCTGAACTCAGCGGACTAAGAGAATCTGATGCTGTTGCCAAGTTGGGGCCAGCCATGTGTACGACCTGTTTTCCATCAGCGCCTACAAACTGGACGAACGGGAAGATTGGTCAGTCACCAGAGGCAATGGCAGCCAGCGGTATATGTCCAGGTTCAGGAAGTAGCGAGTATGATGAGAGCACTCTTAACGAGTACGAGTTGTACAAGAGAGGCATGAAAGTGACCGACAGGTACGTTGACTGTCCTGAATGCGGGCAGCAGTTTATGCTCACCGCTAAGGGTGTGATCAGGAAGCACAAGATTCCTAAGAAGAAGAAAAAGTAGATCTTAGTCACATCTGCACAAAGTGTCTAGAGATTCGAGTTTCGGTGCTTGAGTCCTCTAGGCACTTTGTGCTACAATGGAGCAACCATACCAACTATAATAGAGGAGAGAATTTCATGAGTAAGGGTATTGGTATTGCTGACTTCATCTTTATCCAGATGGATGACAGGCGCTGGGACGTTTTTCGTGAGTCGTATCTCGTCACTGAGGACAACAAGGACGACCTTCTTTATGTAAAGGATGTCTTTGATCGCTATCGAAACCTTATGAAGAATCTGTGTGCTCAGGGTCCTTGGCCCTACGAACAAGATGATGACTCAAAGTGCATCTACAATGTTCGACTGGATCTACCTGATGCTGAGGACAGACTGCTTATTATGGAGCAGGAGTACAATTCAATGAATCATGATGACCTTCATGAGTATGTTGACAACTTCAATTACGTTCGTGACCCTAGCAAGATTCTGAAGATGGCCGAGTTGATTGAGGAAGCCATGAACGATCCTGAGGAACTGGATACAGAGGATGATCTGCTTGTGGATCTCTGGTACACGATAGATTAAGGAAATCTGTGTCCTATTTAACACGCATACTTCTTCATTATTGATTTTTCTTGTGCTAACATGCTGACACAGGATAGCAATTTTTTACTGGAAGGAAAATCATGAGTACTGGGGTTGGTCTCGCTGATTTCATCATCAGAGATAACGGAGGTGGTTGTGCTCGCCGGTTTACCTACCTTATCACAGAGGACAACAAGCACGAGTTTCTTTATGTTGACAGGATTTACAATGAGTACATGAAGATTCTGTTGAGCAAGCCAGGTTCTGGTCTTCTTTACAGAGATCCAGATGGAAGTATGTTGGAGCGGGCCGCTTTTACTCTTCGACTTGATGTTCCTGATCCTGAGAACGTTATGGATGTACTTGAACGTGAGTATGAGTTCAGTGAGAGTCAGCAGAAGGGACTTCATTTTGAGGTGATTGACTTCAATCGGGTTGACGATAATGCAAAGTTAATCAAGATCGCCATGAAAGCGGAGCACCTAATCAACAACCCTGATCAAATCAATGGTCATGAGGACATCTTCACCAAGAATGCTTACTACATTGTAGGATAGTTTTCCTAGTTTGTTGCTCATCTTACATGTAGATCTGCTTCTGAACTCTGTTTGTGTGGTGTATGCTGGTGCCAACAAGGGCAGGAATGAGTTTCGCCTGCTAATCATACACCACTCATAAAGGAGATAGATCCGTGAAGGTTTGCGTTCCACTGAAGTCACGCACTTATCTGATCCAGTCAATTTCATACATGACCTACATGTGGTCAGAGGCGCCATATGTTTTTGCAGGTGGTACTGATACTCTTCGCAGGATTCTGGAGAGTGCTGAGGTGGATCTTGAGGACACTCCTGACTCTTTCAGGGTTGCCAATCTGTTTGACGACAATGGTGATCCGACTGATGACCTGTGCATCTGGTTTGAGTGGCGAGAGGACAATGGCAAGTGAGTTCTGGGAGAAGTGTTCTTGTTTCTGTCAAGGGATCTCGTTACCATCTCGAGAACATTATTGCAGAAATTCAGTCAGGGAAACAGCAGGAAGTCATCTCTGACAAGTTCTATCTTCGTGTGGGTGGACGGGAGATTCAGGACAAGACGACCATCTTTAACATCCTCAGTGTCATTGCCATGTCTCTGCTGAGTGAGGAGAATGGTGGTAATGGTTTGCTTGGTGATGGCGAGGAGATTGTTGTCAGCACATCCAAGGCGTACCTGAAGAAGGGTGGTCATCTTGTGACGACGATGACTTTTCTGGAGTTTGACAACAACTCGCATCTGGCTGCTCGTCTGTTGGAGATTGCTGAATCTAATTCATCTGAGTAAGTGGATTGGGTGAAGGAGTAGGGCGGAACAGATAAAATACTGATTCCGCCATACTACTTGTTTATTCTTTGTTGTCCTAGTAGACAAGTAGTCCTGCAACTTCTTTGGCTGCCTGTTCTCCTTGAACAAATCCCTGCTTGTTCAGAGCGTATGTTCCGTGCCACTTGGATTCACTGAAGTGGTAGTCTCCCGGCCCGTAGTTGTGTCTGGTGCTGACGTATACCATGACGCTGACAACTCCGTCCTGCTCGATACGTGTCATCAGTGAGACAATGCTGTTGAAGGCGACAATCTCCAGTGCTCTGTTGCTTCCGTCCTTCTCTCTGCCGGTGACGTAGACCTTGCGGACGTCTGTTGGTCCAAGAGCAATCTGCTGGATCTGTCTGACGGCCTCTCTGATACCCGTTTCTGCGGTTTTTAAGGATACTGAGTACCTGTCCTGTGGGTCGATACCGTCAGTTGTCGCCACCATGACTCCAGGCGCATCAATGGTCCTGTTGGCGTCGCTGAGAGCAAGGTTGACAGCTGCTTCGATCTGCTCCTCGCTTGGTTCTGAGGGTGATGGTAGGTCAGATGTTCTGAGATCTCCGTCTCCCTGAAGGATGTCTGCTGGTGGAGAGACCATTGCATGAGCACCTTTGCGTCTTGACAAAGAAGACGTGTCTGACTGAGAGATGCTGCTGTCAGCAGATGCAGGAGATACAGTGAGTAGTGTACTGTTTGAAACGTGCTCTGACATGCGATTTCTCTGCCCTTTACATCATGGTGCTGACATCCTTCTATCTGAGTGTTATATATCTGCTACAAAGATAAACTAACGACTTTTTCGTATATTTTTCAGTACCTCCAAGCAACTATTTTGATGGGTGTCATGCTCTCTCATCTTTGATCAGATTCTTCGTTTTGTGAGCGCGAGAACAATGTAGAAGGTGACAGTGACAAGTTGATACGTGTTACTAGAGGGTGTATAATACCGAGTTGATTGAGTATCTGTAGTCACTTCTTTGAAATAGGAGCAGGTATTTTGGAATCAAGTGAGTTCATTACAAAAACTGATTCAACTACTGGCATAACATGTATCACTAATGGCAACTCGTTCACGCTTTATGGTCCTCTGGTTAATAGTTGTAACTATACTCGTATTGAGGAAATACAGAATAGTTTGGGAGTCGCTCATTTTAATCTAATGATAAGATATGACTATGAAATTTTTTATGCCATCAACAACACTAAAAAGAGTGAGTTATGCGTGGTTGTAGTCAAGGACAGGGAGGACGCGCATGTTGGTGACAACGATTTATTCTTCTTCCTGTCAACAAATCCTGACATTCGCAACCTTGACTCTGTATTAAGATCAATGTGCCTCTATCCAGTTTTTGGTGCGTTCAGTAGTGGTCTCATAAGTAGCGAGTTCGCTTATCTATCATTCTCTTACAAGATGTATCCAGAGGAGCAGAGAAGGACACTTAGAACAATCTCTGAGTTGTCGTCAGTAGCGTCTTTTCGCTCTCATAGATAGCGCCCTGTCATAATTGCTTTGGCAGGTAGTCACATCATCTTCTTTGGCTGTCTATATTTATATTTCGGAATATTGAAAGAAGAATGTCACCACCACGCTGAATACCAATCACGAATTCTATACGCATCCTTCTCGGTGAACACCCCATAAAAACTATCAGGATCTGCAACTTTAAAACCCCAATCTCGTGAATGGGTTTTCTTCCATGAAAAGGTTTCTGTTACTGGATCGAATACTCTGGTTGTGGCTGCAATTGCAATCTTAAGCCTGATTTTGTCTGTCCTGTAAACAGATTTTTGGTAATCAGATATATTGTCGTATTTTATTCCGTTATAGTCATGATCACTTGTTTCAAATAAGTAAGTTTGTACATAAAACCTCATTTCACCAGTACTCACGCGATAGCACCTGGGAGCAAGTATAAATTTGCTGCTGCCTAGATCGTCTACTGGAGTGTTGATTGGCTCAACCACTCCGTAAAACTCTTCAGCGATCATGTTTGCAATTCTTAATGCAGACTCTTCCGCCTGCCGACGCCCATTGTCAATAAACTGGTGAACGTCAATCGGCTTGGGCTCAGCAGCAGAGGATACTTCTTCATCTACTGGTTCAACTCTATTGAAAAACATTCTTGTCCTTTAGGTTTAGTATTTGCTTATATGTTAGTCAGTCTGGGTTGGGTTGTCTACTTCTACCGTTCAGAATGGATGCACTCTCGTGATCCTTTTTGACAAATCCTATAGTCATAGTATCTCACCTCAGGTTGGCAGATCCTTCTTCTATGCCTCACCATGATAGCCAAGTTTTCCTGCTGTGTCAATGACAAGGGTGAAGTCGAGGCTCGCTGTCCCGATTTGCGCGGCACGAGTGGTTGTGGTAGCATATTTAATGTTGTCGAACTCTGGTCATCATGTGGCACCCGAGAAGGAGAATACCGTAATGGACACCTGGGAAAATATATTCGATGAAATTACCCATGAGATCGATACAAAAACACTTAAAACACGGTCAGTGAAAAGCAACCTCAGTTTTGCACGGAAATACTGTCAAACCATAGCGTCGCCAAGGCTCATGGCAACATGTTTACAGAGTGTACAGCAAGCACTATCCTTTGATGTCATCCACCAGGATCAGAAAACTAGGGCTGTTCTTAGCATTATTGACGCTCTCCCGTTCATCCTTCATCTCTCACACCAGACTGTGACCACAGCCACAGCGGCAGAAAAGCGATCCGCACAACTCTGCTTTCTTCTTACTAGGGCGCTCGCCACAGGAGAAGACATCTTCAACAATGGGGCAACATCCATTAGTCACGAAAACACAGAAGTAGAGCAATCTATCCAAGATGGGTATATTACTTACAGGGCGGATCAGCGCTCACGGCAAACGGTACCGCAGCGTATTGTTGCAGCAGTTAACGCCAGCGTCCCGAACTGGGAATACCTTCACACATTCGCTCGCAGTGACCGCCTAGAAGAATGGTTCACTCGATTTAACCTGTGGGATGTTGAGGTTATTGTTATCGTGTGGTGTGTGGCGATGGTGTGTGGTAACGACCCCGGCTTACAGCGGGAAGGCTACTTCCTGTACCTGTTGCACCTCTGGGCTCGACGCCGAGAAAACCAGCAGAGCAGGAAGCAGTATCCAGTCAAAAAGTTCCTGGCCTTCACTTCGGTATCAGAGCGGTGGCCCACGTTGGAGGATTACGAAACAAAATACGTGAAACTATACTCCTGATCTTAATAATGGTTCACCTGTGTTATCATTATGATAGCTAAGATTTCCTGCTTTGCTCGTCTACGCGACATCAAGGTTCACATCTCATCCCCATCGAGCAAATGACGGGGTTGGATACGAGGGAGCAGAAGACTCTATAGTAATCACGTAGGGACAGGGATTTTACTCTTTTACCAGTTACATGCAACAACAACACACAAGATGTCACACAACTGGTACTTGTTGAACATCTTCATTGTGATGTGTGATACCTGTGCAAGTGTGACTCACTCAACTTGATTTGAGGTGTATGGGTCTGTCTCAATCTGGTATGATGCATGAAGATTGCAAGTGATTAAGCAGATTCTCATAAAGGAGAGAAGACATGACTGCACCTTTGAACATCATGGATTTCAACAGTTTTGCAAGGATTCGTCAGGCTCTTGGTCATATCCAGGAGGCGGAGAACATCGCTGGCGACAATGCAGGTCTTAGTGCTGTTGCTTGTGATTCTGATGGCACTCAGAGTGTTGTTGGTCGTGCATGTTCTGACTGGATGCATGACACCTATGGGCCTCCTGCTGGCTGTGAGAGCATGGGCAGGTCTCCTTTGACTGATGGTGAGATTCAGGTGGTTCTGTCTAGACTGTTCGCCAGTGAGATGAGGACTCGGCCTGTTTCTGTCAGGGTTGAGGGTGTTGTCAAGTCGCTTCAGACGGCTGCTGACGCATGGTCTGATGGGCTTTATGGTGCTGTTGTTGTGTACGTGGTTCGAGCGATGGCAGCACACGTCCAGGATGTCAGTACTCTGTACAACGAGTGCCTGTATGACGCCATCCACTATGAGCAGGATCAGGATCTTGATGTTCTTGAGGTGCTTGATGAGATCGGTCGGGCACAAACTTGGCGGATGCTGGCTGGTGAAAACAGTACTGCTGACGACAAGGAGATCGCTATGACTGGTGCCAGGTACGTCATTTGCCTGGCGATTTCCAGGATGGTTGCGTACACTGATGACTTTGGCGGCCGGCTTCTTAGTGTGTGAGTTCTTGCTGACGGCATGAACGGGTGCATCTCTATTGCTATCGATCCTGATGTCAGTAAGATTAACAAGAACAGAGTATTAAGGTGTCCAATGATTGCAAGTTCAGAGAACTATACGTCAAATCTCCCAAGATGGATATGGTTTGACGATAGGTTTCGTTCGCAAGATGTACTCTCAGAGATTCTTTTCTTTACAAAGACTTTTGTTATTGCTAAGCACAGATTGCCTGCAAATGACATGTATGAACTTGAGAGCATGTATGAGTCAGGGTTGTATCTTGTCTTTAGCAGGAGTATTTTAAATGAGAACTTCATATCTCCTAGATCCCCTGTTGCTTCATTCACCTTGAAGATAGAGAGAAGTAATGATGCTAATGAGGTAATCTTCACTCATCTACTCATCTCAGGTAAGGAGAGAATTCAGAGTGTCGCTGAGTTTCTGGCTGAGACTGGTGCAATCCTTCCAGGAAGTGTGTTAATTACCAATATAATGGGCAGGGTTACATGTAGTTTTGGCGAAATCTCCTCCAAGGTGGATGACACTTTGCCCAGAAGAGTCAGTGACATATATCCTGATGTCAGGCTGATTGACGTGGAGAAATGACGTCAAAGTAACCTCGTTCTGTTTCATAAAAGCACCCAACATTTCATTCTGGTCAAGAGATTCTGATACAGAAAGAATTGCTGGATGCTTTTGTGTGTACGAGGTTTAGTAATCAGTTCTGGTTATGCTCAACAACAACCATCTCTGAGATGTTGTTGATGGCGTCATGAGTAATCACCTTGATCATATGAGACTTGATCGCTGGCTCATACTCCTTGATGCGATCCTTGACATAGTTCATCCACTCGTTGCGCTCAAAAATAGGACCAACGATTCTGGTGTAGATGATGTTCTTCTGGGTAAATTCCAGCACACGATTGCCTTCCAGATCATAAATATGCATGAATTCAACATAACCCTTCATTGAGGCGTATCGAATAATGTGAAGTGCTCCGTCAGTTGTGTAGACCTCACAAACGAAAGAGTCGCAAGTTTTGCTCATTGATGCTTTCCTTTTTTGCTGCGCTGATTCTTGTTGAAAAGTGTTGTTCAGGAGATCTGCGAGTTGACCAGATTCAGAGCCGCCTCCAAAGACGCCTTCCACTTCAGGAGTTCATCAGTACTCGGGTCTTCGTCAGGAACAGACAGAAACGCATTACTGTCAGCATCTGTGTCGTCACTCAAGTCCTCAACAGGAATGTAGTCAGTCTTGATATGAATGGCAGTAACAGGAACAACCTCCTTGGCATCCTGCTCCTCAAATGTCGGATCGCAGTCCTCTGTATTTCCCTCAGCCCACCAGATTCGGTAGAACTTGTTGTCATCGTTCATCTTGACAACACCAAAGTAGTACGAGCGCCACCTGTCAATGTCGGGCTCACTCTTCCAGATGAGTTCGCCAATTTCAGAATCTTCATAAGCAAGGTCAACGATCTCGTCCTCAGTGAAGTGCCTTGTTCGATCTGTGTTTGCCACCATAACTGCTCCTTTTGCTGGTGGTTTGTCGTCTGGTACACATTTCTAAGCACATCTACCAGATCGCTTTTTCTTGATTCCTCTATTGTACTATGTACTGATGACAGATGAAAGTTGGTAAAGAGTGAATCTTGACACAATTCGTGCTGTACCGGTTTTTCTGATCAGATTTTTCAAGATGTGACATGTTTCATAAGTTTACAGGTTGACTGAATGAAGTCTGTGATGGGATGATTGCAAGGTCAAGAGTGTGTATGCACTTAGGACTTAGAAGCACCTAATCTGCTGTGTCAGAGACAGGGTGCTTGTAGTCCTGAACATATACACGTCACTACTACAACAACTGCCTGTAATGGGCAAAGAAAGGAAACGAGATGATTCGCTCGTTTGATCTTGCTGATGGGTCCACGGTTACTGCTGTCAAGACTGATGGCAATGGCAAAGGGACTCGTGAGTACGCTGTTCTGCGTAATGGTGTCTCTGTTGGTCGTGTGCTTTCTGTTCGTGGCTTCAAGGGCGTCAAGGGGCACAAGAATGTCTATGTGACTGATGTACCTGCTCCCATGTTTCAGGCACGCAAGTCTGGTGGAGTGTTCCAGAGTCTTACTGAGGCCACAAAGGCTGTTGGAGAGGCGAGTTCGGTCAAGGTGTCATCACTGACCATCTGACTAGATGGCGCAGGAGACTGCTGGACTGCTATCTTCTGATCTATGGTGTGCACTACCTCACTTCAGGCAATTAACATGTTGACATATGTCAATATGATTACTGCTTGACCTAACCTGATAAAATCTCTACCAGCACAAACACGCTAAAAACAGTTACACGACAAGTAAATGTGTTGGTATCGGTTGTAAAGGTCTGGTAAACGTGCTACCATGTGGGTAATACAAGAAACATTCCACGATAAATAAGGAGAGAGAAGTGGAACTTCATGTAGTACCTCTTAGTCAGTCAAGAACCTCGCTGATTGGATCCATTCGCAAGATGGCTCGAGTCAGGGTTGAGGATCTTGAGCAGTACCGCCTATTTCTTGAAGGTGCTGAAGACATTCTCAGGTCGCAAGGATTCAAGTCTTTGTCAACTGGATTCTTCGTCAAGCCCTCAAAGAGTGGTCATGCTGACACTAAGAGCACTGATGCCCAGGAGAAGCAAGCAGTAGATCTGAGTGCACAGATTATGTACTCACGCGCTGGGCACACTCTCAATGGAGTGGGCGTTCTGGTCAAGAAGACTGGTGAAAGTCCTATTGCTGCGCTATTCAGGATTGAGGACGACGTACAGGAGTCGCTGGATCGTCTGACAGAGATTCTTGCACAAAAGGATTTGATTTCTCACCCGTCTCTGTCCTTCTTTTTGCTGACGGACCAATCGTTGACATCCTTGTGATTCAACAGGTATGATTGATAGTTAGAGCAGATTAGACAGAGTGATCAGAGGTTGTGATGCATTGTGCATAAGTCAGCAAGACAGATCGCACAACCTTTTCATTCTGTAAGCATTTCTCAAGAGGTAGACATGGATTCTCAGAGCATGAATCATAATGGCGTCAGCAAGGACAATGTAAGTAGCAGCGAGATGTCTGGAGATCGTGTGATTGGTTACTTTCCAGAGCATCTGAGCAATCCTGACTACCTGAAGGTCCGCTGCATGATTGACGAGTGGATTGAGGGGTTCACACTGGATGAGGCTCAGAATCTACCAACACCTGCTGACAGTCATCTAGCAGCACGTCTGGAGAATGAGAATCCTGGTCACAGTATTCTCTCCATGTATGGCATTGAGATGTTCTATCACAAGGACAAGGAGTCGTACTCTGAGGACAGGCAGAAAGAGTTCACCGAGCAAACGGCTGTCAATGGATTTGACGTCAGAGAGACATGGAATCTTGATGCAGCAGTAATGGCTCACCTGTTTGAACGCCTTGTTATGTTCATTCCTGATTGTCTGGGCAATTTGGACATTGATGGGACTCTTATCTCTCGTGATGGCAAGTTGGAGAAGACTGAGCCTACACGTCTTGTGACGATTGACTCCATTTCTCGTCCAAAGTCATTCTGGATGCGCATTCTTGCCGAGATGATTCGCTCGTTCCTGGTAGACGAGAACCTGATCTGCAAGGATGATGATCGTGAGGATGATGACACGGCCAGCACTCTTGTTCCTCTTGCGTCTGTCGTTGGTTCAGATAGTGACTCTGGTGACAATAGTGATGAGGAGGACTCGACTGCATCAAGCAATTTTGTCCTCAGGCCAGCCGTCAACATGTCTGAGCGTGACTGGTCGGTTGTCACCTGGTACAGCAGTGCTCTTAACGACCTGATGATGGACATTCTGAAAGCAGTGTTCCCTCATCTGTGGTGGTGAGATACTGAATTCAGATTGTACACAAAACAGGGCGGTTGTGTTCACAATTCTCACATAATCAGTGAGTAGAGCACAACCGCCTTGCTCTGTTTGTTACTGGTTGTTGTGATTCTCCAAGCCAGCAGATGTCATCTCGGTCCTTAGACGGCTGAGTCGGTTCTTGGCGGCCTTACCAACACCTCTGGCAGTTGAGGTGACGACTCTCTCAACCATCCCTCGTTCACGGCTGAGCCCCTTCTTGATGGCCTGTACGTGCCTGAGAAGGACCCTGAGTTCAGCGTCTACTCCATGATACCTGCTGAGGTTGTTTATAGCCTCCAGGCGGCTCTCAATCATGTTGGCAGCCATGAGAGCAGTGGACAGATCCCCATTCCTCTTAGCGTTCAGCATCAGTGGATAGAGGTCGTTCCTGATGTGGTCAGTGGATGTCTTCAAAATGACAGTAGAGTTACTGACTGATGTCATGTGTTGCTCCAGTTCTTAATGAGTTGATGAAGTGTTGTTTTTTAGATGTGCGGATTCTGTTCTTGATGTATCTTGTTTAGAACTTGAAGCACATGAACGCCTGTCTTCTGATCTCTCTCCTCCTGGGTGGCGCGCTTTTCTTCCTCAGCAATCTTTTGCTTGAGTTTTTCCTCTTCCAATAGTGCTTTGTTTTTGGCGCTGTTGAACTCAATCCTAGAATCCCGGATTTTCTTGACAGAAGGGTAAAGGTCTTTTACTTCCTGTTTTAAGGTTTCTTTTAATGTCTTGGTCACATCGTCAAAGAGGTAGGCGGCCTCGTTTTTTGTTAGCACGTTTCTGATTCCAGGATCATTGAACAAACTCATAATTTTCTCATATGAAATCATTAATTTAGGCTCAAACTCAACGATAAGATTTTGAGTGACATTATCGTCTGAGTCAACACGATTAATAGCGCATAGATATTCATAGATAACATCTGAGTATTCAAGAACAGGTAGATACAGGGTCTTTAGGCTCTTGTTTGGGAGATATAAACTGGATAAATAAATGTGGTTACAGCAATCTTCGTCACAGATATGATGTTTGGTGTTGATAGTACGAATCCATTTCACTAGATCCCCAGTTTTAGTCGTGTCATGAAGACAACGTATAAAATCACTGTCATTTTCAAAAAATGAACAACTGTGACTCAAAAATTGATAAAAGGAAATAAATAAAATAGGCAACACTATGAATAATGCAGCTATATATTTGGGGACGATTAAAATTAATGATGTAATCATAGCAGCAAATAGCACAAAATAAAATGCAGATGAATAAATATATTTGCGCCTACTTGTTATTACGTTCAATTTATCTTTCCTGTTCTTTCAAAGTAAAGAATATTTCTAGTAGTGATAATCTCCGTACTCGCAAAGCATTTCAACAACGTTCTTCTCGCTGCAAGGTAATTCCTCTTTCGGCTTCTTTTTGTTGTTGTCATCACTAAGAACAATGGTGTGCTTATGGTAGTACTCTGCTTGTCTGGTGAGTTCCTGAATGGCTTCTGTCTGAGCGGTGAGTAGACTGGTGGCAGTGCTGATAACCTTCTTTCTTAACGACTTGGCTTGGTTCTTCTCAAAGAAGGCAACTGATCCTGGAGAGCGAAGGAAGCCAACAACCTTGTCACAAATCTTGCCGGCAATCTGGTCCTGCTTGTTTCTTTCCTCGGTGTTGTTCTGGTATGCTCTATCACTCACTTTAAGGTATGTTGCTAGAGCGTACTGAAACTCATTGAAATAGAACCTAACCTTGTCCTCATCTATTAACAGCCTCTCGCAGTACCTGATGTCACTGATCGACATTAGGTTGTCGCTTCTAGGAGTGCAGCCAAGATAGCGGATTAGGCTGTTATCTCTGTCTTCTAGCAATATAAAAATGGTGGCAGCGATAATGAAAATTAGCGATATGGCAATCATAGTAAGAGAGCCAGATAAAGCAAAAAGTTCATTCAGATTTAACCGCTCAGCAACAAAAGCAAACAGAACACTGCCAAAAAAGAATAGATTAAATAAAGATATGGAAATTAAGCGGTATATCTCTTTCTTATAGAATCTCATGTTAACCTCCTGTGTTCTATTAGATGATTGTGTACTAGAGGTATCTTGAATCTTACCTACTTGATGAGGTGCTTGTACTTGGGATCCCTAAGAACTGAGACGGCATCCTTCTCAGCGATCTCACCATCTGAGTCAATGACAGAACGGGCGTCATTGATGATCTTCTCTACCTTCTTGGTCTGCTGGATAATGAGCGACACAACCAGTTCAACAATGTCCTTCTTGAAAGCATCTGCACGACCACTAAGAACGGGCTTCACTCCGCCTGACATAATCAGTTGAGCAACATCCTTGTAGAGATTCCTGACCTCAGCGTCCAGTTCCTCAATCCTGTCAGAACGATACGCTCTGCCGCTGAACTTTATGTAATCAATGATGGTGTACTCGAGATTAACTAGGTGACACTTGACTTTTGTGTTCTTCCGAGCAACTTTAAGGATTTCGCCACGATTAAGCACGCCAGCATTATCATCCTCAGGGTTAACGATGTCCCTGAACCTCTTGCTTTTAAGATAGTTTTTATTGATACGAGAAAAGGATTCTTCTATATCAGCGTTAACAAACAATCCTAAGAAAGATAGTATTATTCCTAAGAAAGCAATTGCAGAACCAGTATCTTCTATTGATGTAAAAACATTCAAGATCAGAATTCCTAGAGCCATAGAGATTAGACCTGAAATCATCAAGGCATTTCCAACAATGTTTTGCCTGTAAACACCGAAACGCATCCTACTCAGCCTTCCTGAACAAGTTTCTTGTAATCTGGGTTCTGGATGATGCTGACAGCCTCCTGCTCAGCCTTGCTGTTCTTGTCCTTCTCGTTAGTAGCGTTGCGCTCGTTGATGGCATTCTGTGTCTCCACAGCAAGGTCGTAGGCAATGTCCCTGTGCTTCTTAATAAGTGCAGCAGCAACATTGATGACATCCTTCTTGAAGTCCTTGGCGTAACCATTCAGGACAGACTTGACTCCATCAGAAAGCAGTAGGTTGGTAACTGTTTCATACGATTCACGAACCTGGTTGTCAAGTTCTTGAATCTTGTCATCATCATACACCTTGTCGCTGTTCTTGATGAACTCAGTAATGAATAACTCAAAGTCAATAAAGTAAACCTTGAGTCTATGGTTTTTGTTGATAACAGACATCACTGACTTATGTGTATCATGGTCAATTAAGATCTCTGTTCTCTTGCTTTTCTTAGTGAAGTTAAGTGCAACTCTTTCTCGATAACCTAGATCGGTTGCTTTATCTTCAAAGTAGAAGAACAGAACAATTATCAACGTAGCAGACAAAACAGCAACGAGTAATTGTATGTGTTGGTTGCTGATCTCTAATAAGTAAACAAGAGTCAAAGGAACTATGATTATTGACGGAAGTGATAGTATCGACATCACTGTACTGAAATTGATTAATAATGGTGACATCTTTTTCATTGAGTAAATCCTTCCTGTAAATCATCTTGGGTCATTGTTTTGACACCAGGTGATCTCTTGTCGACGTTACCTGGTTGCTCCAAATGACACACGTGCATTCATGAAGCCAGCACTATAACCACCGCCAGAATTCTGACTGTCGCTGCCCTCGTACTCAGAGAACACAAGGTTGTTGCAGACCTCAGCAATGTCCTCCAGTGTAGTCTGACGTGCTGACAGGCACACAACAGTGTTAGGAGTGACTACCGAGACTGTACCATCAAACATGCTGTCAGGTGAGTCAGAGGAATGGACTCGTGTGCTGCTGAACGGATTGAGGCTCAGCAGGCAGGGTGATCCTACAGGCTGGATAAACAGGTCAGCACCATAGGCATCAGCATGGTCGAGAACTGCCTGAAGCATACTGGTGTGGGGTCCGTTGTTGAACTCTCCGTTCTCGTTTGGACGACGCACCTCCTGAGCGATGGAGAAAGCACCAAGAGCACACTTATCGAAGTCGCTCATAGAGGCTGCGCTTGTGCCATCCTTGGTGGCCTGTGAGAACAGGTACTCCAGTGACGAGAAGGTGGACTCAGTTACGTCGCTGTAGCACCACTCCTCAGGAGAAACACCTTCTTCAAGAACGAACTCACTGAATGGAATACGAGCCTGAATAGTGATGCCGCCTACAACCATCGTCACTGGAAGAGCAGGATTCACGTACAGCGTGCTCTTGTCCTCAAAACGACTCATCAGGGAGCAAGGCAGCCAGTGATGACGCTTTGTCTTGCTGGCGGCACGAGCATTGGCTGTACCATTCAGCATCACGGAGAGAAGCACAATGGCAACTCCTCGCATGTGATTGCGCCACAGACCGCTCTCCTTGTCAGCAACCAGACCGATAGCGACACCCGTCAGGCTCTCACGAAGGAACTTGCTCTCCTGGCACAGGACACTCAACTTGTCCCAGATCTCAGGATCCTTACTCCCGTCCTCAAGGACAGGAACCTCAACATCTTTGATGGCCTGGTTCATTGTGAACAGTGTGTCACCAAGCAGATCGTATACAAGATCTGAGACACACGTCATGTCGTTACGTGGTCCATTGTACTTGCTGCTCATTTTTCTTCATGCCTCCTACGGCTTCTAGTCAAGGAGGCGTCTGTATCCTCCTCAGGGATCAGAGGACATTGTACACATGTTTTGCCATCAGAGTCAACATAGCAGATGATAGGAAGTAGTGACACCAGGCACATGATGTATCAGAGCGGAGTAGTCGCCTCGAGCCTTTATTCACTCCCAAACATCAGAGATACCAGAGATGTTGTTGTTACCTGTAGTGTCATCAACATGGCGATCATCCTGCTTGCTGGCAATCCTGCTCTCAACCAGAGTACCCTTCATGTACTCAGCCCTAAGAGCATCCAGGTTTCGACTCACCTCTGACTGACGAGCGTTTCTGTATTCTGAGCACCTTTTATCCAGGACCTCTGAAACCTCCTTCAGAGTTTTTGTCTGCTCAGTAAGAACGTCGTTGACAACAGCAACCGCCTTGCCTCGCTCTGCCTGAGTGAAGGTCTTGTTCCAGTCCTTTTTGAACACGTCACTGATGTTGTCATTCTTGAACAAGGAATCCAGGTACTCAACAGACCTAACTAAATCTCTGCTTTGCTGACTCCACACCTCATTAGGAAGAACAGACGAAACAGACCCAATCTTCTTCACGAGTTCAGCCACCTGCGACAGGTAGAGATTGAATGAGTTGCGTGTCCCAGGATTGTACCGTATCGTATACCAGATGTTGCTCTTGAAGAATGACGGAGAGTCGTCAGGCCCGCCATTCAGTGAGTCCAGGGCAAGAACCGTGTGGATGACTGATGAGTGAAGACGATTTGCTAAAAGATACTTCAACAGAAAATCGACAGATGTGCTGTCTTCGTTGTTATTTTTGTTTTTCTCGTCATATTTCATGAAGACATTACCAATGACACAAAGGATTAGTATTAAAATAAATACAGAAAGTGTTACATGTTCTGTTACAATGCTTATAAATAGTAGAGACGCCAAAGAAAGAAATAGGTATTCCAGGTATTTCATTGTTGTGTTACTGGTTTCTTTCATGATACTTGTCCTTCAGGTTAACTTCTTCAATCTTTGTTGCTTTTTGACTGAATCCACTTCTCAACCAACTTCTGCTCATCAGGATTGGTAATGATGTCTCGCCAGTTGATGACACCAGTGGTTCCGTAGCAGGTTCCTTCTGGGGCGAACGCTGGCGAGAAGTCAGGTGGTCCAGGTACTGCCCAGACTGCCAGCATCTCTCCTTTGTCATCCTCTGTCGGAATAATGAACACACCACCTGTGACGAAGCGGCTGTCCTCTGGGTCTGTGACTACAGGAACATTGTCAAGCATCTGGGCGGCCTCGGAGTCCAGGTACTTGCTCTTGCTGTTGTCAGCACTGCCGTCCTTCTCTGAACTCGCATCTGTGCCCATTCTGATGACCTGAGAGCAGATTGTCTCAACTGAGCGCCTGGTGTACAGAAACGCATCCTTGGAGTCCTGCTGGTATGCATCTCTGTCTGTTTCAGGGAAAAGAGGTTGAGTTATATTGAAAGCCATCATGGACATCTTGTTGATCGGTGACTCGATACCTGTCCCTTTAGTCAGGTTCCAGAGGAAGTAGGTCTCATCCATACTATGGTGTTCTGACAGTTTCTCAGAAAGACCCTGAAAGATGACGTCAATAGGCTTCCGTATACCCTTCCTGATGAATGGGATCCAGCCCTCATTGGTAGGAAAGTGGTTCTCCTTAGCCATCTTTATGACGTTCTTCTGAAGCGCCAGACGAAGATCTGCAACCTCTTCCATGTGGTCGTCAAAACCTGGAATCTTGTCCATATCTCCATAGAGAAGGTCTCCAACAGGACAGACAGCAAGAGCACCATCTGTGTAGAGCCACTTAATCCATGTATCACCTGTGATCATTATTTACTCAACCTTCTGTGTTTCTCTTCTTTTTTACTCTTGTTCTCGTAATGGACTTACTACCAGGTGTGTATTGATTATGAGATCAGGTGACGCTTAACTTCTTTTGTAAGTTCATCTACTGAATCCTTGTTTTCAAGAGAGAATCTGTCTTCTGTAAAGATACGTTGGCAGTCAACATCAGTGTAACGGGAGTCCTTGCCATCTGTCATGTACTTCAAGTAGTTTGAGTACTGAGCAAACACATTGACTTGAGGATAGTATGAGCGAGCAACTACTTCTGGGTGCTCAGATGACTCCCTCATATACCCCTGAACAACGCCAGTATGTATAATGAACCTGCCTGTACAAGAAGAATGCTCTACGTGGTAGATAGATGTTGTCTCACTTGCAAAGGCCTGAGTGATGTGTGGGCTCTGGATAATCTCAGCAACAAGGCAGGCGACATCAGATGCAATCAGGGCTGCTTTATGACAGCACTCTCTGTAGCGCTTTCTAGCGACTTCTTCGGCTGTAGTGATGTCAGGCTCTGTTGCCAACAATCTGTCCTCTCTATGACGCTCCTGATGTGCTCAACGCGCCTATTCTGTCCTCAAGGCAACCCCATTAGACGGAACAGGCATCAGATGAACACATGTAACTGACTATTAGCAATCACAGAGAGAAGTATGTCACATCATCTCATCATCGTCAAGATCCCCAGATGCAATCCTGTCATAGAGGTTTCGCTCGTCGGAATCCAGTAGCAGGTCAATCATCCTACCAAGGTTGGCATAGGAGTAGGTCTTGCGAGTATGCATAATGGCCTGGTTGATCTCTGTGTCAGACAGACGCATCAGACGATCGAATGCGAGACCCTTCTCATCAGCGTAAAGAGAGAAGACCTCATTGATCTCATCCTCGTAGAAGGACGCCTCATCTCGGAAGGTCTCAGCAGTCTCAGCACCAATCTGAGCAGTCATGATGACATTAAGTCCGTTCTCTGAGAACATGATGTCATATGCAATGTTGGTCATTGTTGTGAAGTCCTTTCAGTGGTGTTGCCAGCCATGTTACAGACTGGCTGGCATGTGTTCTGTTCTCTGAGAACTAAGTTATGGTAGCAGACAGGTGATGTCAAATCATGCAGGTGTGTTGTGCATCATAGTTTCAGAGTGCTGGTAGGACGGACTGAAAGCGAGCGCTGGTCGCACCAAGAGATGACTGAGTGCCTGTCAAGCACAAGGCGAATACGCCACAAGTATTAGGACGGAGGTGCAGCAGCGTAGGGGAGGAAGATCTTTCTACAAGATCTATAGAGTCATATGGTGTAAAAACAGATCTGCTACACCATATGACTCTATAGATAGGTGTCAGGAGAGCGCTAAGTCAATCACGTTCCTGCATTAAGAGAGATGATCGCCTTGTATTGTTCTAGTAGATCTCTTTCTCCAGTTCATTGACTTCCCTTTGGAAACTGTTGATAATGTCACAAAGTTGCTTAAGTCGTGCAGTCATCAACACTACCTTATCCCTGTTGGATGAAAGAAGATCGTCTGCTTCCTCTTTAGAGTACTTGTCTTTGTAAAAACCAGATTCAATCTTATAGACAATCCTATTATAACTGTCAATTCTCCTACTCCAATAACCAGAAAATCCATATTTTAAAGGTTCAGGCTTTCCTATTCCAATATATCCATTTCTTTCAATATCTTTTAAAATTTTTTCTATTCTCTTTAAAAAATTTCTATCTTTTTTTACCTGTTCTAAAAATTCTTCCCAAGCTTCATCTGACCATTCTTTAATCATCTAAAACCTCTGTTATTTCATGAACAGTTCCACCTTTATTTTCTAATTGTTCTATTGATTTTTTTAATCTTGTTAAATTTTTTTGACTATAAAATGGATCAGCATCAACTGTGAAAGGAAGTCTTCTTTCTCTAACAAATTTTTTAGCAAAAATTGTAAAAGCAGTGGTTACAGTAATACCAATTTCATCACAAAGAATATCTAGTTCTTCTTTTAAATTTTTATCAAGTCTAAAATTAATATTAGTTTTTTCTTTTTCAGTAGTTATAGTTTTCATTATAACCTCCTCTTTAATTTTTATATTTTATAAATAAATTATATTATTTGTTATAGATGATGTCAATATATTTCATTACAATTATTTTTTATCCATACAATTTCTTTTTTACTTCTATTTGCCATATTCATACATTCTTCGATGCTATCAAATAGATAATCTGCAATGACTTCAAATTTATCATTACAATGAAATAAATAATATTCTTTATTATCATAAGAACAGATAGCAAGATAATAGATATATTCTATTTTTCCATTATCATAAAAAACACTTCCATAATTTCCTTTTTGAGTATAAAAATATACAATAGCATTGTCTAAAATATTTGGAAACACTTAATCACCTCTTTTATTCTCAAATTATTGTATTAAAATAACAGCAATAGCAATCAAAAGAGTTCCTATTATAAAATTTTAACTGATAGTTTCATTTAAAAATTCATAGCTTTCT
>ERZ772807.484-NODE-484-length-24599-cov-7.865140_pt1 | contig 24599 bp, 20 predicted proteins | sample MGYA00511472_ERZ772807 | MGnify/ENA primary metagenome ERZ772807 (study PRJEB29015, sample SAMEA2737947) | human oral metagenome | biome: human oral; feature: human-associated habitat; material: dental | place: China | collected 2039 ... | reverse complement strand
GCATCAAGCCCCGTGGAGGAGACGTCGAAGTAGACGTAGAAGGCGCCGTCGGGCAGGACCGGAACCGGGAGGCCGATGCGTTGCAGCCCGTCGAGCACGATGCTCCTGCGGGCGAGGAGCTCTTGGCGGCGCTGCTCGCACACGGAGATGGATTCGGGGAAGAAGGCTGCCAGCGCGGCCTGCTGGACGGGCGTCGAAGCGCACAGGAAGTAGTTGACTGCCAGGTTCTCCGCGGGCGTCACCAGCTCCTCGGGAAGGATCGCCCAACCCAGGCGCCATCCCGTCATCCCGAAGTACTTGGAGAAGGAGTTGATGACGATCGCCTCAGGATCGGCCTCCAGGACGGTGCGCGCTGGTGTGCCGTCCTCGCCTGGATCAGCCAACCCCAGGTAGATCTCGTCGACGATCCGCCAGACGCCGCGTTCACTGGCCAGCGCGCAGATCGACGCCAGCTCCTCGAAGGGGATCGACGTGCCCGTGGGGTTGGACGGGGTCGCCAGCATCACCGCGCTCGTCTGAGGAGTCCACGCCGCCTCGGCTGCGGCCCGGTCCATCTGGTAACGGCTGGCAGGACTGGTGGGCGCCAGAACGATCCGGCCACCGTAGGTCTCCACCAGCTGCCGGTTGCAGGGATAGGACGGATCGGCGATGACGACGTCGTCACCGGCTTGTGTGGTGGCGGCGGCCACCAGCAGGAGCGCCGACGACGCACCCGTGGTCACGACGATCCGGGCAGGATCGACCTCGACGCCGTGCCTGTCCCGGTAGAAGCCGGCAATGGCCTCACGCAGTGCGAGCAGGCCCAGGGCGGGGGAGTAGGGCAGTGGTCGGCCATCCATGACGCGGCACATCTCCTCGCGAACCGCGGGAGGGGCGCCGAAGTCGGGCACACCCAGGCTGAGCTTGGCGATCGAGTGGCCCTCCGCCTGGAGGACTCCAGCGCGTTCACCAATGCTCATCGCATAGAAGGGCTGAGCGGCTTTGGCCCGGGCGGCGATCTTCATGACGGCTCCTTGACTCGAGGCAGGACAGGCCCAGTGTCCCTCTTCCCATCGCGAGAGGGCAAAGGTTTCGTGAGGGAACGGCGACGTTTCGAGAACTAGAGGTGAAGGTTTGTATAGCGATGCTGTGGTGCGCTTCAGCAAGCTCGACACAAACAACTGGAAGCCCCTGCTCGCCTTCCGCAAGCGTCTCATCGCGGGTGAGGTGACTCTGGAACCGGGCACGGCTAGCGTAGCGCCTACTGGGCAGGCGACCGAGACCCCGACAGCCCGCGGCGTCCGCAACATGGCCTGCCGCCCGATCAGCGCGGCGAAGAAGCAGCAGATTCTCGACCTGGCCCGCACCGCCATGTCTGTCAGTCAGATCGCTGCCGAGGTCGGCGTCGCAGAGACCACCGTCCGCGCCATCTGCCGCCAGGCCACGCAGCCGCCCCGCCGCAGGCGACGCTTCACTACCGATGACCTCCAGCGTGCTCAGCAGCTCCACGCTCAGGGGCGTACCTACATCGAGATCGGGCTGGAGCTTGGCTTCGGGCGGGACACCGTCAAGAAGCATCTGGCGACGCAGATGTAAGTAGCCAGAACGACACCGTGATGTTAGTGCAACGCCTCCAACGTCCATCCGGTCTATTCACGCGCGGCATATCTTCTGCACCCGCACTCCCCACACCGCCCATACACCGTCATGCTCGGTGCGAGTCGCGTGCGCTGGCGCAGGGCATGCTGTGTGATGGCATGCCCGCAGGTGCACAGTGGTACTTGGGCGAGGCACTGTGGTGGCGGCTGGACTCGTGTCTTCTTGCCAAGCACGACGCTGCCGTCGCCAAGGAGGACGTACGGAACCAAGGGGAGTGGTCCGCCTGGCCGATCCTTCTTGAGCCACTCGTAGTACCTCCTGGTGATACCTCGCCGGCTTTCAAGTTCATAGTCAGGGAGTTCTCTATCGAGCGGACGTGGCTGCGGTACGAGCAGTGGCAGGTGACGGCCCGGCTCGATAGTTTGGTCGATTGTCGCCCACACGGTGGAGATAGCGAGCGCCTTTCGGAGATCACCCTTGGAGTTGATGCGTTTGGTGCAGACAGACCAACGTGGCCGCAGGTGTGCGGGCATGGCACCGACTCGGCTGATGTAGTGCTCAACGGGGCCGTAGTTGGTGATGTGAACGCAGCAGCCTGGGTCGCCGATGGCAGGCTCAAGGCCTAGCCGGAGTCCTTTTGGCCGGCGAAGTTCCTTCACCACCTTCCGTATGCCTGCCACCAAAGAGGCTAACGCAGTCAAGCCGCCGATGATCGTAGTCAAAATAGTAATCTTACTTAGTGCCATGATTCTGTTCGATATGTGAATATGTTCAGCAACGATACTTAATCTTCAGACAACGCCAGGTGTGGGCCGCTACAACCCTGCAGATCGCAGTTTCCCGGCATAGACATAGCAGATTGAGGCCGACTTTCTTCGGCCGGCACACCATTCCTTATCTCGTCCCTCATTTGTCCTTCATCATAATATTCTCGAGTTCGACGCGAGCTTGATCTGAAAGTTCCTTGATTTTAAGAATTTCAACATAGTCCAGATTGTCGAGTTCATTATCTTGCGAAAACGATATAAGATGTTTGCTGAGCATAAGTAGTTCCCTCGCAATATCGCGACTAAAACCGACTTCTTGCAGTTCAATAGCCTTCCGATCAGTAGTTCCATATTCTACGAGAGTTGCCACGTTGATGCCGGAAGCATTTAGTCCAAGTATCATCTCGCTGAGATCATAATAGTTTTGGAGGTAGCCAACTATACGAAACCGTAGACCATTCTCAATATCCGTGAGTGTTTTCTCAATGAGGATATTGATATGTCTTGGACTGTTCTTATCGAAAGGTTCGGTTATTAGGTATCGAGATTTAGAATAGTCACGATAGGTGATCTCACCGAGTTGAGTATAATAAGAAATGGCACGGGCTATAATCTGACTAATCGGATAACCTCGAACCCAATTGCGCATAAGAATGGCCCAATACTTGAGTCGCGCTTCCCAGCTTTCTTTATTTGCACGCTTTGGCATCAGTGGATCTAGCCCCGAGACTTCCGTGACCTGCCAGTCGTACAGATCACTGAGTATTTTTAAAGCAGTGAGATAAGTATCGACACTATCGAGGCGCTTGTCGTTAGCGATTAACGGCGAAGATAATTCGTTACGAAGATGCTTCAATACTCGTTCTTGATACTGTGGAAGGATACCTGGTGAACGCCGAAGCGCGTCCGGTGGCACTTCAATTGATTTAGTTTTACTAGAAAGTAGCTCGCTTGCACCTGAAATTTTTTCTAGGAAATGGCCATGTAATAGTGTCTGCTGCCCGTCAATTTCGTGTAGCATCAAGATGGAGGCATAATGTTCTGCAAGCTGTCGTCGTGACTCTGACGCACTATCGGGTAGAGATTCACCTTTGAGAATACGCTCAATATCGGTATACTCTTTCTTGCGCCGCTTACTCGGCTTGACTAAGAAACTAGTTGCACGAATGGACCTCGATCCGGATACAAGTTCTCTAGTCGTTCTTTCCCATTGGCTCTTACCATTCCTGATACAGACAACATTACCTGAGAAATCATAGGTAAGTCGACCAGCGCGGCCTGCTAAGTTGTTGAAGTCAATCTCAGAAAAGTGCTTTCCCCCTTGCTTATCGTTGGTAATGAAAATGTTCTTCGCAGGTAGATTTACCCCTTCGAGAAGTGTGGACGTACACACTACAAACTGGATGGGCGATTTTGGGTCAGCGAATATACGCTCGACACCTTCACGTATCTCTTGAGGTATTTTACCATGGTGAAATGCGACACCGTGACGCAAAGTATTTGCAAGGTAGTAGTCCTTGTGAATGTATTCTTTCACGTCATGGATTAGTGTGTCGATTTGAACATCATCTACCACATTCTTGCGAGCCGATAGTTTCATCGCAAATTCTGCGGACTTCAGTGATCCATTGATGTAGATGATAGACTTGCTGTTTCCGCTCCTTGCGAGAACGACATCAATAATATCATCTTGGACTGGAGGCACGTCGAGTTCAGACAGTGTTCGCCGCGTAGCAGAAATATAGTACTGTTTTCGATCGACGAGATCAATAAAGTAGCGCTGCTGAGCGACTGCCCGCTCCTGAGCTGCCATTGAGCCGTTGGTCGCTTTACCGAATAATTGAAGGAATATGTCGGGATTATCCAAGCTTGGCGAAGCGAAAATGAGTCTAGTGGCAAACCTTCGTATTACTTCCAAGGTGGCGTGATAATAAAGCGAACTTCTTGTGTCATTTTCAGCAATTATCTTCTGTGCCTCGTCAATGATAAGGTAGCTAATGTCTCGTACAGGGTTGGCCAAGTAACGGAGTAGTCGTTCAGGTGTAAATACAAAGATTGTCCGCTTAAACTTACGGCGGAGGAATTTAGGTAGCGACGGGTATACTGCTACATTCACTTCTGGTACGTCGCTAAGGAGCTGTCTGAGATCTGCCGCCGTCTGCGTGATAAGAGCCTTTGTCGGCACAAGAACAACAACACAGTGATCATCTAAGTTATCATGGCGAGCAAGATCGTATAATTTGTCTTTGATGATAAACGATTTTCCGAGCGATGTTGGCCCAGAAAAGCTAAAGAAACCTTCATTGAGCATTTTCTCTTTAATTGCATACTGTGCATCAGTAAAGATTCCATCGCCCTTACTTGTCCGCTGGATGACTTCTTTTGCGACGCGAGTTATGCCGCGAGAGAAAGGCAGAGCATACTCGCTCTCTTCGCCATTCTTCTGAAGCGTCTTTATGGCCGGAAAATTGCCGAGTTGCACAAGAATTGCCTCAGTTACAGCGAGAAGTCTACTTCGTTGACTTTGTTCAAATTGATGAGTGGAGTCATACTCTCGAAGCAGGGCAACGATCAGGTAAGCGAGTTGCCGATAATCTGGCTCATCAGAATGAGATAACACATCAGCGTAGCGAAGAAGACCATTTAGTTCGTCAGCGCCAATTGCTGACGAAGATCGGCCTATCAGGAATGTTTCAGCGACCGCCTGTTGAAGTATACTAAGCCCGGAAGTAAAGTCTTTGCGGTTGACGATGATGTCGCCAAGCAGATCTGCTGCTATACGTTTATTCATTCTATTTTCCTGAACTCAACTCACGATTTATTGCTTAATCTCGAAGCAATATCGTATCGCGCTTCTTTGATTCCCCGCACAGTGCCGTTAACGTTCTCTTTCAGAAAAGGAAGTGCATATATGTGAAAATGATGTCCACCTAGACCTCTATTTCGTATTTCGTCTTCGATTGTATGCAGTTCGCTTGAAATTTTATCGTCTGCAGTTTGACGAAAGTCGTTTTCAATCTGTGTAGCATCGCGGCTTTCAAATGGATAGCTTGTTACATCTATCTCGAAGCCAATAAATACGCCAAAAGCATTTGACTTTTTAATTTTTGATGCACTTGAGGGCTGGGGCAATAGGATTGAAGCAAGCAACTCTGCTTTGTCGGGATCAAGAGTTTCCTTTAGAAGTTCTGATTCTGCCAACCATGTATCGAATTTAAATCGATCTTGCTTAATATTGCCTATCGAGTCAAATGCCGACCTGATTCCCTGTTTGATGTCCGCATACATTTTTGATTCACCAAAGATGAGTTGGTAATCATTTGGCGCTGTTTCAAGCAGGTGTATTCCATCTGATCCATACACATAATGTTTTGGTGATGTCTTGAGTTCCATTTTGGAAAGTATCTTTGGTGCTTTGAGATGCCCTTCTAAAAACGAATATAGAAGCAGCTCGCCACCCTCCCCGGCGTTGGAGTCCGGAGTTTTGAATTGGCTTTGTGCTTTCGTTACAAATTCGACGGTGCGACTTTTATCGTCCCATAACTTGTCAAGATTATTTCTTGAATATACGTACCCAAGCATGCTGTTCGTCATTTCTTTGAACAGCTGTTCCAAAACAAAACTTCCATCTTCGATTCGAAGGACGTGAAGGTGTAAATTAGATTTTACGTTAATACTGAAGTCTGTCGGATCATAAAACAAGCCAAGAAAGCGATCTCGGTTTAGGAGTGAGAGTGGAAGGGGATTGTTCGTCATCGAGTTTATTATCTCCAAAGAGATTGTAGCATAATTTGCTGTACGGAAATATTCTTAGATGCACGCCCTCGTTTTGAGCGTGCGATGCTACTTACCTGTAACTACGCACCTTCTTCCATACAACCGAACCAAGCGCCTCCACTGAGTCGGCCAGCACGACTGTGTGCGACCGCAGCATCAGCGCAATTACTTTGTCAGTATCCCATCGAGGGGTGCTGGCAGCGGTGGGCGGAGGGTCACGGTTGCGTTGCACTGTAGCGGCTGTGACAGTAGCGCCCTTCAGAAGCGAAACTCGCTCCCCATCCACCACAACCCCGCTTTCCCAACTCCTTCAACCCTGCACTACTTCTGCAGGAGCGTCAGAGGCTCCACCCCAATCTGCTCCGCCATCTTCTCTAGGCTCTTGAGGGTGAGGTTGCGTTCGCCGCGCTCCACTCCGCCCATGTAAGTGCGGTGGACGCCAAGAACGTCTGCGAAGGCTTCTTGGCTCAGGCCTCTCTCCAGCCGGTAGGCACGCAGGTTCCTGCCCACCGTCTTCTGGAGATCACCAACAGCCACGTCTCTCAGCCTGGCCATCTGCTACTTGAAGGTCTACAGACTGATGAGTAGCATCAAGCCGAGCGAGCGGCAGACGATGCGCGGTAGCAGAGGGGAGGAACGCCATGGCCATCACCCTCCAGGTGCTGGCCGAGGCCCACATCCCCACCGTTCTCGAGGCGTGCGCGGACTGGCGAGACCTGGCGCAGTATGGCCCGCCGTACTGGCGGCCGAGGAGCAGCGCGGAGCTGTGCCGCAAGATCGCGGACACGGCTGGCCCGCAGCCTGCTACGTCCTACAGCTTCGTGCTGGTGGATAGCGATGGGCGGCTGGTCGGCGAGGCCTCGATCCACGCCGTCGATTGGCGCAGCCGCGTTGCCCAGGTGGGCATCTGCATCTGGCGGTCGAGCGATCGAGGCCAGGGCTATGGTGCGGCGGGCAGCCGGGCTGTCATCGACTGGGCGGTTGGCCACTTGGGGCTGCGTCGCCTGGAAGCGTGGATTGTGGAGGGCAACGCTGCTTCGCTCGGCCTCTTCCGCAGTCTCGGCTTCGTCGAGGAAGGCCGGCTGACGCAGCGCTACTTGGTGGGTGGCCGGCACATGGACATGCTGGTGCTGGCGCGCATCATTGGAGCGTGAGGAGATGATCGCGGGGGGAGTGGATGGTCGGCGGCGGCCAGCTGCTCCCTGTTCCCTGCTTTTCATCTCTCCATCGCTGTTCTCCGTTGGCTGCTGCCACTGGTCTGGCTTTCGTGCCTCGCGCTGCGGTTGGCTGCGGTCGTGCAGGCAGACGGTGCTTGGGGGAGAGGAGGCAACGTGCGATCTGAGCAGCCAGCAGGTGAAGCGGAGCACTGCCCTGCGTGGTGCGTCGTCAACCATGATGTAGCGAGCGATGAGCTTGATGGCGTCGTCCACGAGAGTGCGCATCTCCCCGTGGCCGGCGTTGTCCCCCAGCGCGGGCACGGTGGCGACGATGGGCCCGGGCGACTGGCTGTGCCAACCGAGCTCTACCTGGTGCGCTACCAGTACGCCAGGGAAGCGGACGAGTGGCTCTACCTTGGCGACGGGCACCACGGGCTGGATGTCAGCCCCGAGACGGCGCAGCGGCTGAGATGGGCGATTGGCTGGCTGATGGATACCAAAACCACGCGTTGTTGAACCAGCTCCAGCAGTACCTACGCTCCCTGCTGCCCCAGCTCGGGCAAGCGGGCTTCTACCAAGCGGAGGCGACGGTCAAGGTCGCGGTAGTGGCTGTCTTGGGTGGAGAAGACGCTCTCGTGCATCGTGTCGCGCACGCCGGTTTCGACGACCATCTTGCGGTTGATCCGTGCGATGTCGTGCTGGATGCTCGCCTGCGTCGCCTTCATGTCGGTGAAGTCCTCCTCCAGCTTGGCGCCTTGTTCCTCCACGGTGTGCTGCAGGTCAGCCTGCATCTTGGCGATGGTCTTCTGCGCATTGACGATGTGACCCTGCTTCTCGTTCATTTCGCCGTACTTGGTGCGCAGATCATCCAGGCCAACTTGCAGATCAGCATGTTTGGCGACCAAGTCGTCTTGCCCTGCCTTCAGGCTGTCGTACTTGGTGCGCAGGTCATCCTGCCCTGCCTGCAGCTTGTCGAGACGTCCATCGATTCCTTCAAATCTCGTGTCAATGTGTTCGAGGCGTTTGTCTATTTGCTCGAACCGCTTGTCGATCTCGTTGAATTTCTCGGCTACGGTTGTTGCGAGTGCTGCAATTTGCTGTGAGAGTTCCTCATTTGTCATACTTCTATTTAAACACAAAGCGGGCGTGCAAACAATGTTGAGGCGCTTATTTCTACCGCATTCAAAACTGTCGCTGACCTGCACAAATGCAGGGATGTGCTGTATGTGTGGCGCCCTTCTGTCGGCACCCTTTGCGGACGGATTGTCTGCGGCATCTCGTCCGGCTAGCCGACTTATCTGCGCACCACTTGCGGTACTCAGATAATACTGCTCGCGTTTGCTCTTTGTGTCCGTATTTTGTTATACTATATCTATTCATGGCCAGCAAAGATGTACTGCCACTGTATCGTCGGCTGCTCAAGACCAAAGCAGCGTTGCTGGCCGTCTCCTTCACCTTGATTGGTATTCTGCTCATCATGCTCAACGCCTGGCTGGCGACGCTGAGCCTGGGCGACTGGAGCTGGCTGCATCATCTGCCGCTGGATGAGGTCGGTGGCCCGTTGCTTGGGGCTGGTCTGGTCTCCACCATCCTGGACTACTCCTACCGGCGCGACCAAGAGGACGTCGCCATCCAGCGCACTCAGCAGGCCATCGTCGACCTGTCACCGGCCAAGCTGTGGAGCGTCTTGTGCGAGGGCCTTGCCCGCCACCCCGCAGAGCTGGCTCGCCTGACCACACCTGAGCGGCTCGACGATGCAGCGGCGGCCATCATGGCGCAGCGCCTGGGCGATGCGCAGTTCGCCCGCGAGATATATGCCGACATCCGCGACCAAGCCATCCGCGCCGCCGAGCGGTGGTACGACGTGGCGGTGCGCGTTCGGCTCTCTACTGCAGTAGAGAGGAGTACCGCAGGTACTCCTCTGCTCGACATCACGGTGGAGTGGGAGTACACCACCGTGCCCAGTGGTAGTGAGCGCCGCTTCGCCTGCGTATCCGATCGGGCGGCGTACAACGCGCTGCGCGGCGACATCCCTGCTACCTCCACCTGGTTTATGGCACCACGCCCTGGCATGGACGCCCGCAGCCGGGAGTCCTACGAGTTGCTCGAGCTAACCGTCGATGGCCGGCCACAGCCGATCCGCCGCACTGTCCAGGCAACTGGCCAGACCTACTGCGTCCAGCTGGACAACGCAGCGCAGAGCGGTGAGCCAGTGCGGATCCGGCAGCTACTCCGTGTTGTCACCCCATCGTGGGGCCACCGTCTCTTCGTGGAGTTGCCCCAGCCTGCTCGTGGGCTCTCGCTCCGTGTCGACTACACAGATACCGGCATCGCCGAGATGATGATCACCGACACCGTTGCGGCCACGCAGGTAGCACGGGTGCATCGTTCGCCAAAGGCTGTCAACAGCCGAGTCGTATCGCTCGACATGTCTGGCTGGCTGCTGGCCAAGGCTGGCTTCGCAGTGACTTGGACGCTCGAATCAGAACTGCCCCACGACGCCGAGCACCGTGAGGCAGCCTGATGGATCGCAGTCAGTCGCCACCGCTCATTGCTCTCACCTCCCCACCGCTCGGGCTGGCATCGTGACCTTGATGCTACTCATCAGTCTGTAGACCTTCAAGTAGCAGGTGGCCAGGCTGAGAGACGTGGCTGTTGGTGATCTCCAGAAGACGGTGGGCAGGAACCTGCGTGCCTACCGGCTGGAGAGAGGCCTGAGCCAAGAAGCCTTCGCAGACGTTCTTGGCGTCCACCGCACTTACATGGGCGGAGTGGAGCGCGGCGAACGCAACCTCACCCTCAAGAGCCTAGAGAAGATGGCGGAGCAGATTGGGGTGGAGCCTCTGACGCTCCTGCAGAAGTAGTGCAGGGTTGAAGGAGTTGGGAGGGCGGGGTTGCTGATATTTGTCAGCATTGATGAAAGTAGCCTGTATTTCTGCTGACTGCTCGGTAGGATGATGCATCATCAGTTGGTGCAACGAAGGGGTCGCTACTATGTCTTTGCCGCTATGCAATCTGAAAGCACTGCGAGACGCCATGCGGAAGCAAGGATGGGTGGTGACGTGCTTTGACTTTACCTACAAACAGCGGGGGTACTACGTCACCGTCACCGACTACATCAACAGTCCGAAGCCGGATGGCTTTGCACTTGTAGATTTGTGCTTCATGAGGAAGACAGACATTACTGATTCACTTTCGGTCCCTGCGAACCAAGGTGGGCTTATGGTAGAGGCGCAAACGCTGAGAGAATTCTTTGGTATTGAGTGGGCAGAAAATCTCGGTGATATCCTCCATCAGTTTACTGAACAATTTGGTAAGTGGATTCCTGTCGAGATCGAGGATCTGAGCGAGGGGCAAAAGAAAGCCGTTGTGCGACAGCTAGGCATCTCGGACACTAGCGACCATCCTGACAAGATCTATTGCATAGATGTGAGGCGAACCGGCACGAGAGCCGATGGCAGCCTGAAGGAACGTTCGTCGTTCAACTCACAAAAGAGCGAGTTCTTGCGCCCGGAACTCTATGCCAAGTTTAAAGATGACTTGAACCTGAGTTTCTACTATTCGATTGACCCATCAGCGGAAAAGACCGACGGGCAGATCATTGCGAGTGTTGCTGCAAGAGAATCAACGCAACTTCGTCGAGAGTGAAGTGCCCCCGACTAGCTGCTAGAACCGTATTGAATACATTCTCTAGTATTCATGTCCATGAATAACCTTGTATGGTGTAGTATACCGAACATGTTACGAAGACATCTTGACATGACCTATCGGTTCAAAAACGTCATATAAGGGCCGGTGAAATGTTGCGAGTCGCGTCAACATGATTATTGTTAACTGACAACCGTCAGTATTTCCTAGACAACTCATGCTCAAACTGTTATCATGGTCGATAAAGGCGAGAGGAGATGTCATGCATCGAAATCAAACAAACATCCAAGGAGTGTCAGGATGACAGATATAGCTGTTTCAACGCACAATCTACACAAGTCATTTCCAGTTCCAGATGCAACTTCTGTTGAAGTTCTACACGGAATATCCTGCTCAATTGAGCAAGGAAGAATGACGAGTATGGTCGGGCCGAGCGGATCAGGGAAATCAACAGCATTATTATGCTTGGCAGGACTAGAATCAGCCACCTCAGGTCAAGTTACGCTGATGGGCAGGAATCTCAATGCTCTGTCGCCCGCGAAAATCGCAAAGTTGTATCGAGACAAGGTTGGTTTTGTCTTCCAATCCTACAACTTAGTCCCATACCTGAGCGTGCGTGAGAATATTGCCATATCGGATACGTTAGCAGGGCGGCGTTCTGATCAAAGACGTCTAGAAGAAGTGCTTTCTAGACTGAGGTTAGAATCACGAGCCAATTCGTTGACTAGTACATTATCGGGCGGTGAGCAGCAGCGAGTAGCTTTAGGTAGGATTCTTTACAGGCGCCCGGCTATCGTATTTGCTGACGAACCAACGGGCGCATTAGATACTAGGTCCGCTTCTGTCGTTCTCTACGAACTTCGCCGTTTAGCCGACGAGGGCGCCACAGTTGTGTTGGTTACTCACGATTTGAATGCCGCTTCCTTGGCTGACTCAGTAATGATTCTGCGTGACGGACATATCATTAGTCGCTTAGACAGTGGAATTAGTTCGGAGATTCTACTCTCGATAATGAATAACGCTGTTGAGGGAGAATAGAGTTATGACACGGTACGTATTGCGCGCCTTGCTATCTCAGTGGAAATCATGGTCTGGTACAGTGTTAGTGTTAGCTTTCGCTGCAACATTAGTAAATGTGTGTCTAGCCCATAGATTTTCAGTCACCAGGCCTGAAGTAGTAGCTGCCGCTAGAGCAGCTGGGGTTAGCCCGGCGGAACTTGAAATGAGTGGACTATCGATCTACATTTATTCGGCATTAGTTGCTATCCCAGTGGTTGCCGTTGTCGGACAATCATGCGTACAGGCACTACGCACGAATTGGGCTCGCTGGCGATTAGCAGGAGCCGTACCACGGCAAGTGTTCTTGAGCGTCATTATGACTATAGCGACACTAGGTTTAGTGTCGTGCATTCCCGGTATACTAGTGGGGATCTTAGTTGATCAAACTTTTTCTTCGATCCTCACCCGTATAGCGTCCGAAAAAATGGGCGCTATCGAAGTGATTCAAACACCGACCACCATTCTCTTTACCGCCGTTTCGGTAGTAGGAATCGCTGTTCTGGGAGCTTTCGGGCCAGCAAGAACAGCTGTTAAGGTTCCAGCTACTGAAGCTATTCGCGAAATGAGTCTCTCTATTCGCCGTATGAGTCTAACTCGATGGGGCCTGGGCGCGTTATGGAGTCTGATCTGCGCAGCCCAGCTATTCCTAGCGTTCACCATTCAACCACAGAAGATAGACGATGGGTTACCCGCCGGCGGTGGTCAAGCAATGCTTGCGGCCATATTGATCTCTATTCTGTCTGTTATTATTGCTCCGGCTCTCGTACCGGGTCTATTAAAAGTTTGGTCGTTACCATTGGCGCATCTTGGTGGACCATGGCTTGTCGCCCGCCGCTCAACGAGCTGGCGCGCATCGCTGTCTGGTAGCGCTGTAGCATTACTTGGATTAGGATTCTCATTTACCGCCGCTTTAATGACCAATTTATACACTACAGAATCTGTAGTGGCATCAGCTCACCTTCCCAATAAAATCAATCAACTCGATACGCTCGTTATGATTGCTATTCTCGGTTTGATAGCGCTTTTAGGCGCTATCGCCGTGGTGGCTATGACTTCTCGTTCCCGACAGCGAGAATTTGCCATCCTTCGATGTGGAGGAAGTACCATCAAGCAAATCCGGGCTCAAGCAGTTATTGAGTCTTTACTTTACACCTGCACCGCCTTATTGCTGTCGGGCGTACCTCTCATTGTGACCGCAGTAGGGGAAGCACTATTTTTCCATAAGGCGGGCCTAGACTTCCTGCCGGATCCAGCTATCGGCCCACTGATGGTTGTAGCTAGCGTCTCGTTCATCTCATTATCTATCGTTCTGTTGGCGCCAATCAGAAAGGCGTACAGTGCTCCGATTGGACCTACGCTGGCGAGCGAATAGGACTTGATCTATGTAATCTTTCTATCTCTCAGTCTTATTTATTCCGCAATGTGACCGGCGTTGACAAAACGTAAGGAGATATATAATGCCGCTGGATATGAAGTACCTCGAATTCTGCCAGGATGGGTCGCCATTTTATGTCCCGTCCAAGTCTGCTACAGTAAACCCTTACAAGGTAGACATTCCAAAAGAATGGAGTAAACATATTCACGGACCTTGGACTAGTTTGGTGAGCCCTAACACAGAACTTCCTATACAAGGGTGGAAAATTCATGTTACAGCAACGTTAGATAACGCACAAAGTATTCTAGACACTGTATGTTCGTACTGTTTTGAACATGGACTTACATTTAAGTACTTATCATCTAGCAAAGCGTTGTCGGATCAAAATTGGAAGTATGCAAATCGTTCCGGAAGCGGCAAATTCATAACTATTTACCCTGTCGGTGATGAGTCATTTAGCCAATCTTTAGAAGGTCTTGACGAGCTGCTCTGCGAAGAAAAAGGACCTTATATCCTCTCCGATCGCCGTTGGAAAAATGGACCACTATATTATCGTTATGGTTCCTTCCTTCATCGTTTCGATGATGCTCCAGGAATGTCGTCACTGTTGAATCCTGAGGGAGAGCTAGAAGAAGATAAAAGATTTCCCGTCTATTCTCCTCCAAAGTGGGCAAAGTTACCAATCTCTATCACCGCTGAAGATGACGGCTCAACGGTCGATTTATCGGACTTTCCTTTTGAAGTGAAGTCGGCTCTTCATTTTTCTAATGGCGGTGGAGTCTATATTGCTCGTACTACGACCGACAAGTACGCTCCGATTGGTACCGAAGTGGTTTTAAAAGAAGCCCGTCCTTACGCTGGTTTGGACGCTTTAAATACTGATGCTATCGAACGTTTACGGCACGAAGCTAAAATGATGCAAGCACTTAAAGGCAGTCCATATGTGCCAATGATTTATGGATATCTAACGGCATGGGAGCATGAGTACATCGTTATGGAAAAAATCGCTGGCAATGTACTGAGTAAGGAGTGGATGTTGTCTTCTCCGGTATTAAAAGTCGATCCAAATATCAGTCAGCGGAATAAATTCAGAGAGTGGGCAGTATCGATGGTACGAAGCCTAAATATAGCTCTTCAAGATATTCATCAACGGGATATTCTTCTTAGTGATATTCACATGCATAACATAATAGATTCTAACGGAACGCCAAAGTTTATAGATTTCGAGTTTGCTCATGAATACTCGGCCGATTGGAGGGGGCAGATGGGTGCCCCTGGATATGCTCCTCCGCCAGGCTTATATGGAAAAGACGCCGATCGATGGGCGCTTGGAGTGACACAACTCCAGTTATTCTACCCACAAGCTACTCTCGCAGGGTATGGAAGTAGCTTGAAAATCATAGCTCTGGTGGCCGAGACTATTAAAGCATTCGAATTGCCGTCAGACATCGGACGAATAATCCTTGCTAACACTGTAGAACTGTACGATGCCTGCGGCACTAAAAAGGAGGATCCCTTAAAACTCAACTCGGTGGCCGGACAATTTGCGGATATGCGGCGTCGTCAACCTTCTCTCGAAAAAGTTAGAAATAGCATAGCTACGTTGATCATTAAAACAGCGCAGCTGGATCAAGATAAGGAAGGACCAATATTTCCTTCGGACATCGAAGTTTATTTAGAAGATAAGAAAAACGCCTTGGATGGATTTGCCTACGGAACGTCTGGGTGTGTCTGGGCGTTGCATAATGCCAAGCTGTTACCAGAAGGACCCCTCAGGGATACACTTCTACGTGATCTCGATAATAGTGAATCTACAGCTCCGGGATTCTTTCGAGGACGTGACGGTATCGCATATCTATTAGAACAGTTTGGTTATAGTGATCTCGCCCATCAGTTGTGGACCAAGTCTTTAAATGATCTCAATTCTGTTGGACTCTGGGACGGTTATGCCGGGCTCGGGCTTGCACATTTAGACTGCTACGGAAATACCGATTTTGTACAGGAATGTTCTCTAAAACTCATTGAGTTGCTGGGACAGGAAAAAGAGGCAAAATCTGTCGGCCTAATTTACGGATGGTCAGGGGCGTCGATTCTATGGAGTCAGCTGTATCGCGAAACTCAAGATGGTGCTTACGTTGATCTGTCAAAAGCAGCCATACGTGCCGATCTAAAAAGATGTCGAGTTACACAAACTGGCACATTAGAATATGATGATAAATGGCGAACCCTTCCGTATTTGGGGGTGGGATCGTGTGGTGTTGGTATGGCTATCAACGAGCTTCGATTAGCAACGGGTGAAATTAGTTTTGCTGAGGAAGATGAACTGATCCTTAAAGCCGCATCGTATGGCCAGTATGCTCATAGTGGACTAGCTCATGGTCTTTCTGGAATTTTGATTTATCTAGCTCATAGGCGGCTCTGTGATAATAGCGAGTATGTAAATGCCACCATCGAACGCCACGCTCACTCCTTGAGAATCCATGCACTACCGTATCGGAATGAAATAGCATTCCTCGGTAACCAAAGCCTTCGTCTATCCATGGACTATTTTACCGGGTCGGCAGGAGTTCTAGCCGCATTGACGGCTATAGACGATCGAGGTTCAGGGCTTCCACTTATCGGTTATCGATAAGTGGAGAGAATAATATAGTTTCTCATATGGGAGGAGGTGAACACTATGTCGACGATCCTTGATCTCCAGGCGATTGAGCCGGAGCAGGAGGTTGCGGAGGCTGCCCGTATCAGCACGATCAGTAATGAGCACTGCTGGGGATGGCCTAGCGCTGTGACGACTCGCTACTGCTGAGCCGGTCGCCAGAGGTTGGGGGCGGCTTTCACAAGCCGCCCCCAACCCAATCTTCATGATGCAATCCGTTCTATCCGGTGACGATGTCGATCTAGCGGACATCTATAAGTGCCGATGGATGAAAGGTAATTATATTGGCTTGGCAGCGTGAGCAATCTAGCCGTCTTCACTACCAGCGCTCGTTTCGAATGTTTATATGGGAGATTTATAGGCACTATCAAATCGAATTGACATTGGCTTTATTTTTAGGAGTCTTTGCGTCTTTAATTTCTCTTGCTCAGCCTTTAGTGGTTAGTAACTTCGTTCGCCATGTTAAGATGGGTGAATCAACGATTTCCGATTTATCAATGTTTGTCTTATTGATTGTATCCGGCGGAATTTTTTTATGGGGGCAGAATCGGATATCGGAACGTATAAGCGAATCTCTGCTTTATACTGTAAGGAGGGATTTAATCAATCACACGGCGTGCCTTCCAATAAAAGAGTATTCTGTTTTTAGATCAGGCGAGGTTTTAAATAAATTTTCTTCAGATGCGCAGCTCATAAAATCTTTTGTAGCTGGCGGATTTTTTAAACTGTTTGGATCGGTTCTACTGGTGCTCGGATCTATAGTAGGCATGATATGGGTTGACCCAGTGCTATTCATCGTCGCGTTAGCCGCCATTTCTTTCCTTTGCATTATTTTAACGCTTCCGGGGATCAGACTGAAGAAGGCAACGAGCGAAGTGCAAGAACATTTAGGGATAACTATGCATTTATTTGATCAAGTTCTAAAGAATATACGGATGATACGTGCACATAATTTTACAGCTCGGCAACTTACCCAGGTACTATCGGAGCTAAAATTTGTTAAGTATTACGGGTATAAGACTGCCGGGACCACAGCGATAATAGCTCCGCTAAATACAATAGGTCTACAATTAATGATTTTAGTCATTTTAGGCGCTGGTGGAATAAGGGTTGTATCTGAAAGTATAGATGTTGCAGCTCTTCTTACGTTTATTATGTTCTTATCTTATTTATTAACTCCTGTAGGTCAGGCTATGGGCGCATATGGCGAAATAATGAAGGCGTCTCCTGCATATTATAGATTACAAAAAGTCTTTGATCGACCACTCGAATCGTCAGTCGAACAAATGATGAAAGCTCCGAGTAGCATCAGCGGGGAACATACTGATGTACACGTTAAGAATATCTCACTCCAATATCGGGAGGGAACATATGCACTAAAATCTGTTAATCTTAACGCAAAGCCGGGACAGATAACAGCCATTGTGGGTCGATCAGGTGCTGGCAAAACATCAATTTTTGATACGCTCGTAAGATTTTACGATGCAGAGGGCGACATCACCTTCGACGATGTTTCCATTAGTTTCATGTCGCGGGAACAAGTACGTGCTAGGATTCTGTATGTAGAGCAGGATAGCCCGTTATTGGAAGCTTCTTTACAGGAAAACCTTTGTTTGGATACAATGAGATCTAAGGAACAGTGTCTTGATGTTTTAGAACAGTTAGATTTGGGGCATATTGCTCGGCGAATCGGCGATGATTTCTTTGAATATAAACCAGGACTGCTTTCGCTATCTGGAGGTGAAAGACAGCGCCTTGCGATAGCACGTGCATTGTTGTCTGAGCGACAGATAATTCTTCTTGATGAGCCGACAGCTAGTCTCGACCCGATCACTGAATGGAAGGTCAATGCAGCCGTTAAACGGCTGGCTCGAACCAAAACAGTAATTGTGATAGCGCACCGCATTAGCACGGTAATGTCGGCTGACAATATTTATCTTATCGAGGATGGTGTTATAACTCACCACGGTAAGCATCACGAACTGATGTCCACCTCTAGAATATACAGAGACATGGTAGAAAAGCAGATGATCTCTATCAGTAAGGAGGGCTTTTCAAACGATGAGTTCGCAAGCAAGTAATCTTGATTTATGGCGTCAACGTAAAATTGAAGAGTTTATCTATTTTAGGGAACTTCATCGAGAGACAAGCACTTATCTTGCCAAAGAAGAGGATAAGTATACCAATATAGGACACACCGATGACTCTAGAACGTGGTTAACACTCAGAGAAATTAATGGAAATAAGTATGTTTTCCGATGCCTTAATGATTGTTTACGATTCGGACGTCAAGAATCTACAGGACGTCTACAAGAACTGGCTCGATTTGCTCTGCCAACAAACACTTCGATAGTCTGGGTAGACGTTTCGACTGACGGCCTGTATGCTGCGTTCATACTTAGAGATTTAACTACCGATACTCACGTTGGGTATTACTTAAGCAGCCGCGATGGCTCGACTGTGTCGTTCGGTGAGAATTCTATTACTAGGGCTTTCTGGTCTAATAACGGAATCGTATTTGTGATGGCCAGAAAGGATGGTACTGCTGAGAAGCTTCAGCGTGTCCGGCTCACCGATAATTATGTCGAAAATTTGTTTAGCTTCGATATTGGATCGTACGCAGATATACGTATCTCGAATGATGAAACTACGCTTCTTATTTCTGCAACATTGAGTGGTATTAAGAATACTTTTTCACTAGACCTCACTACCTATGACTCAAAGCCAAGTTGGGTGACATCATTGGAACCTCGTAGTTCGTTACGCTTGAGATCCGGGATGCTTTGGTACCTGACTCCTGGAAGTGTAAATGTTGCCAGGCAGGATCTTTCGGATGTTAGTGCACTACCAGATCAGATAGATCTTCCTGAAGGATTTATTGCTTCTTATCTAGAGGATGCTGGCCCGTATATTGTCGTTGTAGGGCGACGCCTAGGATGTGCAGCTTGCGTGGCGATTCATGATGATGGAATCATGACAGAAGTTTCTTTGCCGAGAGGAAGTGCCATAAGAGTGGTACCGGGAATAGATAACAAGAAAGCGGTCATTAAGTTATCGTCCATAGCTTTCCCTCTTAAATCTATTTGGTTAGACTCTAAGGCAAATATTTTGCCGAATAACGATGTGTTCACTTCACCTCACATAAACAGTAGACGCATTGAAATTCTCTCTTTTGATGGTACGCTAATACCGATATCGCTATTCTATATGGGAGACTTGTCGGGATCTAGAAGACCGTGCGTAGCCCATGTTTATGGATGCTATGGCGTATCGCTCGAGCCAAGTTTTAACCCCAGTCTACTTCCCTTATTGACTCGAGGAGTCGTATTTGCTTTGTGTCATGTGCGCGGCGGGGGTGAATTCGGTCCAAAATGGCATGATGGTGGGCGCTGCGACAATAAGCTATTCAGTATATATGACTTTTTATCATGTCTCAATAATCTTCGAAGACTAGACTTTATCGATAATCAAAGAATCGTTGCGCAAGCAAGTAGTGCTGGAGGTTATGTAGCATCATCAAGTGTCGGCATTAGACCTCACTGGTTTAGAGGGCTTCATTTGATCAATCCGTTTCTAAGTGTATTATCTGAAATGATATCACCTAGCTCATCCAGGAGTTACACTGATCGTTACGAGTTCGGCGACTCGCACTTATTTCCTGAACTAAGGGATATCCAGAGCCTTTCCTCGCCGAATCAATGGGCTAGAAATAACGATGTTGGAGATCTCGATGTGTGGATAGATAGCCGTTTAAATGATAAGGTAGTTTCTTGGCGAGATAATCTAATTTGGGCGACATCCCTGGAGAAATGGGCTACAAGCTCTTCCGTCAATTTTAGGCTTTTCTGTAATTTTTCCTCGGGCGATCATCGTGCTAGTTTCAATCAATCAGATACGGGATTAGTCAACTCTTGGTTAATAGAGATTCTACTGGGGCATACTAAATTGCTTCCTAAAGCTAAGGCTGATGATAACTCGACGATGAACGTATTCGCGACGTCGTGAGGACTATTATTAGTGGACGTCTTATTGAAATCGCTGCTACGAGAACAGGTAGGCCTGTGGCAGGCTTTCTATCCTCCGAGGACCTACAGGGGGTCGGCAAAGTCGATGGGCGGTTGTCTGATCTCTAGTGGGTCTGGCGTGTTGATGTGGGTGCGGCGTGACCCGCACGGTGACGATGAAGGCGTCTACTCAATCCCGTCACCAGCGAGGTCACGCCGCCAATGTCATCCTCCACCACGACCGCCTTGTCGCGCCAGCCCCTGACCCAGGTTCTCAGGAACGTGGCTGATCCCAGGGACCGTCGGGGCGTGCGCCACGACCTGCCCACGGTACTGTCCCTGGCCATCACCGGAGTGCTGGCCGGCTGCCGCAGCCTGACAGCGATATGGGAGCACACCACCGACCTGACCGACGCCGACCTGCGCTCTCTGGGACTGGAGGAGGGACAGGACCTTCCATCGGAGTCCACCATCCGACGGGTCCTGCAGGACCTGGACCCCGCAGACCTCGACGCCCACCTGACGACCTGGTTGTGCACACGCACCGGCACCATCAACGGCCGCACAGTGATCGCCGTGGATGGCAAGACCATGCGCGGCGCCCGCACCGGCGACGCGCCTGCCCCTCATCTGCTGTCGGCCCTGGACCAGGTCACCGGCACTGTCCTGACCCAGCGAGGAGTCGCGGACAAATCCAACGAGATCCCGGCTCTCAGGGTCCTGCTTGAACCCCTCGACCCAGGCGGGGTCGTGGTGACCGCTGACGCCATGCACACCCAGGCGGACACCGCCCAGTGGATCCGTGGGCGTGGTGGTCACTACCTCCTGACGGTCAAGGACAACCAGAAGACCCTGCGCAGGACGCTCAAGGCCCTGCCCTGGAGGGACGTCCCGTCCATCTCCTCGGTCGACACCTCTCACGGTCGGCGGGTGCGGCGCACCGTCAAGGCCCTCAATGTCCCTAAGTGGGTGGACTTCCCCGCAGCCGCTCAGGTGGTCCAGCTCCGCCGCACCCGAACCGTCAAAGGCCGCAAGCGCGTCGAGGTGGTCTACCTGGTGTGCTCCCTGCCCATGACCGACGCCCAGCCCGAGGCCGTCGCGGCCTGGGTCCGCGGGCACTGGGGGATCGAGAACCGTCTCCACGTCGGTCCGGGACGTGGTCTTCGACGAGGACCACCACCAGCTGCGCACCCGCAACGGACCCGAGATCATGGCCGCCCTGCGCAACCTGACCATCAGCCTCATCCGCCTGGCCCACAGCGCCCAAGCCGCTATCGCCTCAACCACCAGATCCCTGTCCAGACGCCCCAAACGAGCCATCAGCCTACTAACCCAACCAACCCCCTAAACCGACTTTGCCGACCCCCTGCTCACCACTCCCACCCGAACCCGCCGAACAGCCCACCGTGGACGTCGCGCTGGGTGAGGGTGGCGCGCTGCTGGGCGTCCAGGTGGGTGCGGTTGTACTGGTTGGCTGCCTGGGGGCGGGCGAAGGGGCTAGCCCCGGTGAACTGCCAGATGCTGGACGGCACCTCCCCAATGAAGCGCACCTGGATGGTGGCCAGCAGCGAGCGGGCGTGGAAGGCCCGGCTGGCCAGGGAGATTGGCGTGGTGGGCTCCTCGCCCGGCACGGGCTCGGCCCGGAACGCGAGGTCGTAGCGCGTCGCGTCGTGCATCGGTGTGCGCCTACCGGTGGCGGGGTCGATGTGCCAGAAGTGGTCATTCCACCCAGCCCCTTCGACGGGACGGCTGTTGACGCTGAACTCCCCACCTGGCTGCGCGGTGACATGGGCGGGGTAGGAGCGGGAGATGGTGACGAAGTCCAGCTCGCCGGCCATGTTGGCCAGCCGGTAGTGCTCCACCGTGCCGCGCCACAGACGCTGCTCCACCACGATGAGCGTGGTGGTCTCCTCATAGACAATCCCGCCGTGCATCTCCGGCACATCCAGCACCAAGGGTGCCTGAGCGTAGCGCCCAGCCACCAGGCGGCTGTGCAGCAGGCGCAGCCCGGCCTCCTCCCGAGAAGCGATCGTCTCCATGCTGCACCCCAAGCGGCTCGCCATCGCCCGCCGCCGCTCCAGCAAGCTGCCACTACCCACCGTCTCAGGACTAAGCGCAAAGGCCGCCAGCAGCACACCCACCAGCGACTCATCCTGCTCACTCCCGCTCTCACTCAGGCTGTGAATGGCCGAGACAAAGCGATGACGCAGCCGCTCAAAAGAGTCCTCCAAGCTGCCCCGCAGCACCTCATCGACGATCGGGGCGTGCACCAGCCGCGCCGCCGTAAACCCACCGCGCTTGCGCAGCCACGCCAGCTCACTCAGCAAGGACGCCGCGTCGTCGGCATCAAGACGAGCACGGGACATGAGCAAGCCTCCTGGGGGAGTAGGAGCAGGGCGTGGGCGGCAGTCGGGTAAGCGGTGAAGCGCCCACCAGGCACGACAACGCACGGTGTGAGCTGGGGACGGGGCAGCGAGGAGCTGCCCGAGAGGTCGGTGCCGGTGCTGGCTGAGGCGCCTGCTGCGACGGGCCTGCCATGAGTGGCGACTTGGGCGTCAGTCGGACGGGGCGGGCCGCGAGCCAGCCTAGACCGAGTGGTCGGGACAAACCAGGAGATATGGCGCAGAGGTTGGCGGATGGGGATATTGGGTTTTCCGTCTCTCCGAAAAGCTTGTCTGCGATAACAACGTATTCGCCTTTGATAGTGCTAGGTGCCAAAATTATTCGGTGGATGTCAGAGCTACTGCCATAACTTTCTTCGAAGAGTCCTGATGAATAGCATTTGGTCACTGTCGTATTCACGATGGCTTCCCCCGTCCCATCACTCTGCTTCTTCGTGTGTTTCACCGAGAACCTGGTGGACGCAGCGGGGCCTCTGAAGCCCTTATTCTCCACAATGAATCGCTCGTTCTCGGTGAACAGGCCCCGGTCCGCAGGCATGCCGGGAAGCGACTTGCTGGAATTGGGGCAGTGCTCCAGGGTGCACTGTGGATCCGTCGACTCGGCGTCGAGCACGTCCACATATTTTTGCACCGCAACACCAACCACCTGTGCTCGCAGGTAATAACTACCAAGCCAATACGCACTCATAAACCATAAAGACAGTACCAAAACAATAATGATGTTTTTCTTCATACGATCACGTGCTAGCGCATTCGGGTTTCTTTACTGTGTTATGGTACAGGGAATGAAACCCCTCGGGTAACCGCTCCCGAACCGGATCGATGCTGGAATCCTGCAATACCACATAGCCTTCCTGGCTAGGAGTAAGAATCATCCGATAATAATCGACACTATATTGTATTTTACAAGATAGGATACTATGTCGTTGCGACGCTTGCGTCTCCAGCGCTCTCGTAATCTTCCTGACAGTATAGTAACCGTTAGCTACGGCAAGATAACGATTGAGGTCGTGGATGGGCATCTGATACTGCATTCTCAGAGATGACATCAGAACTTCCTCCCTGCGGCTTGGCTGAGTTGGCGCTGGCGATTCATGAGCTCATTATAATCGGCTTGCCAGGTCTCGGCAATCTTGAGCCGGCGCTTAGTCGCTTCCTCCACCGATAGTTCAATCGGGAAGCCATAAGTGTCGTATAGCTTGAACACCTCACTGCCCGTTAACCCATTAGCTGACATCTTGTCGAATTCTCTTAGACCCTTCGCCAGAGTGCAACGAAAAGCCTTTTCTTCCTTAACCAGTACCGCTACCACCTCATCGTGACCTGCCTCTACCTCAGGGAAGTCCGCTCGGTAAATCCCCGCTACCACCGGCACGATCTCCTCCATGAAGTTCTGCTCCACCCCCAGCTCCAGGGCGAAGCGGATGGCTCGCCTGATTAGCCGGCGCATGACATAGCCCTGCTGCTTGTTGCTCGGCTTGACTCCATCAACCGCCAAGAAGGTAGCCGCTCTCAGATGGTCAGCGATCACCCGCATCGCTTGTTTTTCTTCATCATACTTACGTCCGCTCAGCTGCTCCAGCTTAGTAATGATCGGCATGAATAAAGAAGTACGGAAAACATCCGGCGAGTTGATCGCCGCCGCCGCAATCCGCTCCAGCCCGCCACCGAAATCAACGTTCTGCTTCGGCAACTTCTTGAAGCCCTCCGGAGTACGAACGTACTGAGTAAAGACTTGATTACCAATCTCCATGTAGTGACCACAATCGCAATTAGGGTGACATTTATCACCATAAGCCGGATCATGGTCAACATGCTCAAAGGCATAAAAGACCTCACTATCCGGACCACAGGGATCACCCATCGGCGTAGTTGACGGGCCGCCATTACGGCTCCACCAGTTCTTACTGCCGTCATAGAAGAAGATCCGCTCGCCCGGCTTGATGCCTCGCTGACCACCCTGCGCCTCACTGCCAATATCAGCCAGCTTAGCCTCAATGCCTTTGCTCTGAAATAATTCTTGCCAGATCTGAGCCGCCTCATCGTCCCGAGGGATGCCGTTCTCCGGATCGCCGGCGAAGCAAGTCACATATAGTCGGCGTGGATCCAGACCGACTTCGTCGACCAGAAAGTTAAAAAACCAGGTGATCTGGTCTCGCTTAAAGTAGTCCCCCAG
>ERZ772807.482-NODE-482-length-24609-cov-7.622953_pt1 | contig 24609 bp, 20 predicted proteins | sample MGYA00511472_ERZ772807 | MGnify/ENA primary metagenome ERZ772807 (study PRJEB29015, sample SAMEA2737947) | human oral metagenome | biome: human oral; feature: human-associated habitat; material: dental | place: China | collected 2039 ... | reverse complement strand
CACCGGAGCCGCCTACTGCCTCAACACCGACAAACAAACCGTCCAAATAGCACAATACTGAAGCTCCATTTTCCCTCGTGTTCGGCGACGTCGTCTCACACGAAATAAGGTCTTCTCGCGCCGAGCAACGTCGTCTCGTGGCAGGTGGCGTCTCCTCGCGCCGTGCGACAAGAGCTCGAAGGAAGGCCTTGGAAAGCTCTGTCGCATGCACATCAGGCTTGCCGGATGCGGGCCGCCGTTGTGCTGTCCTTTTCCCACGCGAGCTGGCAGGGATCATGGGTGTTGACAGAGAGGGCGGTTACGCGATTCCGTTTCTCACGCGCGTTGGCGGGGATCACGCGCTGGGAGGGATCGTTTCCTACAACCCGGTTCGCACTCCCCGTTCCGCGGGGATCACACGCGCTGGGAGGGATCGCGTGCGCCTCCTGGACTCGGATCTCGTCAATCATTCCTTATTCCGTGCGGGCAGAGAGCATGACATCCTTATTCACGTCCGAATTGCGATTGACCACCTTGTCCCCCGCGGGCAGTGAGAATCATTTCATCCTCGAAGGGGCCGCGGACGGCGTCGCCCTTGTCCCCCGCGGGCAGTGGGAATCAGGATGGCAATTGTCGAAACGGCAGCGGGTCGCATACGCGCCGAGTCTGTCCCGAACTGTACGCCGGGGACGGATTGAGCTGGAGGCGGGTCACATACGCGCTGGGTCCGTCACATAAGCCCTCAAAAATCGCCCGATTTCCTCGAAGGCCCGCTCCCGCACCTCGCGTCGGGAGAAAGTGACGTCGTGGACGGCGTCGTCGAGCTTGACGAGCGTCGTATGGCTCCCCAGCTCAGGCACGCGTTTCCAGATTTGTTTGACGTCAAGCACCGAGTCGACCGCCCGGAAATCCTCGCTCCAGGCGTTTCCGGTCAGCGATCGCGCGGACGTCAAGACGAGGATCGGGCATCCGACGTCGAGGCCGGCGGCCACGCGCGCATGGCCGTTGAGAACGGCCGACAGCCAGCCCGGCCGCACAGGCGCGCCCGATCCGGTGCGAAACTCGGGATTCGGATTCCATCCCGTTGTCCAAAACGGGTCGTCCGACCCCTCATGCCCGGGAACAGCCTCGGCATCAGGATCGGGCCGCCAAGCCGTGAGGGCCCGCTGGTAGAAGTCGTCTTCGGCCGTCGGCAAAACAACCGTCGGGGACGTGCGGGCAAGAACTTCGACGACGGGGGCTCCCGCCTGCCGCATCCCCGTGGAACCGTGGTACTCCAGCCACGGCGAATTCAAGACGAGCCCATCCGCCGCCCCGGGATGCCGGTCAGCCCAGAGTGCGCAAGCCAATCCGCCCGTCGAATGGCCGTAGAGGACCAGTGGAATCTTCGGCCCGAGCTCCTCATATATGAGGTCGTGGCAGATGTGAAGCTCGTCGTCGTACTCGTCGAAATTGCGAATGTAGCCAAATGTCTGCCCCTCTCGAAGCGAACGGCCATACTTTCGCAGATCTACCGCGTAAAACGCGCCGCCGATCGAATCGACATAACGGGCCAGCTCAGTCTGGTAAAAATAGTCGTTCCACCCATGGACGGCGAGAAACGCGAACGCCGGGTTTCGAGGATTGGCCTTCCGGCCTTCCGGCTCGGGGCTGCGCTCTATTTCGGCGCTGCGTCCCCTCCCGGCGTCGCGTTTCGGCTGGGCGATGCGTTTCTGTTCTGCATCGGGTTCTCCTTCGGCGGTGCGTTTCCGTTCTGCGTTGTGCTCCCGTTCGGCGCCGGGGCCGGCGTTCTCTCCCAGTTGCTGTGTATCTCCGGTATTGGCGGTCTTCTTTGATGAATGCTGGGCGACGCCGGCGCGCGCATGGTGCGCTTTGCCTGCGTCGAAATTGGACGCTTCGGGCCGATAGCACACGACGGTCGTGACGACGGCGCCCTCGTCGTCGTCGGGAAGGGAAAACGTTCGAGCGAAGAAACCAGGCCCCAGGAAATCCGGCTCCCATCTTTCTGCCATGGCTATATCCTGCCACGCACCGCCCTGGCTTGCTCGGGCAGCAGCCCTAGACGGGGCGAGCAACAGATCTAGACGCTCGGGCAGCAGCCCTAGATCGCCAGGAAACCTCTAGACGGGCGGGCAAGCAGCTCTAGATCGGCAGGCGACCTCTAGACGGGCGGTGGCAGCCCTTAGGCGGGCAACAGCTCTGGAATCGCCGCCATATTCTATCGCCGTCGTCGAACTTCTAGCGCGTCGTCGACGCCTTGGAAGGCGCATCGGCCCGCGCATTGGCGTTTGGACGGCCGGGCTAAGCCCGACCCTCGTCGAGCTCGCCCAGAAATTCCCTCAAAATCGCCGTGACCTGGTCGTTTTCGATGAGGAATCCGTCGTGGCCGTGGCGCGAATGGACGGTTGCCACGCCCTTGCAGCCGGGCAGGGCGGCCGCCAACATCCGCATGTCCTTGGGATAGAAAAGCCGATCGGAGTCGACCTCTACGACGAGAGCAGGAATCGTCATATTTTCGAGCACCTTGTCCACGCCGCTGCGGCCCCGCCCGATGTCATGCGTCATGAACGAACGCGTGATGACGAGGTAGGAATTGGCGTCAAAACGCATGGCCAGCTTATAGGCGTGGTAATCGAGGTAGCTCTCGACGGCGTAGCGCCCGCCGTGAAGGGGGTCCTCGCCCTCTTGGGCGTTGCGGCTGAAACGCGTATCGAGCTCGGGTGCGCAGCGATAGGTCAGGTGGGCGATTTCCCGCGCGAATCCGAGGCCGAAGGCGGGGCCGTCGCCCTCCGGCGCGTCGTAATAGTTTCCTCCCCGCCATTTTGGATCGCCCTGAACGGCCTTGAGCTGGAAATGCGCGAAGGCCACCTGCTCGGCCGTGGAAGCCGGCCCCGAAACGAGCACGGCGATTGCTCCAACCCTTTCCGGGAACGACGCCGCCCACTCCATCGTCCGATTCCCCCCGAAGCTGGCGCCGGCGACCAGCGCCCAGCGTTCGACCCCGAGCAGGTCGGCGAGTTTCGCCTCCGCCGCGCACATGTCGCGGATTGTCGCCTCGGGGAATCGGGGCCCCCAGGGTCTGCCGTCGGGCGCCAGGTCGGCCGGGCCGGTGGTTCCCTGGCATCCGCCCAGAACGTTGGGGCACACCACGAAGTACCGGTCGGTGTCGATGGCGAGGCCGGGTCCGACGATGTCCTTCCACCACCCCGACTTCCCGTCACGGCTCGTCGCGTGCGAATCCCCCGTCAGAGCGTGGCACAGGAGGATGGCGTTGGAGGCGTCCTCGTTCAGCTTCCCCCACGTTTCGTAGGCCATGCGCACGTTCGGCAGCCGCCCGCCGAGCTCCAGCTCGACGGGGCCGATGTCGGCAAACCGGCGCTCGCCCGGGTCGTCCCCCTCGCGCCACGCTCCGGTGACCGGAATCGTCAGACGCGGGCGCGGATAATAGCCGGTGTCAAAGTCTCCGATGGGTTCGGCGTCGGTGACGTGGTCGAGCGGCGGGTGCCCGACCAGGAAATTCGGCAAGTTAATTGGCATCTGCTGGCTTCCGTTTGTGGGGGCGCCTCGGCCCGCGGCCCGCGATGGGCCGACGGACGCCGGTTGGCCGAAGATTGACGGCCGGGCCGACGATCGGCGATGGGCCGACTTGCGCCCGTTGGGCTGAAGCAGGCGATCGGCCTGAAGCGGGCGGTCGGTCTGGCGGTTGGCGATCGGTTGCGACATCGCTGTGCTCAGGCCGTCGCCGCCGCGATCGCCTGATCGAGGTCGGCCAGGATGTCCTCGATCGATTCGATGCCGATCGAGAGGCGAACCGTCCCCGAGGTGATTCCGGCAGCCAGCAGCTCCTCCTCGGTCATCTGCGAGTGGGTGGTCGAAGCCGGATGGATCGCCAGCGAGCGCACGTCCCCGACGTTCGCCACGTTGGAAAACAGCTTGAGCGCCTCGATGAAGCGCTTTCCGGCGTCGGCGCCGCCTTTGATTTCGAAAGTGAAAACCGATCCCGCGCCCCTCGGCGCGTATTTTTGCGCGAGCTCGTAGTAAGGCGAGGAGACGAGGCTGGAATGGCGGACGGATTCGACGCCCTCGTGCCTGTCCAGGAATTCGACGACGGCCTTCGCGTTGGACAGATGCCGCTCCACCCTGAGCGAAAGGGTCTCCAGCCCCTGAGCTAAAAGGAAGGCGTTGAAGGGGGAGACGACGGCGCCGGTGTCGCGCAGCAGCACCGCGCGAATCCTCGTGACGAACGCGCCGGGCCCGATGGAGGCGAATGTCAGGCCGTTGTAACTCTCGTCCGGCTCGGACAGCAGCGGGAACTTGCCGTTCGCCCAGTCGAAGTCGCCCTTCTCGATGATGGCCCCGCCGAGCGACGTGCCGTGGCCGCTGAGGAATTTCGTCGTCGACTCGACCACGATGTCCGCGCCGTGTTCAAAGGGCCTGACGTTGTAAGGCGTGCCGATCGTGTTGTCGACGACCAACGGAATGCCGTTCTGGTGCGCAATTTCCGAAAGGGCCTCGATGTCGAGGATGTCGCCCTTGGGATTGGGGATGCTCTCGCCGTACAGGGCGCGGGTGCGGTCGTTGACGAGCGCGCGCCACGATTCGGGGTCGTCCGGATTCTCGACGAATCTGACGACGATGCCGACCTGGGCGAGGGTGACTTTCAGGAGGTTGTACGTGCCGCCGTACAGAGACGGCGACGCGACGATTTCGTCGCCTGCCTGGGCGAGGTTGAGGAATGTGTAAAATTCTGAGGCCTGCCCCGAAGCGACGAGGAGCGCCGCTGCGCCGCCTTCGAGGGCCGCGAGCCTTTCCTCGAGGACCGCCTGCGTGGGATTGGTGATGCGTGTATAAATGTTTCCCGGCGTCGTCAGAGCGAAGCGCCCGGCCGCCGTTTCCGCGTCGGGAAAAACGAAGGACGTCGTCTGGTGAATGGGAAGGGCACGAGAGCCGTAGTCGGAATCGGGGGTTTGGCCCGCGTGGATCTGGAGGGTGTCGAAGCCCCATTTCTTGTCGGTCATTTCTGCTCCTTTTGAGTTCCGGGGCAAGTCGACACGGCAGTGCGACGACGGTCGCATAGTTTTCGCTTATGTTCAGCTGCCGAGCAAGCCCGCGTGGGACAGTGTGCGGATGGCTTGCAGCGCAGCGCCGGGCTGGTGAGCAGGGCGTGCGCTAGTTGGGCATTCGCATGAACATGACACCAAGCATAGACGCCTCGGGGGAGGGCAGGTCAAGCTGAAGGCGGCGGGTCAAGCTGAAAGTGGTCGGTCAGGCTTGAGGACGGCGGGTCAAGCTGAAAGCTGCGGGCCTGGGTGAGGGCGGCGGGTCGAGATGAGGGCGTCCGGTCGAGATGGTGGAGGCGACGATCTTGACGTTGTGAGCGCCTTCCGTTGCGGGAGGCTTTCGGTTTTCGGGGTGGGTGGCCAGTGGGCGGCGAGCAATTCTGGGCTGCGGCGGCAAGCGCCGCTTCGGCGTCGTCGGGTCCAATTGCCCGCGTGTCATTCATGTGAAAAGTGTTACCAATGTGCTATTGGAACGATCGATGTTATATATTTGTGATCATTGTGAACAATGTTCGTGATGAGAAGCTCGGGAGGCGGGCTTCCGCTCGGACACAAAGGAACCGGAGGAATACGTGAGTATTCGCAAGTGGTACAAGGGCGCGTCGGGGGCGATTGCGTTGGCGCTTTCGGCCGCCGTCGTCCTTCCGGCTCGCGCCGACGACGGGGGCGACGCCGACATCGCTGCTTCGAAGGAGGCCGAGCAGCGCACAAAGGCGGACATCTCCAACACGGAGGCCCGTTTGACCCAGATAGGCGTGAAGGCGAACAGGCTCAAGGTGGACGCCGCCAAGGCCGAAGCGGCGTCCATTGCCGCTCAGCAGCGGCTTTCGACGTCGATCGGGGAGGCGATGGGCGCCCAGGACGCCGTAGACTCCGCGGACAAGCAGGTCGACGCCGCGCGCAGGCAGCTGTCGGGAATCTCGACGTCGATCTACAAGCACGGCGCCCGGGCGGTGGCAGGAGGGCGTCTCAGCCTGAGCGCCGCAGACTACCGCCAGGCGCGGGAGAAGGCCCGCGCCTACAGACTTCTCGCAAACAAGACGAACCGGGACCTCCAACGTTTCAAGAGCGTCCGGTTTGAGGCTGCGACGTTGCAGAAGAAGGCCGACGACAAGGCGACGGCTGAGAAGGATGTGGCGCGCAAGGCCGACGAGGCGTCGGCTGAGGCTTCGCGTGTGGCTTCCAATGCGGAAACCGAGATCCGGACCATTTCGGCGGAGCGCGATCGTTTGATCTCGAAGTTGGCCGCTCAAAAGGGGACGACGGCGGAGTTGGTGCGCAGGCAGCAGGACGAAAAGGAGGCTGCGGCCAAGGCTGAGGCCGAGCAGGAGTCGCAGCGGGTCGTTCAGACCGCGAACGAGCGGGCGTTGCGGGCGGCCTCCCAGGAGGCGGCCCAGCAGACTTCGCCCCAGCAGGCCGACGGGCAGCAGGCCGGCCCGCAACAGGCCGAATCCTCAAGCGCGGCCCAAGCCGCCCCCGCGGCGGAAGGCGGCGAAAAGCCGACTGCCGCCGATCCTTCTGCCTCCCAGGCTGCGGGCTCGCAAGCGGCTTCTCAGCCGACGCCCGCGCAGGAAAAGGCTCCCGCCCCAGAAAAGCCTTCGGGGCAGGAGCAAGCGCCGGCCGCACCCGCCGCGCGAGAAAAGGCACCCCAGGCCGAGGCGCGAGAGCAGAGCCAAGCCTCGAAGCGCGCCGAGGCGGAAAGGCAGCGGCAGGCCCAAGCCGCAGCGCAAAGGCGGGCCCAAGCCGCCGCGGCGCAACGTCAGGCGCAGCAGGCGGCCGCGGAAAAGCAGGCCGCTCAACAGCGGGCGGCGGAACAGCAGCGAGCTGCAGCTGCCCAGCGCCGCGCTCAGGCGGCGGCCGCGCAGCGCCAAGCCCAGCAGGCCGCGGCTCAGAAGGCTGCGGAGCAAAGGGCGGCAGCCCAAGCTGCGGCTCAGAAGCAGGCCCAAGAGCGGGCCGCCGCTGAGGCCGCTCGGCAAAAGCAGGCCCAGGCGGGCGGCGGGTCTTCCTCCGCCGTCGGCGCGCAGATCGTCGCCTACGCGCGCCAATTCGCCGGAGTCAGGTACGTGTGGGGCGGAACGAATCCCTCAAGCGGATGGGACTGCGTCGGCTTTACGCATTACGTCTACGCCCACTTCGGGCGTGAGACTCCGCGGCGGACGGGCAGCTACCTCGGCCAATTCTGGAAGGGCTACAAGGTGGTTCCCGCCTCGCAGCGTCAGCCTGGCGACCTCATGTGGTGGCCGGGGCACACCGGAATCTACACGGGCAATAACATGCACATCGCCGCCTGGAATCCCTCGATGGGAACCCAGGAGCGCAAGGTGTGGGGGAGCCCGGTCTACCTGCGCATCGTCGGCTGACGGGCGAACAGCCGGCGCAAATCAACGGTCGGCCGCGAACGTCCGGTCCCGTTGCCGTTTGGGAAAAGATCGGCCGCCGGCCGCGCGTATGGGCATAGTTGGCGCGCGGTCGGCGGGCGTGTGGCGGCGCCGTCGAAGGCTCGCGACGCCGGGCACGGCATTCAATGCCGAGGGCGGGCCGGGGGAGGCGGCCTGGGCCGCGGGAGGCAGGCCAACAGAGGCGAAACACGCGCTAAGGGGCTAAGGGGCGGGCCGACGGCCCGCCCCTTTTGCGAATCAATCTTGCTGGAAACGGATCTTGTTGCAGATGGGCCTCGCCCGCAGACGCGTGGCGGCGGACTGTTTCTGGCCATCGCGGCCGACGTTCTCGCAGCATCGCCCGCAGACGCGTGGCGGCAGAGGCCTGGGAGTCTCGTCGCGCACGGGACGTCCAGAGGACCACGACTTTTGACGTCCCGTGGCCCTCTGACTCTCAAACAGGTTGCCGCATATGTGCGTCTCTTATACATACGTGTTAGTCTGTATGTATGAGACGTTCTGCTGAAGACGCGAAACGAACGCGTCTGTCGCTGTGCAAGGCGGCGCTGATGGTTTTCGAAGAAAAGGGGTGGAGGGGGGCGACGTTCGAGGCGATCTCCGAGCGTGCGGGGGTGACGCGCGGCGCGCTGCACCACCATTTCGGCGACAAGCGCACGTTGCTGCGCGAAGCGCTCTCGTGGGGGTGGTCCGAATACGGCGAACGGCTTTTCGCGGAGTCGGACGGCGACGTCGAGGCGGCGTCGTGGTTGTCCGGCTTGTTCACCGCGTATATACAGCTGCTCTCTGAAAACCTGATGTTCAGGGCGTTGGCCTACACGACCGTGTTCGTCGCGCCGCAAGGGTTCGGACGCGTTCCCGCGAAGGCCTCGAATCCTGGCGAGCAAGCCCCCGGGGCAGGCGGGAAAGACGCCGACTCGGCCGAGGAAAACTTTGCGTTAGGCGAGAAGACCCCCGAATGGGGCGAGAAAGCCTCTGGATGGCCTGAGAAAAGCTCGGGTTTGGACCGTTGGCACGCGCGAATCGCCGAATTGCTCGCCTCCGCCTCGCTCCCGGCGGGCGCGTTGCCGCCCGATCAGATCGCGAGCCTGACGCTCGTGTTGCTGCAAGGGTTCACCGTTACGGCGGTGACCCGGCCACAAGACCTTCCGCAGCCCCAAGGCCTCGACGCAGCGGTCGCTGCTCTGGTGAGGGGGTTGTTCTCCTAGAAAGACTTTGATTCTCATGACTGTTCCACACGATCCCCCGACCGGGGGAACCACGCCGGCGCGAGCGCTCGTCGTGTCGTCGGCCGCCCTGTTCACGGACATGCTCGTGCATGGTTTGGCCGTTCCGGTTTTGCCGCGCCTTCCCGCAGTAGTCGGGGCGGGGTCTGCTGCCACGGGAGTGTTGTTCGCCTCCTACGCCGCGGCGATGATCGTCGCCACCTTGTTCGCCGGCCGCGTCGTCGACCGGCACGGCCCTCGGACTCCGCTGCTGATCGGTCTGGGCGGCCTGGCCGCCGCGACGCTGCTTTTCGCGACCGGCGGCCCCTACTGGCTGCTGATGGTCGCCCGCCTTGCCCAGGGCATCGCGGGCGGCATGTCCTGGGTGGCCGCACTCTGCCTCATCGCTGCGACCACGCCGATGGAAAAGCGCGGCCAGTCAATGGGCGTCGCGCTGTCGACGATCACCCTCGGCGTGCTCGTCGGCCCGCCGCTGGCAGGGCTCCTCGTTGAGCATTTCGGCGCCGCGTCCCCCTTTTTGTTCGCCGCCGCCGTGGCCGTCGTCGACGGCGCCATGCGGATCATACTGGTGAAAGGATCGCCCCGGGTCACGGACGACGTCGCAGGCCCCCTCGCCGTGCTGAGGGTGCCGGGGTCCTTCTCGATCGTGCTCGCCGTCGTCGTCGGCGCGGCCGTGCTCTCCGGGGTCGAGCCGGTGCTGCCGGTGCACCTGAAAGCCAGTTCGCTGACCGTCGGGCTGCTCTTCGGGCTTGCGGTGCTCGCCTCGATCACAGCCAATCCGATCGTTGGGCGCTTCGTCGCAACGGTTTCGCCTCGGCTCTTCGTCGGAAGCGGCGTGGTCGCCGCCGCGACGGCGCTCGTGGTGATCGGCGTGGCCGACGAAATGTGGCAGACAAGCGCCGGCATGGTCCTCCTCGGCGCGTCCTCCGCGCTGCTCCTGACGCCCTCGACCACGCTCATAAGCCAGCAGGGCAGCCGTTCCGTCCCGCCCACGCTGGGCGGGTCCTTCGCCCTCTACAATCTCGCCTACGCCGGCGGGCTGGCGGGCGGTCCGCTCCTGACCGGATTCGCCGTCCAACGTGCAGAGTTCGCCGCGGCGATGGGCGTCGCCGCCACGGTGCTCGCAGGCCTCGGGATCGTCGCCGTCGCGCGGCTCCCGCGATCGCTTCGGGAGCCGGCGGATTTGGCCTAGCCGCGCGCCTCGCGCTTCCCCTCGGCGGCATGCCGCGCCTCAGCGGCGGTCGGCATGCCGCCGCCTCGCCAAGTCTCAGCAGTGGTCGTAGTAGTGCTCGTCGAGGGCGCGCTGGAAGGACGCCTTGATTTCCGCCTCGGCCTTTTCGCGGCCGACCCAATGCGCGCCCTCGACCGACTTTCCGGGTTCGAGGTCCTTGTACACCTCGAAGAAATGCTGAATTTCCAGGCGGTGGAACTCGGAGACGTCGTCGATCTCCGTGCGCCAGGAGGCGCGCTGGTCGCCCGCGGGAACGCACAGGACCTTGTCGTCTCCGCCCTTCTCGTCGCGCATTCGGAACATGCCCAGCGCGCGGCAGCGTATGACGCACCCCGGAAAAGTCGGCTCGTCAAGGAGCACGAGGGCGTCGAGGGGGTCTCCGTCCTCGCCGAGGGTGTCGTCGATGAATCCGTAGTCGTCCGGGTAGCGCGTCGAGGTGAAAAGCATGCGATCGAGGCGAATGCGGCCGGTGTGGTGGTCGAGTTCGTACTTGTTGCGGTTGCCCTTGGGGATCTCGATGGTGACATCGAATTCCATCATGTGCGCACTCCTTCGTCGGTCGCCCGGCGTGCGATGGCCGCCGGACCATGCGAAACTTGCATAGTGAAACGGATGACGGTCCTCGCGACGGCTCTGGCTGTGGCCCTCGGCGGCTACGTCGTTGCCGATGCATACGATGTTACCCCGGGCTTTCTCACCACGCGGCCCACAGAGAGCGAAGCGCTTCCCTATCCCAGCGTTTCCTCCGCTTCCGGCCCTGAGGCGCTCCCGACGTGGAAGGCGGACGCCAAGGTCGACAACGCGGCGGTCACGTCTGCGCTGGGCTCGCTCGCCGCCTCTCCCGAAGCGCACGGACACGTCTCCGTCGTGGTGGCCGACGCCGCCAGCGGCAAGACGATCGCCCAGCTGGAGCCCGACACGCCCCGGGCGCCGGCGTCGAACATGAAAATCGTGACGGCGGCCGTCGCCCTGCGGGTTCTGGGGCCCGAGACAACGCTGAAGACGACGGCGAAGATCGAGGGCAAGAGGCTCTACCTGGTCGGCGGGGGCGACGCGCTCCTCGGCGCCGGGGGAGCGAACCCCGCGGCCGTCAACGGAAGGGCGGGAATCGGCGAGCTTGCCGACAAGGCCGCCGACGCCGCCCGCAAAGCCGGAGTCACCGAGGTGGTCGTCGATTCCTCGCTCTTTTCCGGGCCCCAGCGCAATCCCAGCGTCACGGGCGGGAACGCTTCCTTCGTCATGGAGCTGCGCCCCCTGGCCGTCAACCAATCGCGCAACTCCGGCAAGGCCTACACCGCGAATCCCGACGTCCAGGCGGGGCAGGCCTTCGCCAAGGAGCTGGCCGCCCGCGGGGTTCCCGTTTCAGGCTCCGTCCGCCGCGGCCAGGCCCCGAAGCAGGCGCGGGAAGCGGCTTCCGTGGAGTCCGCCCCCGTCCGCGACCTCGTCGACTTCATGCTCAAGCATTCGGACAACACGACGGCGGAGATCCTGGGCCACCTCATCGCGGTCAAATCAGGCGAGCCGGCGAGCTTCGAGGGCGCCGGCCGAGCCACGCTGGCCGATTTGAAGAAGATCGGGGTGAAGGCCTCCGGCGTCGTCATCGACGACAACTCGGGGCTTTCGCCGAAAAACCGGCTCAGCGCCTCCCTGCTGAACGAAATCGTGGGGAAGGTCGCCTCGTGCTACGGCTGTGCCCTCGAATCGATCGCGTCGGGCTTCCCGGTTTCCGCGCTCGACGGCACGCTGGACGACAGGATGCACGGCAGCGCGGCGGCCGGCAAAGTGCGCGCGAAGACCGGAACGCTGTCCAATGCCGCCTCGCTTTCCGGTTTCCTCGAAACGAAGAACGGCAGGCTGCTGACATTCTCGATTCTGATCGACGGGATCCCCGACGGTTCGTTCACGTCCGCCAGGCATGCGATCGACGGCTTCGTCGTGTCCCTGGCGGGGGCCTGAGGCTCGGCGGAACGCTGCGCTGGCGGCGAAAAGGCGGGGTCGGCGATGGCGCCTGCTCGATCGCGGGGGATACGGTTGTCCCCATGGCGACGATCAACCCCGAAATGTCACGCTCCGTAGCTCGCTGGCTTTCCGGCGCGGGTCCGTCCGTGTCCGCGACCCAGGCGCGCGCGGTCGTGGACCAACTGCACTCGCAGGCTCGCCGCGCCCCTGAGATCGTCGCCGACGTCACCGGTCTTTCCGAGGCGGCGGCCGCTGCGCAGGAGATACCGGTATTCGTCGTCGACAGAGCCGGGTGGGCGAAGGCCGCCGCCGATTCCGCCGGCGGCCTCCTCGGGCCCGCGCTCGCGGCCGGGACCGGAAAGCTTGCGGATTTCTTCGGGTCCGCCGAGTTGGCGCTCGGGGCCAGCGTGCTCGCAGCAAGAGTGCTCGGCCAGTATGACCCTTTGGCGAAGCGCCTTCTGCTCGTCGCCCCGAACGCGGCGGCCTTCGCCGCGAAATACTCGCTCGACCGGCGCGACCTTTCCCTCTGGATTTCGGTTCACGAGCTGACCCACGCCGCGCAGTTCGCGGCGGCGCCGTGGATCGTCGACTACCTCGTCTCCCGCCTCCGTTCGCTGCTCGAGCAGGACGACGTCGATTTCGAAAGCGGATCGGCCGCCGAGGCAATGTCCATGATGAGCCTGCTCGAAGGCCACGCGGAGTTCGTCATGAACGCCGTTCCCCTCTCGCTTATGCCGTCCAAGCGGCGGCTCGTCTCCTCGATGGAACGGCGCCGGGCGGCTAAGAATCCGCTGAAGTCCGCTCTTTCGAAGGCGTTCGGCCTCGATCTCAAGGCCGCCCAGTATCGCAGGGGCTCCGCCTTCGTCGACGCGGTCGTCGACGCCGTCGGGCATGCCGGATTCAACAAGGTGTGGGAGAGTCCGCTCCACGCTCCCACCCCTGAGGAAATCGACGCGCCCAGCGCGTGGATTCAGCGCGTCGGGGCCTGATGGGAGGACCGAATCCAGCTCTCGCCCGCACGCGGCGCGCGGTGGAGGAAGCGTTCGGCGCCGCCGGCGTGGGCGCCGGTTCGAGCGTGCTTCTGGCCGTCTCCGGGGGCTCCGACTCGATGGCCCTCGCCCAGGCGGCGGTTTTCGTGTGCCGGCGCGAGGGGATCGTCGCCTCGAGTCTCACCGTGGACCACGGATGGCGCGAGGGTTCCGCCGACGAGGCGGCGAGCGTGCGCAGCGCGCTCGAAGCCATGGGCGTTGAGTCCGCCGGCGTGGCGCGGGTCGAATCGAAAGGCGGCGGCGGCCTCGAGTCGGCCGCCCGCGCGGCCAGGTACGCCGCCTTGGCCGAAGCGGCCAGGTCGATGCCCGGCCGGGCCGCGGTCGTATGCGGTCACACCGCCGACGATCAGGCCGAAACAGTCCTGATGGGCTTGGGCCGCGGCTCCGGGCCCCGCTCAATCGCGGGCATGCCCGCTGTCGGCGCGTGCCCCGGGGCCCCCGACGTCCCGCTCGTCAGACCTTTTCTGGGGCTTCGCCGCGCCGACCTTCGCCAGGCGCTGGCGTCAGAGGGCGTCGAATGGGTCGAGGACCCCACGAACGACGTCGATTCGCCGGTGCGCGCCGCCGACGGATCCCTTTTGCGCCGGGCCGCCGTCAGGCATCGCTGCATGCCGGCGCTCGAGGACTCTCTCGGCCCCGGCGTGGTGGAGGCGCTCGCGCGAACGGCCGCGATGATCCGAGAGGACCTCAGCGCGCTCGACGGGTTCGCCGAAGAGATCGACGCGAAGCTCGGCGCCGAGCCGTCCGTGCGAGAACTGGCCGGCCTGCCCCCGGCCCTTCGCACCAGAATCCTTCGCCGCCGCGCCATCGACGGAGGGGCCAGGCCCGGAGAACTCACTTCGTGGCACATCGCCACCCTCGATTCCCTCGTTTCGCGGCGGCGCGGAAGGTCAAGCCTCGACCTTCCAGGAATGAGGGTGACAATCGACGAAGGTCGGATAACATTCGATGGGGCAGTTCCAGCGAATCGGGAGGAGAACTGTGGAAGCAGCTGACATGGGCGGGGACCTTGAGAAGATCCTGCTGACCGCAGAGCAGATAGACGCGCGTCTTGCGCAGCTCGCTGCGCAGATCGACGAGGAGTATCGAGGCAGAGACCTCCTGCTCGTCGGAGTGCTGCGCGGGGCCGTCATGACAATGGCCGACCTTTCGCGGAAGATCCGCATTCCGCTGGAAATGGACTGGATGGCCGTCTCCTCCTACGGCTCGGGGACGAAGTCGTCCGGCGTCGTCCGCATTCTCAAGGACCTCGACACCGACATTCAGGGACGCAACGTGCTCATCGTCGAAGACATCATCGACTCGGGGCTCACCCTTTCCTGGCTGAGATCCAACTTGCTCTCCAGAGGCCCCGAATCGGTGCGCATAGCGACCACTCTGCGCAAGCCCGAGGCTGCCAAGGTCGCGATCGACGTGGACTACGTCGGTTTTGACATTCCGAACGAGTTCGTTGTGGGATATGGACTCGACTATGCCGAGCGATACCGCCACCTCCCCTTCGTGGGAACGCTCGCGCCGCACGTTTATGGAGGCTAATGTGACCGAAGAAGAACGCAACGAAGGCGTGCCCGCACCCGCGCCTTCGCCCCGAAGCCGAAGGGCAGCCGCGCAGAAGATGCAGATCGAAGCCGAATCCGCGGAAGAGCGGGCGGACGAATCGAACGGCGACGAGCCCGGCCGCGCCGAGCAATCGACCGGCGGAAGCGGGAGAACCGACGCGGACGCGCCGCGACGGCGCAGCGCGGGGGCCTCGCGCCCTGAGAGAGGGAGCGCCGACGGCGCCAAAAACGGCCAAAAGGAAACGCCCAAAGACGCAAAGGATCGCAAGAAGCGGTCCATGCGTCGAATGTTCACCGCATTCTTCTTCGTCGGCGTCGTCGCTTCGGGCCTGTGGCTCTTCTTCGGCGGCGAGCACTTCTCAGCCGTCAAAACTTCCGAAGGAATTTCGCTTCTCAAGGGCAAGCAGGTTGAGCGGGTGCAGATCACCGAGGGGACGCAGCAGGTCCGTCTGTGGCTCTCGCAGCCGACGAAGGCGACCGACGAGAAGGGAAAGAGCCACGACGTCGGCAAGCGCGTCCAATTTTCCTACGTCGAGCCGCAGGCCGAGCAGATTGCGAGGCTGACCGAACAGGCGAAGCCGAAGCTCGGATACGACTCGATCGTCCCGCAGGCCTCGATCTGGTCTTCGATCCTGACGATGGCCGTTCCGATGCTCATCATCATCGTGGCCTTCATGATCCTTTTGCCTCGGATGCAGTCGGGGATGGGCGCCTTCGGCAGGATCAAGGACCGCAAGCAGCTCGACCCGGACAAGCCCGACGTCACCTTCAACGACGTCGCCGGGGAGGACGAGGCCGTCGCCGAGCTGCGGGAGATCACCGAGTTTCTCACCGCGCCCGAACGCTTTCACGCGCTCGGGGCGGAGATCCCCCGAGGAGTCCTCCTTTACGGGCCTCCCGGAACGGGCAAGACCCTCCTGGCCAGGGCGGTGGCGGGCGAGGCCGGGGTGCCCTTCTATTCGATCTCGGCCTCCGAGTTCGTCGAAATGTTTGTGGGCGTGGGCGCCTCGCGCGTTCGGGACCTGTTCAACAAGGCCAAGGAAAATGCGCCGGCCATAGTCTTCGTCGACGAGATTGACGCCGTGGGCCGCGGCCGCGGCGTGGGAATCGGCGGCGGCAACGACGAACGCGAGCAGACCCTCAACCAGCTCCTCGTCGAGCTCGACGGCTTCGACTCGCACTCCAACGTCATCCTCATCGCGGCGACGAACCGGCCAGACGTGCTCGACCCTGCTCTGCTGCGCCCCGGCCGATTCGACCGCCAGATCTCCGTGGACGCCCCCGACCTCAGGGGGCGCGAGGCCATCCTCAAGGTTCACGCCAAGGGCAAGCCCTTCGCACCCGACGTCGACCTGGCCATGGTCGCCCGGCGCACGCCCGGATACACGGGAGCGGACCTGGAGAACATCCTCAACGAGGCCGCATTGCTGGCCGCCCGGTTCGGGCGCCGGGCGATCGGCGTGCCCGACGTCGACGAGGCCATCGACCGCGTCATGGCCGGCCCGCAGCGGCGCTCGCGGCCGATGAACGACCAAGACAAGCTGTTGACCGCCTACCACGAGGCTGGCCACGCGCTGACGGCAGCGGCTCTGCACAACGCCGATCCGGTGACCAAGGTGACGATCCTGCCGCGCGGGCGCGCCCTCGGCTACACGATGGTCCTGCCCACCGAGGACCGCTACTCCGTCTCCCGCAACGACCTGCTCGATCAGCTGACCTACGCCATGGGCGGGCGCGTCGCCGAGGAGATCGTCTTCCACGATCCGACCACCGGCGCGTCGAACGACATCCAGAAGGCCACGAGCATAGCGCGAAGCATGGTCACCGAGTACGGCATGAGCGCCGAGGTCGGGATCATCCGCCTCGCCGCCGAAGACGCCGACCCCCTTGAGCGGACTATGGGCGGCGGCGGAGAAGTCCATTCGGACGGAATGGTCAGCGCGATCGACGTCGAGGCGCGCGGACTCGTTGAGAACGCCCACCGCGAGGCTTGGGCGATTCTGGCGCAAAACCGGGGAATCCTCGACATTCTGGCCTCGCGGCTCATGGAGAAGGAGACCGTGCTCGAGTCCGAGCTCAAGGAGATCTTCGCCGACGTCGTCAAGGCTCCCGTGCGCGAAAGGTGGCATGTCTTCGAGGTCCCGGCTGAGCTTTTGGCGGCCACGGAGATACCTCCGATCGAGATCCGCTCCCCTCAGCCTGTCAAGGGAAGGCATGCGGCCGCGCCCGTCGATTCCGACACTCCGGCAGCGCCCAGCCCAGCCGCGCCCGCTCCGTCTGCGCCTGTCAGTTCCGACGCTCCGTCTGCGGCGGCAAACGCCGGCGGTTCGGCTTTTGCCGATCCCGCGAATGCGGACAGTTCGGCTGCAGCCGTCCCCGAAGGGGCTCCCGCAATCCCCGAAGGGGACGGCAAGCCTGAGGAGGCCGCGGTCAAGCCTTCGACGGTCGGCGAGCCGGGAACGGTTTTGTCCCCCTCGGCTCCGGCGGCTCCCTCGGCGCAAAGCCCCGATCCCTTGGGCGACGTGCCGATCCCCGAAGTTTCGGCCGACGCGGCGCCCGGCGCCCCCCTGGACAGCTTGACGCCGAACCTCCCAGGCGACCCGAAACTGCCCGACTCCCCGGCCGATGCGGCGCCCGATTCTCTGAGCGATCCGGCGTCGAGCAATCCGGCAAACGAGGTCGGCTCCTCTGACGCCCGGGACGGTTTGCCCGCGACCGACCAGCTGCCGAAGGTCGATCCGTTGTCCGCGACGGACCGGCTGCCCAAGGTCGATCCTCTGTCGGCGACCGACCAGCTGCCGAAGGTCGATCCGTTGTCCGCGACGGACCGGCTGCCGAAGATCGATCCGCTGTCCGGTCCGAGCCCGCTCTCGTCATCCGCGTCGCCCGATCTTCTTTCGGCGCCCGGCGATCCTCTTTCGGCTCCCAGCCCGCTCGAGCCCCGCTCAGGGCATTCGCGGACGGCCGCCGACAGGCCGCTCTCGGGGGCGTCTCCCGAGGATCCTGCAGACGATGCCGATTCCGACCGCGGCGCCGGCCCGAGCGGGAAGGCTGAGCCGAACGATGGCTGAAGGCAAGTCCCCGGCGCCGGAGAGGGGCAAGGGCCGGAGCTCTGCGGACCGCGCGGAGCGGGGGCAAAAGGACCGCGAAGGCTCCGCTCGCGCGAACGGCGGCTACGACGAGGCCGCGGTCGAAGAGGCGATTCGCGCGCTGCTTCGCGCCGTCGGGGAGAACCCCGAGCGCGACGGACTCGTCGACACCCCGGGGCGCATGGCCCGATCCTTCAAGGAAATCTTTGCGGGATTGCGCCAAGACCCCGCCGACGTGCTCGAAGCGAAGTTCGACATCGGGCATCAGGAGATGATCATCGTCAAGGACATCCCCTTCTATTCGACGTGCGAACACCACCTGCTGCCGTTCCACGGACATGCCCACGTCGCGTACATCCCGAACGCCGACGGCAAAGTGACCGGCCTGTCGAAGATCGCGAGGCTCGTAGACGGGTACGCCCGCAGGCCCCAGGTGCAAGAGCGGATTGCCACCCAAGTGGCAGAGGCTCTGGAAAGCCGCCTCGGGGCAAGGGGAGTGCTCGTCGTCATCGAAGCGGAGCACATGTGCATGTCGATGCGCGGGGTGAACAAACCCGGCTCGCGTACTGTAACATCGGCAGTGCGCGGAGTTCTCCGCAACCAGGCAACCCGCAGCGAGGCCCTGAGCCTCATCCAAGGGTAAGGAGGGCCAACATGTTGCCAGCAACGCTGCCCACGGGCCGTTCCCTCGTCATGGGCATCCTCAACGTCACGCCCGATTCTTTCTCCGACGGCGGCCTTTACGTCGACACCGACGTCGCCGTCGAGAGGGCTTACCGCATGGTGCGCCAAGGCGCGGACATCGTCGACGTCGGAGGCGAGTCCACGCGTCCGGGCGCCACGGCCCTTTCCGCCCGCGAAGAATGGAACCGCATCGGCGCGGTTGTGGCGGCTCTGGGAAAGACGGACATCGTGGTGTCCGTCGACACGTATCATGCGGACACTGCGCGCCGGGCCATCGACGCCGGGGCCGAGATCGTCAACGACGTGACCGGAGGCGCCGGCGACCCGAACATGTTCAGCGCCGTCGCGTCAAGCAGTTGCTTGTACATCCTCCAGCACGGCAGGGGGAACGCCCGCACCATGAACTCTTTGGCGAACTACGGCGACATCGGGGCCGAGGTCGCCGACGAGCTGACCGCCTCCGTCGCCAGGGCCGTCTCGTCCGGGGTCGATGCTTCGCAGATCGTCGTCGACCCGGGCTTCGGCTTCGCCAAGGTCGGGAACGACGATTGGGACCTCGCCGCCAACATGGCGCCGATCATGGAGCTCGGCATGCCGGTCCTCGTAGGGGTCTCCCGCAAGCGTTTCCTGGCCGAGATCCACAACGGCCGCTCCGGCCCCGCCCAGCGCGACGACGCGACGGCGGCCCTCACCGCCTACTTCGCCGAGCTTGGCGTGTGGGGCGTGCGGGTCCACGAAGTCGCGGCATCCAGGGCGGCCGTCGAAACGGTCGCGCGTTTGCGCACGGCGGGCGCCTACCCGTGACCGACACGATTCGCATCGAGGGAGTGAGAGGGTACGGCGCGCACGGAGTGCTCGCCGAGGAAAAGCTGCGTGCGCAGCCGTTCGTCGTCGACGTCGAGATGGAGGTCGAGCCCGCCGCCGCCGACTCGATCGAATGCACGGTTTCTTACGCCGACGTCGCAGCCGACGCCCTGGCCGTCGTCGAGGGCGAAAGCGCTGATCTCGTCGAAACCCTCGCGGACCGCATCGCCGAGCGTGTGCTTGCGCGCGGAGCCCTCAGAGCCGCCGTCACCGTCCACAAGCCGGAAGCCCCCGTCGGCGTGCCGTTCTCCGACGTCTCTGTGACAGTTCGCCGAAACGGCCCCCTTGTGGACGGCGGGACGATACGCCGCGCCGTCCTCGCACTGGGGTCGAATCTGGGGGACGGACGCGCCCATCTCGACGCCGCCGTTGAGGCGCTCGGCGCCCTCGACCTGCACCTGACCGCGGTTTCCGATTACTTGTCCACAGACCCCGTGCTCGCACCGGGGCAGGAGCCGCAGCCGCGATACACTAACGCTGTGGCCACGGTGACCACGGCGATGTCGCCGCTGGCCCTGCTGGCCGAGCTCCAACGGATCGAGATTCGCGGCGGCAGGGTGCGCGAGCGGCGATGGGGGCCGCGGACAATCGACCTCGACATCGTCGACGTCGAGGGCGTCGCAAGCGTCAATCCCAGGTTGACTCTTCCTCATCCTCGCGCGGGCGAGCGCCTGTTCGTCCTCGAGCCGTGGGCGCAGATAGAGCCCGAGGCGACGTTGGACGGCGTGCCGATAGCCCGCCTCATTGAGAAGCTGCGGCGTTGACGGCTTGACCGCCGGGGCGGCCCGCTGCTGCGAGGAAACTCGGAAAGGAGGCGAAGCATGAGCCTGACATCCATCCGCAATCTGGCTTTCAGCCTGGCGTTCGGCCTCGGCTGCGGGCTCGTCTTTTGCGCCTTTGCCCTCAGCGGCGGCCACGCCCCCTGGCCCATTCCGCTTCCCCTCGGCGTGCTCATCCTCGGCTTTTCGGCCTTCCTCTTCGCCTGGGGCCGCAGGGTCAAAGCCATGCGGGAAAAGGACCAACCGGAGAAGAAAGATCAGCGGAGAACGCGGCGGAGAATCTCGCCCCTGCAGGCGGCCCGCGTGGCCGTCCTTGCTCAGGCGTGTTCCAGATGCGGGGCCTGGCTGGCAGGCTTCTTTGGCCTGTGTGCGGCGCTGTTCTGGAGGACCGGCGAAACCTCGTACGTTCGCGAGCAAGTCCTCGCCGCGGTGCTCGCAGCCGTCTCCAGCGCCGTCTTGACCTGGACCGGCTGGGTTGTGGAAAGGTGGTGCGTCGTCGATTCCGACGACGACGGCCCCGGCCCTCAAGCAAGGCCGACCGCCGCGTAAAACCGCCGTGCTGGGCAAGGCCGCGTCCCGGAGGGATCGGGGTCCCTTTTCGCAGTTTCGACGTCGCTTCGCCGGAGGTTTGGTTTCTCATCCCCGAGGGTTTGACGCCGCGTCCCCGGAGCTCTGTTGCCTTACCCCCGGGGAATGCCCGAGTTCTCAAGCGATATGTCCAGGTTGAAGGGGCGTGGCTCGTCGTGTGCGGAAGCGACCATGGGCAGCATTACTCCTCGCGTCGACGTGCGAAGTAATTTAGACTATATATGTGTTCTTGCATGCTAGAGTGGATCGTGATGTGAACGAAGGCGGCGGAGAGGCGACCACGTCGACCCCCCTGTCGCCGACGATCACGTTCAGCGGGGTGGGGCGCGCCTATGCAAAAGTTCTCCGGCTGCAAGGCCTGCTCGTTTTGGCGTGCTCCCTCGCCGCGGTGATCGCCCTCGCTCTATATTCCGGGGCCGAATGGCCGTGGCTGTGGTCTCTCGTCCCGCTTTGCCTCCTCGTCGAAATGGCGGGAGTCTTTATTGCCTCCCGGCGGGCGCTGGCCATCGGCTACTACGAGGGCGACGACGACCTGGTGGTATGCAGGGGAGTCCTGTGGCCTTCTCTCGTCGTCGTCCCCTATGGCCGCATGCAGCAGCTGGTCGTCGCGTCGGGTCCTTTTCTGCGGAGGTATGGTTTGGCCAAGCTCGTGTTCGTCACCGCCTCGGTCAACGCCAATCCTTCCATTCCCGGTTTGCCCGTCGGGGAGGCCGAGCGCTTGAGAGCGAGGCTCATGGAGGTCAGCCAGGCGCGGATGGAGGGGCTGTGAACGCGAAGAGGCCCGTGGGCGAAGGGCGGCCCTCGGCGGCAGAAGGCCGGACGGACGCAGTCGCCTCAGGCGAATGGCGGCGGTTCCACGCTCTCACCCCGTTGGCAAGCGTGCTGCGAATGTGGCTGAGCATTCTTGTCGCGGCAGCGTGGTTCTCTCGCGATTGGATCGAGAGGCAGAACGTCGGCACTCTGTGGGGTGCTGTTCGCGATCTCGGGATGCGGGCCGTCGGATGGGCCCTTCTGGCTTTCCTCGCGGTGAGCGTCGTTTCGTCCGCCGTCGCCGTCGTCGTGTGGCATGTCCAAGCGTTCTCCCTCGGTTCCGACGGCATCCGCCTGCGATCCGGCGTCGTGCTGAAGAAACGCGTCCACGTGAAATGGGGCAGGATTCAAAGCGTCGAGGTTCAAAGGAGCCTGCTCGCCCGCATGCTCGGACTCGGTTCCGTTACCGTCGAATCGGCGGCAGGAAAGGGGATGCGCCTCGGGTGGCTGACCAAGGAGCAGTGCGAAGGTTTGCGAGGGGCGATTCTCAAGGCGGCCGACGACGCACGCGCCGACCGTCCTGTCAGGATCCTGCAGTGGCGTGAAGGGGCCTCAGAACTTTTCGACGAGCCCCGGGTCTACGAGCTCCAGCCGGGCAGGCTCCTCGCCTCGCTGATGCTTTCGCCGGTCTTCTTCATCGGGATTCTCTCGGCGGCCGCCTCCATCGTCCTTCTCTCCTTCGACAAGCAGGTCGCCCTCTTGCCCGTGGCGCTCGTTCTCCTCGGCGCGGCATGGGGCGGCATCGGGGCTCTCTCGCGAAAATGGGGCGCCTCGCTTTCCCTGACCCCTGACGGTTTGCGGCTTCGTTCCGGCCTCGCGTCGCAGAAAGCCACCACCGTCCTCCCCATGCGGGTCCAGACCGTGCGAGTCCGCCAACGTCTGCTTTGGCGCCGCCTTGGCTGGTGGAGCGTCGAGGTCGAAGTCGCCAAGACCAGGTTCACATTGAAGGAGGAGGGTGCCAAACCCACGGAGCTCGTCACCGCGGGGAGCATGCGCGACGTCGAACGTGTTCTGTGGGCGCTCATCCCGGACCTCGGAGTCGACGAACCAGAGGCTTTTCTCAAGGACGCCTTCGAGGGCAAAGGGCCCTCCGAGCTTTTCGTCGCGGCCCCGCGCGCCTCTCGGGCGCTCGACCCCTTCGGGTGGCGACGCAACGCCGAAGCCCTCACCCGGACGGTGGCCGTGCTGCGCTGGGGCCGGTTCTTCGGCCGTTCGCTGCGAATCGTGTGGCATGCTCGCTTGCAGGGGCTAAGGCTCTCCCAGGGGTTGGTTCAACGTGCGCTCGGTTTGGCCTCGCTGCGGCTGAGCACGGCCGCCGTGGCAATTGAGACCGTGCAAAAGCACCTCCGTCTGGCTGACGCCAGGTCCCTGTGCGAACGGCAGTCCCAGCTTGGGCGCGACCGAAGGGCCGAGGGCGACCGCGAATCGATCGAGGGCTGGCGCGAGCGGCTCGGGATCGGGATCGCCCGGCAGTTCGAACAGGCTTCCGGGCGCGACGGACGCACGCTTGCGGCGGCTCTCACCCCCGGGTGGGCTGGGCGGCCACGACAGTCGGAGGACGGCGGCGACCTGAAAGGCCTTTGCAGGTGCGCCGCTTTGGCCGGGTGCGAATAGTAGACTGCTGACGTGAGGCGCGCGCGAAGGGCTGCTTGCGAGGGAACGCTCGAGAGGAAGCGCCCGCTGACAGACGCCTGCGAGGAAGCCCCTGCAGTCGAACGCTTGAGAGGAAGGCGGCGAATGGCCACAAGCCTGTCGATCGGCATCGTTTCAGCCGGGCGCGTCGGAAGCGCTCTCGGCAGCGCCTTGCGCGCCGCCGGGCACACGATCGTCGGCGCCCACGCACCCTCTGAGACAAGCCTGGACCGCCTCGGCGCCATGCTGCCCGGAGTCCCTTCCCTGAGCGTCGAGGAGGTCGCCCGCCGAGCCGAGGTGCTGCTTTTCGCCGTTCCCGACGACGAACTCGGCCCGCTCGTCGAAGGCCTGGCCAAGCTCGGCTGTTTTACCGCCGGTCAGCTGGCGATCCACGTCGCGGGCCGCTACGGCGTGTCCGTGCTCGAGCCTGCGGCACGCGCGGGAGCCCTCACCCTCGCCATCCACCCGGCCATGACTTTCACCGGAACCTCGCTCGACGTCGCCCGCCTCGTCGGCTGCCCCTTCGCCGTCACCGCCCCCGCCACGCTGCTGCCCATCGGCCAGGCGCTCGTGACCGAGACGGGCGGCACGCCGGTCGTCGTCGCCGAGGAAGACAGGGGCCTTTATCACGCGGCCCTCGCCCACGGCGCAAATCACCTCGTCACGCTCGTCGCCCAGTCGATGCGGGTGCTGGAGGCCATCGGGGTCGAGGCTCCGGGCGCCTACCTCGCGCCCCTTCTTCAGGCCGCCCTCGACGGCACGCTCGGCTCCGGCGAATCGGCGCTGACCGGGCCTGTTGCGCGCGGCGACGTCGGCACCGTGCGCGAGCACCTCGCCTCGCTCGATGCGCTTGCGGCGACGGGTGACTTCGCGGACGTACCGCCCTCCTACCGCGCGCTCGCGAGGGCGACGGCGGCGCGGGTCGCGGCCCGAAGCCTGCGGGAGCCTCCGGCGATCGATCGCCTGCTTGCCGAGTTGGACGGCGGCGCTTCAAGTTTGGCGACGCCGGGCTCAGCAGAGCCTGGTGGAAGCGTCGACTTGCGCTCGAGGGCTTCGGAGGGCGGCGACGGTTCGTATTCCGCCGAGCCGGACTGAGGGGGGCTTGGGCCCGGCCACATCGGACCAGGCCTCCTGTTCGAGCTTGCGGCCGATTCGTACGGGTGCGTCGGTTGGAACTCGGCGGACTCACGAATCGGTTAGCGGCGACAAGGGCAGCGCCCGGCGGCGATGGAACAGCCCGGGACGGGGGCGAGGATGTTTGCCGTGCTGAGCAAAATCGTTTTGAGCAGTTGAACATGACGCGGCGGCCGCAGGGATTGCCCCCGCGGCCGCCGCAACTGTCCGTCGTCGCCGGGCACTCAGGTTGGAGGCTCAACGTCCGACGTCGGTGTGTCGGTGTTCTTGTAACTCCTCAAGCCGACGGTGTAACGGCCTCCCGACTGGACGACCCGAAAGCGGTAGACCTCCTTCCCGTTGAGGTTGAGCGCCACCTCCTTTCCGGACCCCATTTGCGCGCTTTTATCCTCTCTAATCGAGTAATCCGACGCCTTCCGGCGGTTGAGCAGCCTTTCACGGATGGCAGTCAGGCGTTCAGCCAAACCGTCGGTCGATTCGTAGTTGCTGACGCTGCACGCTTCTTCGACGTCGTCATTCTCGACGGCTTTGAGAAGATGCGTCACCGCCTCCGTGGGGCTCTTTCCTCCG
>ERZ772807.478-NODE-478-length-24701-cov-4.158119_pt1 | contig 24701 bp, 13 predicted proteins | sample MGYA00511472_ERZ772807 | MGnify/ENA primary metagenome ERZ772807 (study PRJEB29015, sample SAMEA2737947) | human oral metagenome | biome: human oral; feature: human-associated habitat; material: dental | place: China | collected 2039 ... | reverse complement strand
GAACGCACGGTTAGCCTCTGCCATACGATGCATATCTTCCTTACGCTTGAATGCACCACCCTGATTATTGTATGCATCCATAATCTCAGCAGCAAGCTTCTCTGCCATTGACTTTCCACCGCGCTTACGGGCGAAAGCAATCAAATTCTTCATTGAGATACTCTCCTTACGATCAGGACGGATTTCCGTAGGAACCTGGAAAGTAGCACCACCGATACGGCGACTCTTTACCTCAACCTGAGGAGTGATGTTATCCAAAGCCTGCTTCCAGATTTCGAGTGCAGGCTTTTCTTCCTTAGCCATCTTCTCTTTCACTGTATCAAGAGCTTTGTAGAAAATCTCGTATGAAATGGTCTTCTTACCATCATACATCAAATGGTTCACGAACTTTGAAACCTTTTGGTCATTGTAAACCGGATCCGGAAGGATCACACGTTTCTTTGGTTTTGCTTTTCTCATTTTGTTTTGAAAAATAAATTCTGCTTGGGGTTGTTATTCATGTTCTTCAATATCCGCACCCGGACATTTACTCAACCTGCGTTCAACAATTCTCCAGCAAAACGTTTGAATAAAAAAATCTTTGGCCTTGTAATTTACTTCTTACCTGCCTTTGGACGCTTAGCACCATACTTTGAACGACGCTGTGTACGGTTTGCAACGCCTGCGGTATCAAGTGTACCACGAACAATGTGATAGCGTACACCAGGAAGGTCTTTCACACGACCACCACGAACAAGTACAATACTATGCTCCTGAAGGTTGTGACCTTCTCCGGGGATGTAAGAGTTTACTTCCTTCTGGTTTGTCAAACGAACACGAGCAACCTTACGCATTGCTGAGTTAGGCTTCTTAGGAGTCGTTGTGTAAACACGAACACAAACACCACGACGCTGTGGACAGTTGTCCAAAGCCGGAGACTTGCTCTTGTCTACGATGTCCTTTCTGCCTTTTCTTACTAACTGTGAAATTGTAGGCATAATTTTACTTTTTAATTTATATATTTTATTTTGTTTATTATCAACAGATTACGAACAGCGCTCAATAAAGCCTATTTCGGGCTGCAAAGGTACAAACAAATCTTCAAACTACCTAACTATAAAGACAACATAAAGTCTACACCTTATGAAAATTTGCAAGATATAGACTTTATTAACATTTATTTTAAACAAATAAAAACCTCTCCTAACCTCTCCCAAGGAGGAGAGTTCCGAACTGATAAGGTTTTATTTGCCAGTAGTTCTTTATGTCCTTTATATAACAGAACACTCAAAACAAGCAGACTTCGCTTATCATTCTCACATAAAACATACAAGATATAGTATTGACATCCCATTCTAAAAACCCCATCGCAAGTTCAATCTCCCTCCCTTGGGAGGGGCAGGAGTAGGCGTCAGCAACTTCCCTACGACTCTGTTTCCGGCATCTTGAATGGCGTGGCTATTCGATCTTGCTGCTCTGGAATTGTGATTTTTCCAAACTGCTGCTCGTAGTTATACAGGTTTTCCTGCAAAGCCTGAAGCAAACGCTTGGCATGTTCGGGAGCCATGACGACACGAGCACTGACCTCCGGCTTTGGCATCCCAGGCAACATTGTTGCAAAATCAAGCACAAAATCAGAACTTGAATGCGTTATCAGAGCCAGATTAGCATAGACACCTTTCGCTATTTCCGGTTTCAAATCTATTTGCAGACCCTGCTGCTGATTGTTATCATTTTCCATATATAATAATGTATATAAAAGATTATTGTTTAACTTATGGCAAAGATAAGAAAAAAACTTGAAACCACAAGAAACATCTCATCTAAGAATAGATAACAAATATAGTCGCATTCCAATTCCATAAAACAAAACTTTAATCATGATTCACGCTGTTAAATGAGTTTTATTCTATAAACATTTTGTAAATTTGCACACAACAGTGGGATTGTTCTATGTCATGCAAATACATGAATACCATGGAAATTCTTAGGACTATATCCCGTCAATACAATGCAGGTAATTGCAATTTCGAATTAAAATTTGTAATTTTAAGGGTATGGAAATAGCTATCATTGGTGGTGGTGCAGCTGGATTCATGGCTGCTATCACAGCGCAAAAGACTGATCCGGCAAGCAAAGTAACAATCTTTGAACGGGCACAGAAAGTACTGGCAAAGGTAGAAATTACAGGTGGCGGACGCTGTAACCTGACCAACAGCTTTGCGGCTATCACGGATATGAAGCAGGCTTATCCGCGTGGAGACAAGCTCATGAAACGACTGATGAAAACATTCAGCTATGAAGATACTTACAAATGGTTTGAGAAACATGGTGTTCCATTAGTGACACAGGAGGATGAATGCGTCTTTCCAAAAGCACAGGATGCTCATGCTGTCATCGACTGCTTAGTGCACCAGGTTCGCGAATTAGGGATAACGGTGTGTTGTAAACATCGACTCACAGACATCTGCCAGAAAGAAGATGGAAGTTTTGAACTTATATTTGAGAAAGCTTCTCATCGCAATTTCCACCGCGTCATCGTGACAACAGGAGGCTCGCCCCATGCCCGTGCTTTGGATTATCTTGCTCGTCTTGGGCACAAAATAGAGCAACCCGTACCCTCACTCTTTACATTTAATATCACAAACCATTCTTTCTGCAATCTGATGGGAACGGTTGTAGACCCTGTTGTGACGGCAATACCGGGCACAAAGATGCGTGCAGAAGGAGCATTGCTTGTGACCCATTGGGGCATGAGCGGTCCGGCTGTCTTGAAATTGTCGTCATATGCCGCCCGCTGGCTCGCAGAACACGACTACAAGTCTCCGCTTGCTGTCAGCTGGACAGGCAGACGGACACGGCAGGAAGTAGAAGAAGGACTCTTGCAATTGCAGACTATTAATCCGCGCAAGCAACTCGGCACACAGCATCCCCTTGGACTTCCTTCACACTTATGGCTCTATATTTTGAACAAACTCGGTTTGAACACAGCAAAACCATGGGGAGAAATCGGCCGTAAGACACTGAACCGCTTGGTAGAGACGTTAGTCAACGACCAGTACACCATTGCGGGCAAAGGTTCTTTCCGTGAGGAGTTCGTGACTTGTGGCGGTGTAAGTCTTCAATCAGTCAATGTAAAAACGCTCGAAAGCAAAGTTTGTCCGGGTCTGTTCTTTGCAGGAGAAGTTTTGGATATCGATGCCATTACAGGAGGGTTCAATCTGCAAGCAGCATGGACAACAGGAGTCGTGGCAGGGCTATCGGCTGCCAATCATTGATAAAACAGACTCTTTTTGCAGGATATTAATAAACCATGAATAAAAGTAATACAAGTCATTTGATTTCTGTAGTTATACGCGCTGGCTTCTATAAAAGCTGAGTGTTTGAGTAACAACAAGAAAGAAACAAAGACCAATCAATAAAGAATAAACACCTAATGCAAATCAGCAGCTTAAACACTTCTATTTAATTACCTCGCAATTTGCATCAAATCACCACGCATTTTGACTCAAATCAGAGCGTGAGTTGAGTCAGGTTACAGCGCAATCTGCATCAAATTACACAGAGCTTCTTGTGAAATATCAAAACAAGCTGCTATCAGGCTACTTTCATTAAGGCTACCAACGAATGATACACAAGGCATACAAACTTCAAGAAACTACGGCAAATCCTTAAAAGTGGAAAGCCCACTCGGACAGTAGAAACTACCAGAGTGAGCTTTCAATCATCTCAAAAAGATAGATTTCTCCATTGGAGAAAAGTTTCTATTTTACTTGAAATTATACATCACACCAATATTGATGTTATTTGTAAAGGTTCCATTCTTCGTGAATGGCAAGCTATGCGGATAGCGAGCTTTCGGCATACGATAAACCGTGTGGCTATAGAACAAGGAGAGGTTACGATTGAGATTATAGCCAACCTGCCCTCCGGCATTCAACGCTCCGTTAAAGCCTCCCGTTCCCATTAACATACTCGGACCGGCATAGAAATAGACATTCCAACGCCGTGCTGGGTCGAAACCAGAGATTGCATTAATAGCATTCAACTGATAATCAAACGAGACAAGAACATTGTTGAAGTGTTCTCTGTATAAATCAGCATCATTTAGGAAGAGCATCTTTTCTGCCATGTATTCGCCCTGCACACGGACAGCGTGGAGAGTTGAGAAGTTATAACCCGCAAATACCATCGCATTCTTGAGAAGGTTGCCCTTCTGATCAGAAAATTTCCATCTCCAGACGGTTGTATTCCAACCCAAGCCACCACCTGCAAAAAAACCTTGCAACGGTAGATTATGACGCTTTTCTTCTGGGAGATCCTCATCATAATTGCGGAATTTCCTGCTACGCATCAACATAGCTACCCCTACATTGAGGCTGAATTGGTTGTGACGATTATCATCAGCAGCAGACAGTTTAAGTGCTGTGAAGGTAGGCTCAAGGGTCACACGCAGGTCATTGGTCAACTTTGTCCAGAGCTGACTACCTAATCGGAACGAATGATAATTTCCTTCAAAAGTATTGACAAAGCCCTTGCTTGTTTTCTTAGCGTGTCCAAGTTCAAAACCACCGAAAAGATTAAATCCAAAACGAGAATCCCAATTATACAGTGAAGAAAAGCCTAACGGGTTGATAAGCAAGTCAAACAATGCACCACGCGTACCAATCAGATAGGTAACAGGCTTATTGTTGTAATGTCCATCATTCCAGTTCGCATTAGTTACATGAGCACCACTACGCACTCCGATTGCAGAGTTTGCCCACCAACCTACGAGGAACTTAGAGTCGAAGCCGGTCGTCTTGAAACCACTGATTGGCGTCTTACTCATAAATGTAGGACCGAAACTGTATTCCAAGAAGAGTGGGCGTCGTGTTGGTTCATCATTATTGCCACGTGCAATTAAATCGTGGAACGCATCAAACGAGTACATCACACCAATATTCAAGTTGTTGGTAAAGATACCATCACGCGTGTAAACCATATGGTGTGGATAGCGTTTTTTTGGCATACGATAAATCGTATGACTGTAGAAGAGTGAGAGATTACGCGACAGATTATAGGTAACCATACCACCAATATTGGCAGCAAAGGCAGCACCACCGTCGCCAAAAAGGAATGTCGGGCCGGCATACATGTAGACATTCCAACGACGCAAGGGATCGTAACCAGCCATAGCATTGAACAGGTTAATCTGGTAGTCTGCAGAGAAAAGACCGTTATTATAGGTAAATTTACCGATATCATTACCTATACCTTTGAAGAACGCCTGTGCTTCTTTCATCCATTCTATCTGTAAACGAACACTATGCAGAGCACTGAAACGATATCCACCAAAGAGAAGAGCATTTTTGAAAGCATCATGCTGATAGTTTGTAAAACGCCAATCCCATACCGTATTATTCCAACCGAAACCTAAACCAACGAAGAAACCTCTACGCAGTGTATTGAGAGTAACATCCGACTCTACTTCACGATAGTTACGGGCACCCTTATCACGAGCCAACAAAGAGAGTCCTAATTTAACGGCATACTCATCATAACGTTCGCGGTCAAGATTGCCATTGTAATGCTCGGTCTGCATATAAGTAGGCTCTAAGGTAAGTCGAAGATCATTGGTAAGCTTCATCCAAAGCTGAGCACCAAAGCGGAAAGCGGTGTAGTTGCCTTCATAAGAACCATTGAAACTTGCTGCGGTCTTTTTCATACCACCGAATTCGTAGCCCGTGAAGACATTCATTCCAAATGGTGTATCCCAATTATAATGACGCGTAAAGCCAAATGGATTGAACAGAAAGTCAATGTTTACACCACGCGTACCTATAAGATTTTTTGCAGGATTACCACCTACCGTACCACTCTTCCAGTCGCCATTCGTCACATGAACACCAGCACGTACTCCTGCAGCCGGAGCTAACCACCAACCTACAGCAGCTAAAGCATCAAAGCCACGAGTATTACGTAAAGACAGCCCTGCAGACCTACCGACATACATCGGACCGAAACTATAGTCGAAGAATACAGGAAAACGAAGATGATGCAACTGTCCATTATCGGACAGGTAACGCTTATCCTTGTCGAAACGCTTCCAGAAACTGCCTGTATTTACCATATCTGAAAGCTGCTTGGTGAAGTTCCACTGATAAGCAAGGTTTATGCCATAACTGAAGTCGGGATCGCTATAGCCAGGATTATCCAACAGGTTGAGTTTGGTTGTACCTACTTTAAAATATGGTTCTAAGGCTATGGAAGCATACGGACTAGCAAAAAACTTGAATTGAACTCCCACATGACCATCAACAGATACACCTGAAGTACTGGCTCCAACAGAAGTCATATCTGCGTTCTTCCACGAATTTAATTCTGCGGTCTGAACTCCCAAACCTAAAATTCCTGACACACTGAAAGGACGTTCTGGTCGATACCCCAAAAGATAATTACTGAAATTATAAAGGAAATCGACATAACCACCATAAGAGTTATATTGATTGGTGTTGAAAACCGTTGCTGATGCGTGTGAATAAGCCCAAGTCTTCTCTAACCCTAAACGAAAGGAAACCATTGGGCTGACAACCTTTCCGGCAGCCAGTCTGAGACTGAGTGTTGGTGTAAAAGAAGCTGCATTTGTATTATGATAGAAACCACCTACACCTCCACCAAAATTAATGAAGGTATTATTCCAGAAGTTACCACACATATAACGGTCACCCCTGAAGCGGTGTCTGCTGTCAAGCACATAGTTTAGAGCATTGAAATTCTTCTGCCGAGGAGCACCATAATAAGTAGTATCCTGTTGCTGAGTCAACATAGATTCAGACATTGCATTTTCCAAGTCACTCAAGTCGCGTGCCACTGTATCAGGTTCTTGTATGCCAAACTGACGTACAGAGAAAGGCGGCATCACCTCTGTAGCAGGATTTATTGTAGCCCTACTACTCACAATATACGTTGATACAGATAACAGTAACAAAAATATTCTTTTCATCTTTCTTTCTGTTTTGTCTATTTATTCGGCCTCCTCAGCCTGTTTTTCATCATCATTTATAGATTTCGTAATATACTTGAAGCGTTTTCTGTAGACAGGAATATCTGCCTCTTTATATGGATAACGCTTTCGCAAATCATCATTTACATTTGCCTCCGTTGCATAATATTTCTTGTATGAAGCATTCATATCAAAGCTATGCTGGAAGTAAGCCAAAAAGTCCGGACAATCTATTGCCTGAAGTTTCAAGGCAACATCTGCACCATATTTATTGACAAGGTCTGCCAAAGTAGCATTCTCCATATCAGGATCGTTTGCTGCAATGATGCCTTTAAGATACCACTTCTTAGCTAAATTGTCGGGCAAAGAGTCTACCAACGGTTCAACTTGTTTATAGGTATAACCAAGTTCCGGTGCAAGTTCAGTGCTCAGGACTGCACGATTAACGGGGTTCGTCTGCATGACATATTGAAGAGCCTTTTTTGCACGCATTTCCTCATCTGCAGTTTTATTCTGTTTGAAGAACAAAGTCTGCAAGTCAATCATCATTTTCAGTTCATGGAACTTACCTGTATCAGGCAGTTTGTTTGAGAGGAAAGCTGCCTCTCCCAACTTACGCTTATACAAATACATCAATGCTTGATTAGCAACAATTTCCTTGTAATTGACTGTATATGTATAAGAATTATCGAAAGCAATTGGACGTGAGACCTCAACACCAGCTTGCATATCTATAAACGGAGCCAATATGCTAAGATCTATAGAGTCTTGAGCAAGCATATAACAAGCGACACGGTTAGCAATGTAAGCAGCAAACGGACTATACTTTGCTGTCTTACGAACCATATTCTGACGATAGGCCCTGAATACGAGTTTCCTTACTTCTGCAGAATCCTTAATTTGTTTCAGCAAATTGTAATAATCTCCATTGGAGAATACCTCTGACCCGTTTTCTGCATAACTCGGGTCATTATAATAAGTCCAAACCGTCTCAACCGGATCAAGAATCTTATTCCTACGAATGGTATATGTACTTCTAATCTTACGCTGGTTCTCCATGATACGCACCACAAGTGGATTACTATCCATCATACGCCTCAGAGCTGCTTTATTGCCAGTCTTCCCATATCCTCTTAGTTCCTCAGCTTCACTTCTTTGACCATGTGCTATCAAAGAATCAGCCACATCATCCCAAGTAAATACATGCGGATCCTTAACAACTAAATTCACACTATTAATCTGGGAGCCAACAATATTCAAAATCTTGCGGGCACGCCTTGCAGCCAGACTTTTATTGAACTGGTAGCCACCTTCTGGAGAAGCACCACCCCGAATGGTAAAACTGACAAGCGAACGCCCATAAGAACGAAGCTCACGCACCAGCATATCAAGTGTCTGCTGATTGGTTGTATCAGGAGTAAGCTCGTCTTTGGCCACAATAAAGTACAATTGCAACTCTCTTGGAACTTCCAAAAGACGTGCCCTTACCTGTTCGAAGAAACGTGGTCCAAGATCCATATCAACCTTGGCTGTAGAAAGATCGAGCATCTTCCAAGGCTTACGACTATTCGCTGTACCCTCTTTGAAGTCCCGGTAATAAACATGTGTGTAATCTTCAAGGCTCAATGTCCCAAACCACTTATATGCCTTGTCAGGATCAGGCTTCGGGTAAGTAACTTCCCAATTCGCCTTCACAGGATGTGAACTCAAAGCTGGGACAACCTTATAATAAGAGTGAAGAGAGTCATTCCTATTGTAATCATAACTCTTACGACGAATTTGATTGGAATGATATTGGAAGCCTTCCAAAACTATTGGTTCCAAATGTTGCACGGTATCCTTAGTTTCAACATCCAAGGCAACAGGTTGAAAAATAAGACGTGAATGCTTTGTTGCATAATCTTCAGGTAAGCCTATGGTCACTTTCCAATGCAAGTTAGGTCCATCATCCAATGGAGGTTGCTCCACAAAATCCACACCTTTGCGTTTGGCATAGACACTTGTACCTTGCAACATAATAGCATCATCGGCGCCAGCAGCAAAAACAATATCGTAATTCAGCTGTGTTCCTTTAATTTCAATCAATTTCACTTGATTTCCATTTATCACCAGTAATGCGCCTGTTGCAGACACATCCGCTTCAAAATGACCATCATAATCAGGCGTAACAACATCGCTACTCTTGATTTTAACAACACTTCCCAACTCACTTCCTTTCGTACGGAAAAGATTAGCCTGAGTACGTGCATCCTTTTTATTGTCGAAAACATAAACCGGAACAGACAAAGCTTCCTTACCTTTTCCCTTACCTTCTAAAGTGCGCACCGTCTTCGAGACATCGCCTGTGATATGTATTACCTGTGCATGCACCTCAGCAGCAAACAGGGAAACAAACAACAGTAGATATATGTATTTGATATACTCTTTCATCTTTTTCAAATAATTATATTTTTTACCATATCGTATAAGAAAGGGTAACTCCTATCCTTGTAGGCAAGATATGCAACGACTTAAAACCATCTTTTGTAAGACCTGAACCATCATTGAGCTCAATTAACTGTCCATCTGTACGCGTCTTGGCATGACTTGTCCCAACAAGTCCCACACCAGCGTGGGCATCAATTGCCAACTTATCTGACAAAGCAAAGACATAACCGAAAGTAATCCCTGCACCTAAGGCATAACCATCATAGCATACACCCTTATGTGTTACTTTGTAATCAGCAATCAAAAGCCCGGCTCCAACAAAGTGATGATAAAGTGGACGGCCCCCAAAATAATATCTATACTCAGGTTGTACACCTACCACTTTCATATTATCGTGGATATAAGGATTGTGATTACCAAAGACAGTCAGACCTAATGTAGAGCGGTTGCCAATTGTCATCTCGGCACCAAGATTATAGGTTTGCGTTGCCAACATCATTAAGTCTGTGTTGACACTCAGTTTCTGTGCATGGGAAACTACTGTTCCCAAAGCCATGATAAAAATCAAAAATATCTTTTTCATTTCTAATATAGCCTTAGTTATGCATATTTAGTTCCTTTTCCATATCGCTGTTGTTTTGGCAATAACAAATCACTAAAAGTTACTAATGTAACTCTTTTATACAGACTGTTTTCCTGCAATCTTACCATAGCCATCTGTTTTCTCCTGTTTATCATTGGATCTTTCACCAACTGAAGCATATTTACGCTAACTAAAGAATCAGCTGTCTTCACCGTATTTTGTTCAAATTTACTATCCACTTTCAGTGTTTGTCCTACTTGCTCTCCTGCTGTACGGACAGCTTTCAAAGAGTCTTCCATATAGCGTTTTTCGTTTTCCATACGCTGCTGCTCAAAACGTTTTTCATAGTTAACCTTCTCCAATGAGTCACGACGCATCTTGTCAGCAACCTTATTGGCCTCATTGATACTGTCACCTCGAAGTTTAGCTGTAGCCAATGCTATACGATAGTCATTGTCAACCAGAATACGTTTCTTGTATTTGTTAGCCACTTTCGGCCCGAAATGATAAATCAGTGATGCCCGCAGAACATCTGTCGAAGCTGCATAAACTAACGGAGAGAATGTAAGTTTATAACCATCCTCAGGTTTTGTCGTTGTATATTCATAACGGTTACCGTTGCGTACACGTTCATACTCCTTATATTTTGCAAATACGACTCCGGCATTCACACCCAAATCAAGATCCAGACAACTGCCATTCATATAAGCATAGAGCTGACGAACATAACCAAAGGAGAGTCCACCAAAAAATGAACTACCCCTACGCCCCGTCGCTTTCAACTTAATATCGAAAGCATTTGCACCAACATAGACACCCCAATAAAATACATCTTTAGGTTTCTTCCCATGCCGGTATTTCCTCAACTGCAACCTGCCATCATACAGGTCATAAACATGATAAGGAGTCTCTTTCGACTGCTCCTTCCAATTAAGACGGCCCTGCAAGCCAATAGTCCATTTACTCCAGTTCTTGTTGCCTAACGTAAATTCTGCTCCCACATTAGGAGTCATGGCAAGCCAATCCACGGTATTGGTTCTAATGTTGAACCTCTGTCCAAGCGTCAGGGTGTCTACCTTGTTGTAGTACAGCTGCTGTGCATCTGTAGGTGCAACAAAAAACAACTGTACGAACAGCAGACAGAAAGCCCATCTACATACTTTAGAATGATTCATAACTATTTATAAAATCGTTTTCACTTTACTTTTTCGTACTCAACATCTCAAGCAACTGCTTCGCATAGCTATCATCAGGCTCAAGCTTTATAATCTTTTCTGCATAGCTGACAGCCTGTGGCATTACTTTCTTTGTATAATAATAATAGGACAGTTGCTTATAGCATTCTATCATATAATCCTTTTCACCACCATCACGTTCAAGAAGTTCAGCTGCCTGCAAATAATAAGGTTTCGCAAGTCCACGCTCATTCTTCGGATCCATCAATGCATTGGCTTTTGCTCTCCAATAAAAACCCACATAGCTATCTGGGCGTAACCTAGAGATTTCAGCAAACACTTTCTCTGCTTGTTTAAGTGCTTCCATACTCTTTTCACTCATCTGGCCGTTCGTCTGATTACTTGTAGCCTTACGCCAATAGAGCAATCCCAACTGGAATAAATCACGTGAGCGATCATAAGTGGAGTCCGTTATTTTTGCCAAGTTCTCGTGTGTGTATTTAATTGCATTATCATAGTCACCTATTTTTGAATAGGCATTGGCAATATCCTTGTTTATTCCAGGTACATCCTTTGCTAACGCACGAGCTTGCTCAAACTTCTGAATCGCTTCTGACGTACGGTCTAATCCATTGAGCACATAGCCATAATAAAGGTAATCGGTATAACGTATCTTGGCCGAATCTTTATTCATATCCACCAATTCCTTGGCATTCTCCAATGCTGCATTGAAATGTTCCAAATCAGTGTTGCAATAGAGCATCACTCTTAATAAATCTGTATTATGAGGATAGATACTATTGCCCTTCGTCGCAATACTCAAGGCTTTTTTGTTATTCCCAGAAAGAAGAATAGACTGTGCATAGTGCACAAGTTCATTCTCAGTCATCTTTGCCAATCCCTGCTTTTCGTATGAAGCAATTGCTGCATCATATTTCTGGGCACCATAATACAACTCTGCGACCCGCCCATCTATAGAAATATCAGGACGCAACTCCTTTATAAGATTCAACCGGAGCATGGCCTCAGGCATGTCTGTGAATTTCACTAAGTCAGCATACTTAAAATATGCTTCTGGGTCATGACGGTCGAAATATATCGCACGATTATAATAATATTTCGCAGAATCCACCCAACCTTTTGCTCTTGCAATATCGCCTCCCAAATTGATAGCCTTGGGAGTAATCTTGTAACATCGCTGAGCTTTGTTGAAATACATTTCTGCTTCATCAATTTTTCCTGCCTGCAAATAGGCTGAACCGATAGCTGCAATCATATCTGTATTTTTCTTATCCGATTTGATTGCACTTGCTGCATATGATTGAGCCAAGTCCGTATTCGTCTTAATCAACTTTACCATTTTTTCAATATTTCCTTCTTGCATTGGATTTTGAGCGAAAGAAGACGAAATTGCTACCCAAAGAATAAAACCTAATAATTTAAATTTAGACATAGTATAGTTTTGATTGTGTTGCACAACACGATAAATATAAGTCCTTATCTCTAATTTTTATAAATCTCTACAAAGATAACATCTTTTCTTGCAAGAAAATAGATACACACGAAAGAAGCACTACTTATTTATTATTTATTAACATTACATTTACTATTTTCTTCTTCTGAACAGAGTATTTATTCCACTTTTACATTTTCCAAAACATCGTTCAACTACTGTTTTACAAGTTATTCCGATATAAAAGTATGCAAATAAAATAATAGTACACATGCCCTTATTGATTAATAACAGATAAGTAAAAGATCAGTAAGCATCATGAAATAAGCCTATTATATATCAAAGAATATGCTAGTTCGGATTAAGAAAGTCCTTATAAAAGTTGGTAATCTCGTTAGCTTTTATAACTTTATAGTTAAGAATCAATAAGTTACAAAACGACTAAAATATGATTACTAAGGATAAAGTTATAGATATTTTCTGTATTATTGATGAGATTGACAGGAGTTTTAATGTTGAAGTGAGTAAAAACCTATGTTACCCTATAACAGCAATAGAGAACGATTGCAGGAATCGTGAGAGAAGGCTTTCTAAAAGTGAAATCATAACGATACTTATGTGCTATTAATTCAGTACATATCGTAATTTCAAAGAGTATTACCTGAACTGTATCCGTAGATGGCTCAGACATGAATCCCCTGATGCCATCTCCTATAATCGCTTTGTAGAATTCATACTCCGTGTACTCTTTAAGAGGATGTTATTCATAAAGCTTTATGCCTTCGGAATATGTACAGGTATAACGTTCGTTAATCGTACGATAATTCCCATATGGCACCATATAAGACGGTATTTTACTATATCTTTCCCTGTCTTCCAAAGAACGGAAAGGGTACTATAGGCTAGTGCCATGAATTCAAGCTGCACCTACTCTGCAATGATTTAGGGAGGTGATAACATTCTGTCTTACAGGAGCAAACGTAGACGATTGAGATAGTAGAGTATGGATACCGCTCGATACAGAACTTTATCATGAACTTATATTCTGCCCTCACCGCATATTGCTTTTTTGAGAATAAATCTGAAGCACTGGTTGCCTATATGGAAAGCTCAAGACTGTTAGAATTATTGCGCACTAAATTTATTCTGAACTGGCGCATATATGTAACAATTTCTGCATTAAAAAACCCATTGGCAGAGATCTCTAAAATCATCCGACCAATGGGCATGTGTAAAAGTTATTCATCCCAAAGATTATAACTTGGCCATTTGCCATTCAACTCTTCATCAAAAAAGTTATTTTTCTTCGCATCAATTCCCTGACTTGGATCATAGTCTCCTCCAACACCAGGACTAGCAGTTAACATAACATCTTCGTTAATCAGTTTAATAGGCACGGCAACCGGCTTCATATATACTTTTCCCATATCTACTATTTTATTTAATAATAACCTTGCGCCCACCCTGAATGAACAAACCATGCTGTGGACTTGTTACACGCTGGCCACTAAGATTGTAATATTGGTTATCAATCTTCTTCACTGTATTAATCGACTTAATCTCCGTAGTAGAGCCTTTATCAAAGAAAGAGAACAGCAACTTGGCGCCTGACGGAATATTTCCTATTTTAGCATAAGCCTTATGAATCTTGAAGTCTGGAATATCATTCTTTGCCATCTTGAATACGCCACCCTGCATCACATAGACAGGATTGGTTGCTGATGCCATTACTTTCTGGGGATTTATGGTAATACCCGTCATGATATTATCAGTAATGGTGCGTTCCACATTGTCTTCCTCACCAATAGCATAGTAGAAACCATCAGGTGTCTTATCTAAGTCAAGCACTTTTAGCAGTACGCCTGTATTTGCTGGAACATAGCCATATCTATGAGAAACACCACCCTTTTCATCAACACTCCTCATGCTAACATGATACTCGGAAACCCCATAATCGCCATTACCTTTTCTTATCTCACTATTCTTTGCAACGAAAGCTCCTATATCGCTCTTACCTTTTTCCTTTTTATAGATACCGAAGTCTGTATCAAACTCGCGTGCAAACGTTCCATACTTCGTATTAATTTTTACATCAAGAATCTTATAGTCAATCTGATCAGTGAAGTTAAATTTACTTTTTTCATTCGTTTTAGTAGAAGTATTATATACTGTCTTATGCCACTCCTTCTTATAAGTTTCACATGCAGATTTCTTCACATAAATCATTGTGTTTGTAGCAAACTCATTATAGTTGGCATTGGTCTCATCCAACTCAAAGCGAGTGGTACTCAACATTTCTTTAGTAGGATTGTTCTCTATGAAGAATACGCTCTTCACTGTACTCTCATTTTTGAGTGTATCTGTTACAAAAGCTTTAGCACCAATATATGTTACATTCTTTTTCACTACAACTTCCTTCACATCACCAGTAGCATTCTGGAAAGCGAAGTCTCCTATCATACTAACTGTGTACTTTTTATTTTCATGAGTAATCTCTGTAGGAAGCACAAAGGTATGGTCTTTGCGCTTTGTGCTGAGCATATCCACTGCATTTTCAGATACGGCAATATACTCCTCTTCCCTTACTGTAAAAGACTTTTCTATCTTTTTGAATTTATTATAGAAAGTAGTTTCACCTTGATAATCTCCCATACGCTCCTTACGAACATTAATAGTGATTTTCTTAAACATATCAGGAGCATCTTGACCATCATCGAACGACATCTCATTGCGATTTGTATTTATATTAGCAACGGGAATCATATTGTCGCAGAGGAAAGTAACAGTATTCAACACCTTACATAGACTAAAAGCACGTTTGCCTATAGCTTTTACTCTGTTAGGAATAGTCACATTAGTAAGTTTCTCACAATTGTAGAACGAGTAATCGCCTATCTTTTCAATAGACGGAGGAAGTAAAGTGAACATACTATTTGCCTTTCCTGGAGGAAAGAGAACAAGTTCTTTCTTATCTTTTGACAACAAATAGCCATCTACGCTTGAATACTTCTCGTTTTCCTTGGCGACATTAATTTCATTTAAGTTTCCGCAATATTGAAAAGCTAAAGGGTGGATTTCTTTTGTAGCCTCTGTAACATCAATTTTCGTGAGAGCTTCACATTTTCGAAAAGCTTCTTTTTCGATTTTTTCTACCTTTTTAGGTATGCTGATATTTTTCAAACCACAGTCAGCAAAGGCTCCTTCTCCAATTACCTTAATATCTGCATCTTTGTCAAATTCTACAGTGGTCATGCTCTTGCATCCGCTGAAAGCATTAAGTTCAATTTTCGTCACAGACTTAGGAAACTTAAATGACTCGAGCTTCTCTGCATTGGCAAAAGCATTAGAACCTATGGTAGTCAAATCACAGCTACCTTCGAATTCAAATTTTTTGAGTTTCTTATTTGTTGCAAACGCAGAAGTTTTAATTGTCTTCAGCTTCGAGGCATCAGGCACTGTTACTTTTTCCAGTGCCTCACACTCGTAAAAAGCAGAGCCGAGCGTAGTAATGGAAGCTGGCAAAACGGCTTCTTTCAACTTCTTGCAAGCGCGGAACACATCATTATTAAGCGTTCTTACTTTAGCCGGCTTTTCAAATGTAACTGTTTCAAGATTTAGCATATTACGAAAAGCTTCAATCCCAATACTATCTACACTGTTAGGAATTGTCATTGCTTTCAGATGTGTTGCACCTTGAAAAGCTTTCTGACTTATTTCCTTAACTGTATTTGGAATAGTATAGTTTTCTCCGTTCTTAGCAGGGGGATAGAAATAAAGTTTCTCTTTATTTTTGGAATAGAGGACTCCATTATCATCACAAAAGTCAGGATTTCCATCAGCAACTTTATATTCCTCCAACGCAACACACTCCTCGAAAGCTCCATCTTGTAATCCGTGATTAGGATTAGTAGTTCCTTTTTTGAGTTCCTTGGGTATTGTAATCGTTTTGAGCTTTTGAGGTTTATAAAGTGCAGACCTTTCTAAAGTTTCAACTTTATTTAAATCCAGTGAAGTCATATTTTTGACTACCATCATTGCAAATGGAGCAATTCTCTTAATATCATCAGGAACTTTGTATGTATCACTATTCTTTGCTCTCGGATAACAAACCAAGGTATGCGTTTTTTTATTGAAAAGCACTCCATCTTTTACTTCTACATTTTCGTTACCATTATTAGGCATCTCGAATTTCTCCAAGTCTGTATTCATAGCAATAGAAGGGTACTTCTCTTGTACCTCTTCCAAATCTTTTGGAAGCACGATCTTCTTAAGTTCGAATATATTATGAAAAGCATTGACACAAATTTTCTTCACATTAGTGTCAACTGTATAAGTGTCACTTCCTTTCTGTTTCATTAATTGTGAAGGAATAGAGCGAAGTTCTTTCTTGCCTTTCGTATAAAGTGCACCTTCACTGTCAGACTCAAACTTAGGATTATCTGATACAACATTACACTTGGGAACCTCGTTTATTGCTGACCATGCCCATTCTGATATTTCTGTAATACTTTTAGGAATGTTTATTTCTGTGAGCTTTGCATCCCTGAAGCAATCATTACCTAACTTTGTGACGGTTTCCGGCAATTTAACAGAGGTAATATCCCGACAAGAATAGCCTGCCTGATAACCCACCTCAGTAACAGTGAAAGTTGTTCCATCGTTATTGCTTATTGTTGAAGGAATATCCAACACTCCTGATTTTGTTGATCCGATAAACCTAACTGAAGCGTTTGTACCTGATGATACTAAAACTTTGTAAGTGGTTTTCCCTCCATCAAATGAGATAATCTGTTCTACGGTGTAAGCCCAAAGACAATCTGGCATTACCGATAACAGCAATACTAACAATAAAAATTTAATTTTGTCCATTTTATAATTAAGTTGTATTCCAATCTGCAACAAGGGCAAGGTCAAATTTTATTCGTATTTATAATTTAAATTAACCTTATGAGAATCACTGCTTATTAGAAATAAGCCTTTTGTTAAGCCATATTATTTTAGTCCATCAAATGAATGATTTTGCAAAGTTATGCTTTTTAGTCAAATAAAGCAAAAGTTTTATGATTTATTAATATCCATAGATAGCTCAGGCATGAATTGCCTGCAGCCATCTCCTATAATCGTTTTGTAGAATTCATACTCCATGTGTTCTTTAAGATGATGTTATTCATGAAGCTCTATACCTTCGGAAAATGTACAGGTATAACGTTCGTTGATCGTACGATAATTCCCGTATGTCACCATGTAAGACGATATTTTACAAGATCTTTTCCCTATCTTGCCAAGAACGGCAAGGGCACTATGGGCTAGTGCTATAGATTTAAGCAGCACCTGCTCTGCAATGATTTAGAAGAAGTGATAACATTCTGTCTCACAGAAGCAAACGTAGACGACTGAGATAGTATAGTATGGACATCGCTCAATACATAACTTTATCATAAACTTATGTTATGTCCTTACCGCATATTGATTCTTTGAGAATAAATCCAAAGCACAACCTATCTATATGGGAAAGCTCAAGACTATTAGAACTATTTGCGTACTAAACTTATCCCGAACTGGCGTAAAGAACAGATAAAATCATACAGAAAAACTTTATAATCTCCATCAGATTGCTGTATGTTTTGACGCAAAAAGCAGTGTAATTCAAGTCAGTTTACACTGTGAAATGAATTAAGTTACGCGATAGAAACATTGAGGGCATAGACAAGATAAAGACTCGAAATCTTTTTAAGCCAGCAATGCACTGTCCATTTTTCAAATGACATATAAATGTGTATGCAGGAAATCAACAAGACAAATCTACCCTTTAATAATAAAACAAGATATTCACTTGCCGGCTAAGTGATAAAAGAAATCCAACATTGTTCATCGCTCGAATCAATCAGACATATTAACTTTGTATACAATCATAAGAAATAGACAACAGTAATACAGATAGAAGGATTGTAAACGAAAAAGGCTGCGACATTTCTGCCACAGCCTTATATAGGGTCAAGAATATAATCTTTTATTCTGTAACGACCTCACGCTCTGTGAAGTCGAGCACATTCTTGCGGTTAGCCTGCATGCGCTCATATTCTTCTTTCGAGCCTACAACTAATTTGTCCCACTGGCGGAGACCTGTACCTGCAGGTATCAAGTGACCGCAGATTACATTTTCCTTCATGCCTTCGAGACGATCCTGCTTACCGCGGATAGCAGCCTCGTTGAGTACCTTGGTTGTTTCCTGGAACGAAGCAGCACTCATGAAGCTCTTGGTTGCAAGAGCTGCGCGTGTGATACCCTGGAGAATCTGAGTTGAAGTTGCAGCAACGGCATCACGCACCTGAACCGGTTTCAAGTCGCGGCGCTTCAAGGAAGAGTTCTCATCGCGGAGTTTGCGGGCTGAAACAATCTGACCGGCCTTCAGAACCTCTGAATCACCAGCATCAGTTACCACCTTCTTACCCCAGATGCGGTCGTTCTCTTCAGCAAAGTCGAGCTTATCAACCATTTCCTGTTCAAGGAATGTCGTATCTCCCGGATCGTCAATGCGAACCTTACGCATCATCTGACGAACAATGATTTCGAAGTGTTTATCGTTAATCTTCACACCCTGGAGACGGTAAACATCCTGAACTTCATTCACGATATACTCCTGAACGGCCGTAGGACCCTTGATTGCCAAGATGTCGCTCGGTGTGATAACACCATCAGAAAGTGGTGTACCAGCACGCACGGCATCATGCTCCTGTACAAGTATCTGCTTGGAAAGTGATACAAGATACTTCTTCTGATCACCAGTCTTGGAGGTAACGATAATCTCGCGGTTGCCACGTTTCACCTTGCCCATAGTTACCTCACCGTCGATTTCAGAAACGACTGCAGGATTAGATGGGTTGCGAGCTTCAAAGAGCTCGGTTACACGAGGAAGACCACCGGTGATATCGCCGGCACCACCAACGGCACGAGGAATCTTTACTAACGTTGTACCAGTTCTGACAGTAGCACCGTCTTCTACGACAACGTGACCACCTACAGGGAAGTTATAGGTACCGATGACCTCGCCATTGGCGCCGATAATGTCACAGGCTGGAAGCTTTGACTTATCCTTGGAATCGGTGATAATTTTTTCAGTCAGACCGGTTGTATCATCGGTTTCTGCATGGAACGTAACACCTTCAACAACATCTTTAAACTTCAACGTACCTGCATACTCAGATACGATGACAGCATTGAATGGGTCCCACTTAGCAATAAGGTCGCCCGGTTTTACGCGGTTGCCCTGCTTGAAGTAGAGTGAAGAACCATAAGGTACGTTGAGCGTACTCAATACAATCTCGGTGTTAGGATCTACGAAGCGTATTTCGGCCAAACGGCTCACAACCATCTGACAGTCTTTGTCGTCATCATCCTTGAACGGAACCGTACGAAGTTCATCGAACTCAACCTTAGCTTCGTTCTTGGCAACTATGCTTGCATTGGCTGCAGCGTTACCAGCGACACCACCGGCGTGGAACGTACGGAGGGTCAACTGTGTACCCGGCTCACCAATAGCCTGTGCAGCAATGACACCGGCAGCCTCGCCAAGCTGTACCATACGGGCTGTAGCAAGGTTACGACCATAACACTTCATACATACGCCATGCTTGCTTTCACAGGTGAGCACCGAACGGATCTCAACCATTTCAATAGGAGATTCGTCGATAATCTTAGCCTTGTCCTCATTGATTTCCTCACCAGCACGAACGATGATTTCACCCGTTGTTGGGTGGATAACATCGTGAACAGATACACGGCCAAGAATGCGTTCATAGAGTGAAGAGATAATCTCATCGCCATTCTTCAACGCACGGCATTCAAGACCACGCAGTGTACCACAGTCTTCCTCGGTGATAATCACATCATGAGATACATCGACAAGACGGCGGGTCAGATAACCTGCGTCGGCTGTTTTCATAGCGGTATCGGCCAAACCCTTACGGGCACCGTGAGAAGAAATAAAGTATTCGAGCACAGACATACCTTCCTTGAAGTTAGAAAGGATAGGGTTCTCGATAATCTGCTGACCTTCGGCACCTGCCTTCTGTGGCTTAGCCATCAGACCACGCATACCGGAAAGCTGCTTAATCTGGTCCTTAGAACCACGGGCACCGGAGTCGAGCATCATATATACAGCGTTGAAACCCTGATCGGCCTCGGTCATCTGCTTCATCAGAATGTTACCAAGGTCATTGTTGACATGGGTCCATGCATCAATTACCTGATTATAGCGCTCGGTATCTGTGATGAAACCCATTTCGTAGTTGGCCTTAATCTGATCAACTTCGGCCTGGCCCTTGCCAACAATCTTAGCTTTCTCCTCCGGGATAATAATATCATCGAGGTTGAAAGAAAGACCTGCAACATAAGCCATACGATAACCCAAGTTCTTGATACCGTCAAGGAATGAGCAGGCACGAGCCATACCGACCGCCTTGATTACATCAGAGATAATGCCACGCAAGGTTTTCTTTGAAATGACATCATTGAAGAAACCTACTTCGTCGGGAATAATCTGATTGACAATGACACGACCAACAGAAGTTTCAACCATATGGCGAACAGGTTTGTCATCAACCAAATCTTCAACAATACACTTAATCTTGGCATGCAGATCGCAGCGACCTTCATTGTGGGCAATGATAGCCTCTTCCGGGCCATAGAATGTCAGACCTTCACCCTGTGCACCAGGACGCATCTTGGTAATATAGTAAAGACCAAGCACCATATCCTGAGAAGGAACTGTGATAGGAGCACCATTGGCTGGGTTCAGAATGTTGTGGCTCTGAAGCATCAGTATCTGTGCCTCAAGAACAGCCTCATTGCTCAATGGAAGGTGAACAGCCATTTGGTCACCATCGAAGTCGGCATTGAACGCCGTACAAGCCAATGGATGAAGCTGGATAGCCTTGCCTTCAATAAGTTTTGGCTGGAAAGCCTGAATACCCAAACGGTGAAGTGTCGGTGCACGGTTCAACATGACAGGATGACCCTTCATCACGTTCTCAAGAATATCCCAGATAACCGGCTCACGGCGGTCTACAATCTTCTTGGCACTCTTAACAGTTTTCACGATACCGCGCTCAATAAGCTTACGGATAATGAATGGTTTATACAGTTCGGCAGCCATGAGTTTAGGCAAACCACACTCGCCCATCTTCAATTCAGGACCTACAACGATAACTGAACGCGCTGAATAGTCAACACGTTTACCAAGGAGGTTCTGACGGAAACGTCCCTGCTTACCCTTCAAAGAGTCAGAGAGAGACTTCAACGGGCGGTTGCTTTCGCTCTTCACTGCTGAAGCCTTGCGAGAGTTGTCGAACAAAGAGTCGACAGCTTCCTGGAGCATACGCTTCTCATTACGGAGGATTACTTCAGGAGCCTTGATTTCCATCAGTCGTTTCAAACGATTGTTACGAATGATGACACGACGATAGAGATCGTTCAAGTCAGAGGTTGCAAAACGGCCACCATCCAACGGAACGAGCGGACGAAGCTCTGGTGGAATAACAGGAACAATCTTCATGATCATCCACTCAGGCTTGTTGACTCCCTTCGATGCACGGAAAGCCTCTACAACCTGAAGGCGCTTCAATGCCTCGGTCTTGCGCTGCTGGCTGCCGTCATTGTTTGCACGGTCGCGCAATTCATAGCTAAGACCATCAAGGTCGATATTCATCAACAAATCATAGATAGCCTCGGCACCCATCTTGGCAACGAACTTATTAGGATCGCTGTCATCAAGATAGTCGTTGTTAGGATCTACCTGATTATCAAGAATATCGAAGTATTCATCTTCTGACAGAAGATCCATCTTGTGAGAACCATTCAGTTCTACACCGTCAGCATCCTTCTTGCCTTCCATAGCACCTGGTTTGATGACGATATACTTTTCGTAGTAAATGACAGCATCAAGCTTCTTGGTTGGCAGACCGAGCAGATAACCAATCTTGTTGGGCAATGAACGGAAATACCAGATATGTGCAACCGGCACAACGAGTTCTATATGACCAGAACGCTCACGACGTACTTTCTTCTCAGTCACTTCTACACCGCATCGGTCACAGACAATGCCTTTATAGCGAATACGCTTATACTTTCCACAGGCGCACTCATAGTCGCGTGTAGGACCAAAGATGCGTTCACAGAAAAGACCATCGCGTTCAGGCTTGTATGTTCGATAATTTATGGTTTCAGGTTTGGTAACCTCACCATACGAATTTTCCAGGATTTCCTCCGGAGAGGCAAGTCCAAGGGTAATTTTCGTGAAATTATTCTTTACTTTTGAATCTTTCTTAAAAGCCATATTTATCTTTCAATTAGGGTGTTCACATTAATCGAGTTTGATGCTCAGACCAAGACCACGAAGTTCATGCAGTAATACGTTGAGTGACTCTGGAATACCAGGTGTCGGCATTGGGTCACCTTTCACGATAGCCTCGTAAGCCTTGCTACGTCCAACAGTATCATCTGACTTGATAGTCAGGATCTCTTGCAATACGTGGCTTGCACCAAAGGCTTCGATAGCCCAGACTTCCATTTCTCCGAAACGCTGACCGCCAAACTGTGCCTTACCACCAAGTGGCTGTTGTGTAATAAGTGAGTATGGGCCGATTGAACGGGCATGCATCTTATCCTCAACCATGTGGCCTAACTTCAAGAAGTAGGTGATACCTACAGTTGCCGGCTGGTCGAACTTCTCACCAGTTTCACCGTCATAGATATAGGTAGAACAGAGGTTAGGCAGGCCAGCCTTGTCGGTCCATTCTTTCAAGTCCTCCAACTTAGCACCATCGAAGATTGGTGTTGCAAACTTACATCCCAATTTCTGACCGGCAGCACCAAGGATAGCTTCGAAAATCTGTCCCAAGTTCATACGGGAAGGCACACCCATTGGGTTAAGTACTAAGTCTACAGGACGACCGTCTTCAAGGAACGGCATATCCTCTGTGCGGACAACCTTTGAAACAATACCCTTGTTACCATGACGACCGGCAAGCTTGTCACCAACCTGTATCTTACGCTTCTTGGCAACATAGACCTTAGCCATCTGCAGAATACCAGAAGGAAGTTCATCGCCGATTGAAATGGCAAACTTCTTGCGCTTCATTTCAGCATCAAGCAGCTTATACTTGCGGATATAGTTCATGATGAGTTTCTGAATGAGTGCATTCGTGTGGTCATCATCTGTCCAGTTATTACTCTGGATTCCATCAAACTCAAGGTTCTTCAATGTAGGAACAGTGAACTTGCTACCCTTGGTAATAATCTCAGCACCAGTGTAATCTTTCACACCTTGAGAAATCTTACCTTCAGTAAGCGTCATCAGTTTGTCTACAAGAATATCCTTCAAGTCATTGTTCTTTGCCTCATACTCTTCATCTATCTTTGCAAGGAGTATCTTATCCTGCTTCTTGGAATCGCGGGTCTTAACAGCACGAGAGAACAGTTTCTTGTCAATGACGACACCGCTCAAAGAAGGATTAGCCTTCAATGAAGAGTCTTTCACATCGCCAGCCTTATCACCGAAGATTGCACGGAGCAACTTCTCTTCAGGAGAAGGATCGCTCTCTCCCTTTGGAGAAATCTTACCAATGAGGATATCACCTGGCTCTACACGTGCACCAACACGGATTACACCATTATCATCGAGATCTTTGGTTGCTTCCTCACTGACGTTTGGAATATCTGATGTGAATTCCTCAACACCACGCTTGGTCTCACGAACATCAAGAGAATATTCGTCTACGTGAACAGAGGTAAGCACATCTTCGCGCACCATACGCTCTGAAATAACGACAGCATCCTCGTAGTTGTAACCCTTCCAAGGGATATAGGCAACAAGCAAGTTACGACCAAGTGCCAATTCACCATTCTCAGTAGCATAGCCTTCTGTCAGGATATCTCCTGCCTTGACACGCTGCCCCTTATCACAGATAGGACGAAGGTCAACAACCATGTTCTGGTTAGTACGACGGAACTTCGGAATACGATATTCTTTCAGAGCTGGTTCAAAGCTTACAAACTCCTCATCATCTGTACGATCATAGAGAATACGGATTGTTGTAGCAT
>ERZ772807.476-NODE-476-length-24734-cov-6.560801_pt1 | contig 24734 bp, 27 predicted proteins | sample MGYA00511472_ERZ772807 | MGnify/ENA primary metagenome ERZ772807 (study PRJEB29015, sample SAMEA2737947) | human oral metagenome | biome: human oral; feature: human-associated habitat; material: dental | place: China | collected 2039 ... | reverse complement strand
AAGTGCGCAGCCATGCCGCCGATTCGCACTTGGGACACGTCTTCCCCGACGGCCCGCAAGACAAAGGCGGCCTGCGCTACTGCATCAACGGCGCGAGCCTGAAATTCATCCCGCTGGAACAAATGGATGCGACAGGCTACGGCGCGTTGAAGGGCAAAGTGAAATAAGCGGAATAAAACGTTTGAACGGAAAGAGGCCGTCTGAAAAACAGTTTTCAGACGGCCTTGTATATTGCGCCCCGTTGGTAGCTTCTGCCGACGGGGAATTTAAAATCAAATTCCCCTTTCTCAATATAAGCAAGAAGGGGCTTAGAAATGGAAAAGTTAAAATATCCTTGCATCACATTCCAATGGCTTAACCAACAAAAAGCCGAACCCGTAATCTTCATCCATCTGGACAAAAGCCGATATACCGCGCTTTCGACAGCTTCGAATATTTCAGACGAACAAATATTCATCACAGGCAAATTCCATGCCGCCGCGTTAAACATTCCTTATTACAACCTGACCGAACTCAAATTCAAGCCCGACTTGGTGGAGCAGGCGAAATGACTAAGCTCACATGCAAGCAAAGGCTAGACCTGCTCGATTATGAACGCGAGATCGAAGAACAAAAACGCGCCGAAGCGGAAGCGGAAGCATCTGAAGGCTTAGCGTTTTTGCAAAAGCGTTTCCGCCATCAGAAAGACAGAGTGTGCATGCCGTCCGACGCGGCATGCGACAGCCCGCCTCGGGCGGGCGGCGCAGACGCGGCGGACGGTGCCCCCCCCTCGTCTAACAGGGGGGGATAGGAAAACTGAAGCTCTGATAGCTCCCTATGAAATTGACTGGTCTCAATTCCAAAATGTCGAGTATTTCTCCCATTGGCTGACCGATACCAAAGGCCGCATTTTGGAAGTTCCGCTACGCAAGGGCAAATCCGACAGCGCGATGATTGACTACCTAACCTTTATCTTCGGAATTGAAACGGTTTACAGCTGGTTCCCGAATGAAATCATCGGCGATAACCAAATAATTGAATATTTAAGCCTTGTTGTTGATCAGATTTTCGGTTTCGGCGTTTTATGCAAATTGCCGGGTAAGGGTAAATTTTTCTATGACGGTTATTACCAGTTGGGACCTGATAACGCGAACTACGGGCAAATCCACGTCGGCGGACAAAACGATACCGTATTGATTGACTTAAAAGGTGTCGGATGTATGGCGGCAAAACAGGGATGGGAAGTCTCCCTCTACCATTTTCTCAAACATGCCGACCGTCCCCGCATTACCCGCATTGATTTGGCCTGTGATTTCCTAAACGGCGAGTACACGCCCAATCAGGCTTATGACGACCATGAAAACGGCCTTTTCGATAACGGCAACCGCAGGCCGAAAAAAGATACCCGCGGTTCATCGTGGCATAAACAGGATTTCAGCGGCATGACGCTTTTCATCGGTTCTCGGGGTTCGGCCAAATATTGCAGGATTTACGAAAAAGGCCGCCAGTTGGGCGATCCCGATAGTCCTTGGGTGCGTTTTGAAGTCGAATTCAGAAAGGCCGATTCCGTTCTGCCGATTGATATGCTGATTAAACCCGGCCAATACCTGACGGGGGCATACCCGATAGGGGAAACGCTTTTTCAGAACAAGGCCGAACGTGTCGAAACCGCTAAAAGGATGGTCAATATCAATTTTGACAAATTGGAACGCCATGCCAGGCAGCAGGTAGGCCGCATGATGAATTTTATGCTTGATATCGGCATAAAGCCCGATCAGATTTGCGAAAGATTAAGGGCTGATGACGGCAAATATCCTAAAGGTTTAAATCCTCAAGAGTACAGCTATAACGGTGTAACCGTGAAATATATGCACCAAATCGGCCAAGGCCATCAATCCGACCAATACGGAATTTTAGAAGATACCAGTTTTAACCAACCAATAGACTTAAAGGATATACCAAATGAACTTTGATCAATTAAACCAGCAACAGTACGAAACAGCAATCATCATGGGTGTAACCAAATTTAAAGGCGAGATTGAAGGTAGTAATGTTGATACCTGCACAGTTTTTAAGGCAACGCCTTTTAATGCGGAATCAGGTAATGCAGTAGGTATTGGTTTGGCCAAATTACGTTTCGGTGACAGCTCTAATTTCGAGATGTTTAAAAACCTCAAATTCCCAATGGAAATGGAGCTGTTAATCGGCCGCACCACCAATTCCAGCGGTAAGGAAACCGCAGTAGTGAAAGATGTTCGGTTTCAGGTAGTGCCGAATCCGAAAGAGAAATAAAGGATGAAAAATGTATGAATTCAAACAACGTTTCATCGTTCAGGATTTGGAAAGCTGCGAATTCTTATGTCCTGATCCCGCAGGCGGAATAACGCAAACGCCCTATATCAAACAGGCGGGAAAGTTTGATTATCAGGAAGACGCTATGGATGCGGGCATAGACGAAATAGGCGAACAGTTCGCGATTTTCAGCTTTTTTGAACGTTCAGAAGTCAAAAATTAAACCGTTTCAGGCTCGGCGGGCGGTCTGATCAATCCCTTCACAGCCCGCAAAATTTTCAGGCTCTCCCGCCTGCCTCCGAAAGCGGGAAAACAAAAAAAGGAAAAAATCATGAACATCATGAAAAAATATGGCAAGCAAATTGCCGTTATGGGTGCCGCTCCGTTGGCTTTTGCAACTCAAGTTTGGGCGGAAGTACCCCAAACCGTCAAAGATGATATTGCTTCGGCAAAAACTGATGCTGTAACGGTTGCCGGTTTGATCCTCGGCGTATCGGTTGCAATCTTCGGTGTGATGATTCTGATGCGATTCTTCCGATAAGCATACGGGGCAGGAAACTGCCCTTTTTTTATAGTCAAAGGCGGAGGTTTGAAAATGATTTTAGAGGTTATAAAAGAAACTTTTGTATCCGTTATGCGTGATGTCGGCGTCGTTGGTTGGCTTATAGTCGGTTTATATATTGCTATTTTTTCGATGCGGATATTTTTAAAGATTATTGATTTCAGGCGGGCAAAAATAAATAGAAGAATACGTCAAAGACAACGGGATATAAATAAATTGAAGCGTGATGTTTATTGGCGCAGACGGAATGACTATTACGCTGCACGAACAGCCTATTTCCGCTCTCGCACAAGAGGTAGATGGTAATGGGTTATCAGGTCGGCCATATCTGCCACGCAACCAAGCAAAGTGCCGAAAACGCCTATTTCAGCCAAGTAACGCCCAACATCCATGACGGGAAAATATATCAAATGCAATATACGCCGTTGGGTTGGCAGTTTGAGGGCTTGCAAGTAACCGCATCGTTGCCGGAATGCGATCCCAGCCAAAATTTCCAAGACGGCTTAATGATAGGCTGGGCACTTTTCGGCGTGTCCTTGTCGATGTGGGGCATCAAACGCATCCTTAGATGGTTTAACAGATAACGGGGCTAAAGATGATGGATGTTTGGTTTTTTATCGGTTTGTCCGTGCCTCTGATTGTTATGTGGGTTTTATTCAAATGAAAAAGCTTTTCTTATTTGCCGTTGCCTTTTTATTGCTGCTCCCCTTGGCCAAAGCAGAAAATATCATTCAGTTAACGGGTGGGAACTATATTTTCGCCGAAGAAGGCAAACTTGTATTCAATATTGATCCTGACGTATTTCTTAACCGCAATTGGCGTTATGACGCATCAAAAGGCGGTGCGACAACCCTGTTTTATCAAAAAATGGACTTTAAAACCCGCCATAGCAACGATTTCCACGCTTACGATATGGCGGCTGCAAGAAAATACTATGAAGATTTGCACTATGCAAAATCAAACGGTCAAAACGGCTACCGCTTTTACAAGCTTGTTTACACAAAAGAGCACTTAAATAAAAGGCATATACGCCGCGTGGTTTGGCCTGCAATATGGGCGGGTGTGGTTCGGGTTGGCGGAATTGTAATAGCGAACGTAGTACCACGAATTGTTACAAAGTGTCTTACTAATCTGAATTGTCGGGCTTTTTTAGGGTCATCTGCGATAGTAGGCTCTGCTCTTTGTTCTTTTCATTATAGTGGGATGAAAATTTTTAATCTTCCACCTGGCATCTGTTCCGAAGCCGAAAAAGCGGGATTTAAAAAAAATGAAAATGGCGAATACGTAAGGCCTGAAGGGGAATATTTTTCGGTCCGATATTATACCGATTGCGGCCCCCATTCTTTCTTTTGTAATCATGTAGATTTTAAATATTTTAATAATGAATCTTACGCTATTGAATTTTCAAAAAATTATACTGTTGAGGCCGTAATTGCATTTAATAAATGGAGACCGCCTGAAGACGCAAGATTTTGTGTTAAAGATTTAATTAAACGCGATGATAAGGGAAAACTTATTGGAGCAGGCTGTATCGATAATTCGGGAGATGAACACTATGCACATATAGAAAGAAAAAAACAACCGGATTATCAAATGGAAATTGTTGATTTGAGCGAATTTATAAAAGAGGATTTTAAGAAAAACCCCAATGATTACATTAACGATAAAGGCGAATTGGGTAAACAAATCAGAAAGGAAATACAACCGATTCAGGGCGATATCAACACCGGGGGCACATTGTCCATCATAGGCGAGCCTTATCGCGACGGCAACGGGGAGACAAAACAGGATGTGATAACCGTTAATGCACCTTCAGACTGGTCAAATTCAAGTCCGGGCGGTAATGCATCAAATCCCACCGGCGGAATATCCATCACAAACAATAATTCCAATGTTCACGTAATGAGCAGGCCGGATAAAGAGGCAGATTCCAAACCTGCCGCGAATAACGATCCCAATAACGGTAAAAGCGTCGGAAAAGACGGCCAAGGCGGCGGAAATACGTCGGGCGGCGGTCAAAGCGGACAGAAGGGCGAAAATTGCCCGGAAGGTAGTGATAGCCTCGCATGCGCAAAACTTGGCGATATAGACGCAAATGACAAAGGCTTTGAACTGCCCCATTCCGACAACGGCACCACTTGGCAGCCCGATTATTTTTTACAGACTACGGCTGTTTGCCCACAGCCCCGTCAATTTCAGGTTGTCGGGCAAACCTACGAATTCAAATACGACCAAGTTTGCGGCTTTGCCGAAAAGATTAAGTACATCATTATCGTACTGGCCACGATTTTGGCGGGATTTATCGTCTTCGGCGGGAAGAAGGATTGATTCGGGCGGCAGCCGGAATCTTCCGGCAGGCCGCCTGCTCCTCCGGGAATGATGGCCAAGCCCTGCACCGCCGGACTTTCCCCGGGCAGCTCTCCGGGAACGACGGCCGAAACCTGAAACAAAAAACATTCAACGTTGAACAAAGGAAACCACAACATGAAATTCCTGCTCGGCAAACTCCAAGTCCTTCTTAAATGGTTTGGTACCTCCATTCTTGCTGCTCTAGGCCTCTCTTTTGTGACCTATACGGGTGTATCAATCGCATTGGACAACCTCAAAGGCTACATACAAAACAGCGTCAGCGGCATACCTGCCGATGCCTACGCCCTCATGATTATGGGCGGCTTCGGCCACGCCGTCGGCATCATCTTCGGCGCATTCGCATTCCGTGCCACCATGGCCGCCGCCTCCAAACTCACCGCCGTAGCAAAAAAATAACCAATGTACAAAACTTTAAAAGAAGGGAATTAAAGTGCTGATATTACAAACAGGTGTCCCCGGTTCGGGCAAAACCTCATCCATCATTGCCCTGCTAATGCAGGACGAAAGCTACACACATTACACAGATAGCGAAGGCGTGAAACGCGAAAGGCCGCTTTTTACCAACGGTATTCCCGAACTGAAAATAGAACACAACGAACTGACAGACGAACAAATCAAAGAACAGCCTTTTCAGGACTTTTTACCTTACGGCTCGCTGGTTGTCATAGACGAAGCACAACGCCTTTTCCCGACGCGTTCAGCTGGCAACAAAGTACCTCCATATATCGAAGCATTGGCCACACACCGCCATCACGGTTTAGACATAGTATTTATTACCCAGCATCCCAGTTTCCTTGATAGCTTCGTCCGTCGGCTCGTACAACGCCACATGCATATCAGCATCAAGCCTGTAGGCCGTAAACTTTATGAATGGAATGAATGCGTAGATCAGCCTGACAGCAGCCAAAATATAGCACGCGCCATAGAAGTAAATTTTAAACTGCCCAAAGAAGCCTTTGGCATGTACAAATCGGCGGGAATACACACAAAACCGAAACGCCGTCTGCCGAAAAGCCTGATATTCCTCATCTTTTTCCTGCCCGCCCTGCTTGGTTACGGCTGGTATACCTATACCCGCATGAGCGCAAAATTCATGCAGCAGGATAATCAAGAAGTCGTAAGTTCCGAAACGCCCGATAACGGCCAAAATCCACAAACGGACGGCCAAAGCAAAGGCGGCCAAAACTACAAAACGGCAGACAACGGCAAAGCCAACCTGCAAAACGGCCAAAACCTCACGCCCGAAATGTTCGTCCCGACCATACCCGAAAGAGTCGAATCGAAACCGATTTACAACAGCATACGGCAAGTGAAACAGTACGAAAGATTGGCGGCCTGTATAGACGGCGGAAAAAGCGGATGCACCTGCTATACCGACCAGGCAACCAAAATTAAAGAAATACCGCAAAAAGAGTGCAAGCAGTACGCGAAAGACGGCCTTCCGTTCGATCCGTTCCGCCAACCTCCCGTAACCGCTCCCATGATGCCGCAACAGCAGGAAACGCCCGTAGAAGCACCGAAGGTTGCCAGCTTGGGCGGCCAAGACAAACTAACCTTACTGCCCGATTACACGAAAGGTCCTACGGCACAGTAAAGGAAGCGTAGATGAGTCAAGGGGAAGGTTTGTAAAGATTGCGAAGCGAAGCGTAGCGGTCTTTACGAATACCCCTTTACTCATCGTAGCTGACCCAACACTTCAGCCCGTGGGCTGGGTGTCAAAGCGAAGCGGGGACCCCTGCCCGCGCGGCGTCGCAAGTGAGACTGGGGGTGCGGGGGCTAGTCCCCGCGAAAAAGGTTGGTATTGAGTAACGTTATTTATTGGGCTAGACTGCGGGCTTTCTTGTGGGGGATATCTATGGAAAATAATATATTTGAGGGATATAGGCTTTTAATAGGTTATTTTTTTATAATGGTTGGGATATTTATGTATTCTTTCGCAGTAAAAAATGAAGTATTAAAAGTTTGGATGTTAAGTCTTTCTTCGGTTTCTTTTCTTATGTTTGGATTTTTATTACTTATTTTCTGATTACCCCCAAACCCTTTGCAAGTTGCCTACCAGCTTGCAAACAGATTGAGGGTAGCTCCCGAAATCAAGCCCGCGACCCCGAAAGTACGGCCTGAACGTCATAAAAGTTCGGTAAAGAGACTGGCGGCGCGGGCATCTTACAAACAAAAGTTTGGATACTATCTTAGACAAATCGTCAAAACCGTACAGCTCGGCCAAGTGCCCGGGTAAGACAAAAAGTCTGAATACAAGGTTAAATCAAACGAAAAAGGAAAAAATGCAATGTACTTAGGATTGGATGTGTCCAAAAACACATTAGATTGCTGTCTGAATAAAGACGGCTTTTTTTATGCCTGTAAAATAAGCAACAATCAAAAAGGATTCGAAAAACTCAAGGCATGGCTTGACGGCCACGGCTGCGACGAAACACTACATTGCTGCTGTGAAGCCACGGGCAATTACTACGAAGCCGCCGCCGAATACTTGGCCGCACACTACAAAATGAGCGTGGAAAACCCTAGGAAAATAAAAGCCTATGCCGTATCCGAACTGAAAAGGAGCAAAAACGACAAACAAGATGCCAAAACGATAGCCGAATTTTGCGAAGAGAAGAGCAGGAAGTTAAAAGTATGGAAACCGAAAAACCAAACGGAAAAGGAGCTACAAAGCATCACACGCTACATAGCAAGACTGAAACAACAAAAAGCATCCGAAACAGTTAAAAGGCAAACCGCATCCGACAACATCAAAGACTTAATAGACGAAACCATAGACTATCTCGGCAGAAAAATAAAAGAAGCTGAAGGCCGTCTGAAAACGTACATCAGCCAAAATCCGGAACTCAAGCAAAAGGCCGACAACCTGACCACAATACCCGGAATAGGCATACAGACGGCGGTAATTATCATGGCCGCCCTATCGGGCAATAACGATTTTAAAACGGCCAAACAATTTACCGCATATCTCGGCCTTGACCCTGCCGAATACAAAAGCGGAACATCCGTTAAAGGCAAAGACAGAATATCCAAAGTTGGAGATTGCATAACAAGGGCTGCACTATTCAGCCCCGCCCTTGTAGCCTATCGCATCGGCACATTTCCGCGCCTTGTTGCCAATATGAGGCAAAACGGCAAACACATTATGCAAATTCTGACGGCCATCATGCGGAAGCTGGCCGTAGTAGCCTATACCCTGCATAAAACCGATACAACCTTTGAAAAACAAAGGCATACAAGGATTCAACAGAAAGCCGCCTAAAATCGCCGTAGATTGAGAAAATGCCGAAATGACGGCAGGGGATACCTTTACCCGAAAAAATGCGTTACAGGTGCTTGACGGCCTAATATACTATCTCTTTCTGCCCATTCAATCTATTTATCCGCTTCACAAACGTTGCAGCAAAAGGAAACGTTCGTTTTTATTGCGCGGCCTGCCGCCCTGCCAAACCTCGCGCCAGCCTGCGGGCACGACCGTATCGGCATTGGCCTGTATCAGCCGGTAGCCGCAAGCCGATTCGCCGACTTCGAAGGGCAGGCTGCCGTATTCGCGCCACGACACGCGGGCAAGGACGGCCGTTTCGTCTATGCTGAAGCAGGCACGGCGTTCGCGCAATTCGGCAGGAGCGGCGGCTTCCATACGCGCCACCACCGGGCGGTAACTTTTAGCCGCATCCAGCCAAGGCAGAAACAGCGTCATCAGCAAAGCCCACACCAGCGTCATGCCTGCCGCCCAATTGGTGACCGCCTGCCGCCCCTTCACATTTTTGCGCGTAACCGCCCACAGCCACAACGGCGTGAACAACAGGGCGGTCAGCATCGGCATAACATCAAACTCGGGCGTGTAATACGGGCTGAAATAAGCCGACCGTTCGGCCAGTTTGGCCGGCCAGCCGAAATTCATCGCCGAAAAACCAATCCAAAGGAACACCGCCAACAGGCCGAAAATCATAATGCCGAACCAGTTGAAAAACGCCGCCGCGCCGCGCCGCAGGCTGTCGAGACGGCACGCGCCGAGCACGGCCAGCGGCGGCAGCAGCAGAATCAGATTGTCGGCATGGGTTTGTGGCGCGGCAGCCAACAGCAGTCCCACCGCCGCCAACCACAACACCGTCGGTCCGCCCCAGCTTTCGCTTAAAAAACGGCGGCGGCTGAAAGTCCACAACGCCAGCGGCCAGGCGGGAAAGGCGAACCACAACAGATTTTTCAAATAATAAGGCAGGCTGAAGGCAGCGGAAAAAGTTGCCAAACCGCCGAAAACACCGAAAACATGATGGTTCAGCCACCCTGAAAACGCCTCGGGCGAAACCTGATACAAAGCCAGCGGATACACGGCGGCCAAAGGCACGGCCAAAGCAAAGGCGGCAGCCAGCGAAACGGCGAAACGGCGGCTCCGCCAAACGGGAAACAACGGCAGCAGGCAGGCGGCCAGCATCAATGCCACCATCACCGCCCAACCGGCCGATACCGACAGCAACGCCCAGCCGCAGCCCAACAACAGCGCGGCAAAAATCGCCCGCCGGCGCGCCACCGCCAAGCCGTACAGGCACAAACCCGCAGCGGCAAACTGCACCGACGCGCCGCCGAGCAGGTGGCCGCCGGTTATCAGGCCGGCGCAGCCTATCAGTATCAGCACCACGCTGCGCCCCTGATGCCGTCCCGCCAGATGGAAACCCGCCATGCCGCAGGCCGTCAGCCCGACGGCGGTAAACAGCACACTGGCCAACCGCATCGCCGAATAGGCATCCGTCAGCCAAGGCGACAGCAGCCGGCGACACCACGCCGCCAGCCAAACATAAACAAACGGCATTCCGCCATCCTGCCTGCCCAGCACCTGCGGCTGCAACCAACTGCCGCCCGACAATACGCCGTTTACCGCCTCGTTAAACCAAATTTCGTCTGGCTTCCACAAATCGTGCGAAAACACGCCCGGCCAGAGCCAGGCAAACGCCAGCAGCAGCAATATCCACGGTTTTTCGCGCGTAGGCGGCGCGGCGCGCATCTCCGGCGGGGTATAGGTCAGCATAAGAATCGGTTTCCGGTAAAAGTCGGGCGGTAGTGTAACAAAATTGCGCCCCCTTAGGCATGGCATGACGGGGAGGCCGTCTGAAAAACAACCGCACACCCGTCCTTCCTGCCGTTTTTTCAATCCATGCTTAATCAGGCAGGGGCTTTCTGCTACACTGCCCGCCCTTGACGGAGCAAAGACATGATGCGTTTCCCTTTTTTACTGCCGGTATGGATTGTACTGGCCGACATGATTTACACCTTCGTACTGAACGTGATGCAAAGCGTCGCTTCGGGGCAGAAAAAAGCACTGCCCGCAGACGGCCTGCCCGTATCGCCCGACATTGTTTTTTCCGGCCTCCAAGTCGTCGCCAACGGCGGCATGGTATTGTGCATCGGGTTCGGCCTGCTGATGCTGCTGAGGCTCGACCGCTCCGTGGCTCGCGGCAAAGCCATGCCCGTCGGCGTATTCGCCACACTCGGCCTCTTGGCCGTGCTGGCCTTTTCCCTTGCTTCAGTGTGGCAGTGGGGCTGGGCCCTGCTGAGGCTGTCCGGCGGCGAAGCGGCCATATCGTTCGACAACCCGCGTTATCTGCTGGTCGCCGCCTGCCAGCCCTTCATCGCCCTATTCTGCCTCTACCGCCTCTTCGGCTGGTACCGTTTGGCGAAACGCGGGCAGCTTGCCGCGCATGACGACGGTAGCGATACGGTATTGACCGGCACAAGCCAACATGAGAGTTTCTGATTGCTCAAACTCAAAACCCGAAGCGCATTGAAAACACAAACCGCCGCTTTCAGACGGCCTCCCGTCCCGCCGCCAATCATCATGACGCACAATCAAGGCAAAGCGGCAAATCCTCAAACAGCAGAGAGGGGGGGGCAAATTCATTCCGTTTGGCGATACCTTGCAGAACCATCTTCTTTAACATCAAACGAAGCCACGCTGTGGAGAAAAAAGTTAATCGCTGCATCATCACTTATTCCGCTTGATAAAAAGGCCGTCTGAAAACCTTTGCTCAGGTTTTCAAACGGCCTTTCAATACTCAGATGCCGAATTAGGACACCACTTCGCCTTTTTTACGTTGCTGTTCGGTACTGCGGTTCACATACCATTGCTGCGCGATGGTCAGCAGATTGTTCACCACATAGTACAGCACCAGGCCTGCAGGGAAGAGGAAGAACATAAACGAGAAGACAAACGGCATAATCTTCATCATTTTAGCCTGCATCGGATCGGTCGGCGGCGGGTTCAGTGTGGTTTGGAACCACATGGTCGCCGTCATCAGAACGGGCAGGATGAACCACGGGTCATGGCGGGACAAATCTGTAATCCAACCCAGCCACGGAGCCTGGCGCAATTCCACCGAACTGAATATCGCCCAATAAAGGCCGATAAAGATCGGGATTTGCAGCAACATCGGCAGACAGCCGCCCAGCGGATTGATTTTTTCGCTGCGGTACATCTGCATCATGGCCTGCTGCATCGCCATACGGTCGTCGCCGTATTGCTTTTTCAGTGCCTCGAGCTTCGGTGCGACAGCACGCATTTTCGCCATGGACTTATAGGCGGCGTTGTTCAGCGGGAAGAGGACTATTTTGACGATAATGGTCAGCAGGACGATTGCCCAACCCCAGTTGCCGGTAAAGCCGTGCAGTTTGTCCATCAGCCAGAAGAGGCCGGTTGCAGGCCAATGTACGCGGCCGTAGTCTTTAATCAATTCCAAATGGTCGGCGATTTTGCCGAGTGCGGAAGTGGTTTGCGGACCGGCGTACAGGGAAATGCCGAAGCTCTGCTTCATGCCGTTGGCCAGCTCGGGTTGCGGAACGATGACGCCGGCGGAATAAAGGTTGTCGCTGCGGCGTTTGATGTCGATGCGGCAAGCATCGGTGGCACACACGCTTTGCCCGCCTTTTGGTTGCAGAATCCAAGACGAAAAGAAGTAGTGCTGACTCATACCAACCCAGCCGGACTGGGTTTTACGCTCGTATTCGGCCTGTTCGCGCCCTTCTTTGAAGTCGTCATCCAAATCGCCGAATTTGACTTTTTGAAACCCACTCTGCGGGGTATACAACACAGGCCCCGTGTAGTTAGCCATAAAATAACCTTGGCCTTCCGGTGCCTTGCCGTCGCGGACGATGCGGTAGGAACCGTCGGTTCGGATGGGGCTGCCGCTGCGGTTGGTCACGTCAAAACGGATGCCGACCAAATAGCTGCCTTTGGTAAAAGTATAGATTTTATCAATCTGGATGCCGTTGGCAGTGTTGGCGGTCAGGCGGACTTCAGCTTTGTCGCCTTCAAGGCTGTATTGTTTTTTCGCACTTTGAAAACTCAACCCTTGGGTCAGGCTGCGGCCGGCCGCATCCACCACGTCGGATTGGGCGACATAAATGCTGTCCTTGCCATCGTGAAACAGAGTGAAAGGTTTGCTCTGATCTTCTGCCGAATCGTATTTCAGCAAGGTCAGGCTGCGCAAATCACCGCTTTTTTCATCAATAACTGCATTGACGGTATCCGTGCTGACCGTAATCGGAACAGCCGGACTCAAACCGGTTTCGGCCGGAATAGTCGGGGTGGTTTGTTGCTGTCCGGCCTGCTGCACGGCTGAAACCGCGGGCTGCGGGGATGGGAATATTTTTTCCCATCCCAACAGTATCAGCAGGGAAACAGCAAAAAACACGGTCATTCTTTTGATGTCCATCGGTTTTTCCTGTATGTCGTCAGACGGAAGGAGAGGCCGTCTGAAAATTTAGGCGGCTGTTTCACAGCGCACCGGTATTTGAAATCTCTTGCATTCCGCCCGCAAACGCGTACTGCATTTAAACATGCGGACAAAATATCCGACTCTGCCGCGCTTTTCCGCTCCGACCTGCCTTGTACGGCTGGAACATGACGGGAAGCAGGCCGAATCCGATACGGGAATCGGTTTAAGGCACCGGATCATGTCCGTGCCCGCCCCAAGGATGGCAGCGGGCAATTCGTTTGACTGCCAGCCAGCCCCCCTTGAATGCGCCATATTTGCGTACGGCTTCCAAAGCATATTGCGAACAGGTCGGAGTATAGCGGCATCGTGGCGGAATCATCGGGCTGATGCAGTATTGGTAAAACTTGATCAGCCATTGCAACAACTTGGCAATCATGATTTCTGCAACAGCAGCCGCTGGAGCTGCGCCCGTATTTCGTCCGCACCGTCGCGCCCGAAGGGGCGGCGGACCCGTATTACAAAATCCCGAGGCGGCAACTGCGCCTTATGCCGTCGAAACCAGTCGCGCAACACACGTTTCATGTAATTGCGGTCATGGGCACGTTTGGCTGTTTTTTTACCGACCACCAAACCAAGCCGCGCATGCCCGGCGGGATTGGCATCGGAATAAGAGATTTGCAGTAACGCGCAGTTATATTGCTTTCTTAAAGCAAAAACGGAAGAAAATTCTTCCGTTTTCAATAAGCGGTACTGCCTGCCGAAGCTTTCCAAAACGGCTTCGGATTAAACGGCCAAACGCTTACGGCCTTTGGCGCGGCGCGCAGCCAATACGGCACGGCCGCCGCGGGTTTTGGAGCGCACCAAAAAGCCGTGGGTGCGTTTGCGTTTGGTTACGGAAGGTTGATAAGTGCGTTTCATGATATTCCTAAAAATCGGTATGAAATTGAAAACGGCAGATTACAACCTAAATTCTTGTTTTTGTCAATCAATATAAGGAAATTAAACAGAATATCCCGTTTGCGGCCCAGGTTTCGGCCCCATCGGCAGCACATGGCGGGCATAATGGATTTTCTGTATAATCCCGCAATCTTTGGCCGAACCTTCTTCTCACGGCCTATCTGAATGATTTTCCGACGATTCCCTATGAACACCTTGACGCTTGCCGAATTTTGGCCGCTTTGCCTTCGCCGCCTGCATCAGATGCTGACACCGCAACAGTTTGATACTTGGATTGCACCGCTGACCGTGGGCGAAGAAAACAATGTATGGGTGGTGTATGGCAAAAACCAGTTTGCCAGCAACATGCTGCAAAACCAATTCGCCGCCAAATTCGAAACCGTCCTCAAAGAACTGGCTCCCGAACAGCCCGCACTGCAATTTAAAGCGGGCCGCGGCATCAGCTATCCGATGGCTCCGGACGAAAATACCAACACAGTGCAGGAAACAACATCCGCACCAGAAAGGCCGTCTGAAAGCCCTACCACAGAGATGGCTGAACCGGCCAAATCACCTGCAAAACCCAAACAAAGCGCGCAAGACATTCTGGCCGAACGCTTGAAAAATCTGCCTGCAAAATCGGCGGAAGAGCAGCAGAAACACAAACCCGAAGCCGCAAAAACCATCCCGGGCCGCACTGAAGAACAGCGTGATACACATTACGCCCATACCAACCTATCTCCCGACTACACTTTTGCTACCCTAGTGGAAGGCAAAGGCAACCGTATGGCCGCCGCCGCCGCCAAATCCATTGCAGAAAATCCGGGAGACCGTTACAACCCGTTTTTCCTCTACGGCAGCACCGGCTTGGGTAAAACACATTTGGTACAGGCCATCGGCAACGATCTGCTGCAACACAACCCGAAAGCCAAAGTGCGCTATATGCATGCCGACGAATACATACGCGGCCTGATGAACGCATTCCGCACCAACAATTACGACACTTTCAAACAGCAATACAAACAATACGACCTGCTGATTATCGACGACATCCAATTTATCAAAGGGAAAGACCGTACAATGGAAGAATTCTTCTATCTGTACAACCACTTCCATACCGAGAAAAAACAACTCATCCTAACCTGTGACGTGCTTCCAGCCAAAATCGAAGACATGGACGACCGTCTGAAATCCCGATTTTCCTGGGGTCTGACCCTCGAACTCGAACCGCCTGAATTTGAAATGCGCGTTGCCATTTTGCAGAAAAAAGCCGAATCTGCCGGCGTAACTTTGCGCGAGGATGCCGCTTTTTTCATCGCCAAACACATCCGTTCCAACGTACGCGAACTGGAAGGCGCGTTCAAACGGGTCGAAGCCAGCAGCCGCTTCCAAAAAAAACCAATCGACATCGACTTGGCTACCGAAGCGTTGCAGGATATTGTCGCCAGTGCCTACAAAGTCATTACCGCCGAACTCATCCTCGATGCGGTAGCCAAACACTACCGGGTCAAAATCAGCGAGTTGCTGGGCAAAAAACGTACCCGCAACATCGCGCGACCGCGCCAAGTGGCCATGAGCCTGACAAAAGACCTGACCAGCCTCAGCCTGCCCGCCATCGGAGAAGCCTTCGGCGGCCGAGACCACACCACCGTCATGCACGGCATCAAGGCCGTAGCCAAACTGCGGCAAGAAGACCCCGAAGTGGCACAGGACTATGAAAAACTGCTTTTACTCATTCAAAATTAACCGAATTTAAGGAAATAACATGCTGATTTTGCAAGCAGACCGCGATGCCCTGCTCAAACCTTTGCAGGCTGTGACCGGCATTGTCGAACGCCGCCACACACTCCCCATCCTATCCAACGTCCTGCTCGAAAGTACACACGGTCAAACCAACATCTTGGCCACCGACTTGGAAATTCAAATCAACACCGACGGCCCGAAAAGCGAAGCGGGCGATTTCCGCATCACCACCAACGCCAAAAAACTGCAAGACATCCTGCGCGCGCTTCCCGAAGGAGCGCAAGTTGCTTTGGATTGGGCGCAAAACCGCCTGACACTGAAAGCCGGAAAATCGCGCTTCGCCCTGCAAACCCTGCCTGCCGAAGACTTCCCGCTGATGAGCGTGGGCGAGGAAGTCAGCTCGGCATTTTCTCTGACACAGGAAGCACTCAAAGGTATGCTGTCGCAAGTCCAATACAGCATGGCGGTACAAGACATCCGCTATTATCTGAACGGCCTGCTGATGCAGACCGAAGGAGACCAGCTCCGTCTGGTAGCGACCGACGGCCACCGCTTGGCCTACTCTGCCGCCACCATTGAAGCCGACCTGCCGAAAGCCGAAGTCATCCTCCCGCGCAAAACCGTATTGGAACTGTTCAAACTGCTCAACCAGCCCAACGAACAAGTCAGCGTCGAACTGCTGAACAATCAAGTCCGTTTCCGTTGCAACGGCACAGTCATTGTCAGCAAGGTAGTGGATGGCAAATTCCCCGACTTCAACCGTGTCATCCCACTCGATAACGACAAAATCTTCCTGCTCAACCGCAGCCATTTATTGGGCGCACTCGAACGTGCCGCCATTTTGGCCAACGAAAAATTCCGTGGCGCGCGCCTGCACCTGCAACCCGGCCTGCTCAGCGTGGTGTGCAGCAACAACGAACAAGAAGAAGCACGCGAAGAATTGGAAATTGCCTATCAGGGCGGCGAATTGGAAGTCGGATTCAATATCAATTACTTGATGGATGTATTGCGGAACGTACACACCGAAGACATGCAACTTGCATTTGGCGACGCCAACCGCTCTACCCTGTTTACCATTCCCAACAATCCGAATTTCAAATACATTGTAATGCCGATGCGGATTTAAACTTACTTCATCTGAAACAGCAAAAGGCCGTCTGAAAACCGATAAATCGGTTTTCAGACGGCCTTCATAACATTCCGCAATCTCAGATGTCTGCTTAAATAGAAGACGACACGATTGATTCGATATCCTGCATCATGTGCTGATGCGCCAAAGCTTCACCGACAGTAATGCCATAGCCCGCAGTTGTATCACGTCCCGTCTGACGCGCAATTTCGGCCTGCGTTACAAACTCCAGTAAAGTTTCCCGTTCTTCCTCACTCAAATGCTGTAATGATTTCGCATGGACTTTGACATCATTACAATCATTCAGCACGATACTTTTCGGATCAAAGGCTGCACGCCATTCCGCTACCAACAAGTTGAACAATTTTTTCATATCTACCTCAAGTGTTTGTTATATATCTAAATAAGTTTTGAATCGGCTATACTGCCGTTCTTTTTTCGTAATAGGGGTATTATACGGCCTTTTAAGATGAATGGTATATTTTTGGCATTAAACGGTATTATGATTATATAAGTTTTTATTCACCCTTCTGATTTTTATCAAAAAATATTTTGATGAAAACACAATGCCTGACGTAACAATAAGCAGTTACTGAATTCAAATAGGAATCGGAAGGGATGGCTACTTTTCACCATGACATTTTGGATTTGACGCCATAGATATAACGGTAATTACCCCGTCTCCCACCTAATTGAGCATCACAACATTTTATTAAAGCGAAAAATACAGATCAGGGAAATAAATTCAAATAATACGGCATCAAACTGAAAACACCACCTATGGATTGGCTGTGTTGTCCCGATTATTATTCCTTGACGGGCGAAATATGTTTTCAGACGGCCTGATGTAAAAAGCAGATAAAAAATTGCCGTTCATATCCAAGGGAAAAGATATGAACGGCCAAATACATTATGGGAAAACGTCATAGAAAACACCGGCCGGTTAGGGATTATCCCGACCGATGCGGGGTATTATATGCGGTTTGCCGCAGAGGTGCAATCAGATTTCTTTGGGCAGTATCCATCCTTATTGGTTGTCGCGTATCCACTTCAGCCACGGCTCAAACAAAGCGGGACTGACCGCGGCAATAACCGAACGCTGGAAAGTATGCGCCCCACTCCAAAAATCGTCGCCTTCCAAAGTAGCCAGGCAGCCGCCCGCTTCGGTAAAAATCAACGCACCGGCGGCATAATCCCATAACTTCTGCCCGCCGTGGACATATACATCCATCCGACCGGCGGCAAGATAGCACCAGTCTAAAGTACTGCTGCCCATACTGCGTATGCTGACAACGGGAGAAAGCGTGTTCATGCGGCTGGAAAGTTTGCCCGAACGCAGATATTTGATTTCCACACCGGCCAGGGCGCGGTGCAGCTTTTTTTCCTGCCGGACCAGCGGCAGCCTGCGGCCATTAAGATACGCGCCGCCGCTGAACGATGCGGAAAAACATTCGCGGGCTACGGGATCGTAAATCACGGCCAGCTCCGGTCGGCCGTGCCGCATAAAGGCCGCCGATAACGCAAAATGCGGAAAGCCGTTTACAAAATTGGTGGTGCCATCGATGGGATCAACCACCCACAACCCTTCGTAATTATGCAGCCACAAATCACGCTGCCGCTGCTCGCTCATTTCCTCGCCCAGCATAGGGCAGTCGATAATCCGCCTCAACCCGTCGGCAAAGGCGGCCTGCGCGGCCAAATCGGCCTCCGATAAAATGCTGCCGTCGGGCTTTTCGCTGCCGCCCACACTCAGAAAGCGCGGCATCACCTCCGTATCGGCGATATGCCGCACCAGATTTTGCAGTTGTGCTAACACTCGTTGTCCTTTTGTTTGTATAGGCCGTCTGAAACACCGGTTTCTGCAGGGCAAAAACTTTTCAGACGGCCTTTGTGCCGCCGCAAACACGCGCACGCCATATAGTATAATCACAGCGATATTAACCTATTTTTACCCGTTATGCCCCGCTTCTTTCTTTCCGCCGCCCTGCACGTCGGCGAAACCATCGCCCTGCCCGGCGATGTGGTGCGCCACTTGAACGTTTTGCGTTGCCGTATCGGCGAAGAAATCGTTTTATTCAACGGCGACGGCCTTTCCTATCACGCCGTTTTAAACAGCTTGGATAAACGCGCCGCTGAGGCCGAAATCAGTTCGATCAGGCCGTCTGAAAACGAATCGCCGCTGCATATTACCCTGATACAGGCCGTTTCTTCCGGCGAACGGATGGATTTTACGCTGCAAAAAAGCGTGGAATTGGGCGTAAACGAAATCATCCCCGTCGAAAGTGCGCGTTCCGTAGTCAAACTGAGCGGGGAGCGTGCGGAAAAACGGGTAAGCCGTTGGCAGGAAATCGTTATCTCCGCCTGCGAACAAAGCGGCCGCAACACCGTCCCTTCCGTGCGCCCGCTGCTGCCCTTCCGCCGGGCCCTGCAAAACCTGCCGGATGCGGAGGCCAAACTGCTGATGGGCCTGAACCGGAGCTGCCGTCTGAACAGCCTGCCGCCGCCGCGCAGTGTCGTTTTCATGGTGGGGCCTGAAGGCGGTTGGACGGAAGAGGAAGAACGGCTCGCCCAGGAAGCAGGCTTCCAAGCCGTCAGCCTCGGCCGGCGCGTACTGCGCACCGAAACCGCCGCACTGGCCGCCATCGCCGCGATGCAAACCCTGTGGGGCGATTTTTAGTTTTCAGACGGCCTCATGCTGTTTTCCGTTAAAATAACCCCATCCGACCGCAAAAACTGACCAACGAAAGCCCCTTATGTCTTACCAGCAAACCACCTTTATCGTAAACGAACTGATTGCCGAACCGTTGTCCGACGCATTGATGGCACACGGCGCATTGTCCGCCGCCATCGAAGATGCCTATGCGGGCACCGATGAGGAACAGGCCATTTTCGGCGAACCCGGCATCGAGTCCGAACAAATCTGGCACAACAGCAAAATACTCGCATTGTTTGACGAAAAAGCCGATGTGGCCGCCATCTTGGCCGCTGCCGCCGAAGCGGTGGAAATCCCTCCTCCCGCCCATCAAATCGAATTACTGCCCGAGCAAGACTGGGTACGGCTGACCCAGGCGCAATTCGATCCGATTAAAATTTCCGACCGCCTGTGGATTACCCCGTCGTGGCACGAGGCCCCCGATGCAAACGCCGTCAATCTGAAACTGGACCCCGGCCTGGCTTTCGGCACGGGCAGCCACCCCACCACCCGCTTGTGCCTGCAATGGCTGGATAACAATCTGAAAGGCGGCGAAAGCGTGCTGGACTACGGCTGCGGCTCCGGCATCCTGACGATTGCCGCTCTCAAACTCGGTGCAGCCTCGGCCGTCGGCGTAGACATCGACCCGCAGGCGATTGCAGCCGGTACCGACAATGCTGTGCAAAACCGCGTGGAAACGAAGTTCTACCTGCCCGACGAACTGCCGGACGGGCAATTCGATGTCGTCGTTGCCAACATTTTGGCCAATCCGTTGCGCATGCTCGGCGAAATGCTCGCCGCCCGCACCAAAACCGGCGGCCGCATCGTCCTCTCCGGCCTGCTGGAAGAACAGGCAGACGAATTGGGCGGCATTTACGGCCAATGGTTCGACCTTGAGCCCGCTATCTTCGACGAAGGCTGGGCATGTTTGAGCGGCGTCAAACGCTGATATGCCTTTTGCAGTCAAAGGCCGCCTGAAAACCCGAAACAGGTTTTTCAGACGGCCTTTTCAATCAATCTGCAATAACGGGATTATTTGAACGGACGGACTTCCAAGCCGAACATGCGGCGGGCGGTATTCAACATCTGGCAGCTGAAGCCCCATTCGTTGTCGTACCAAGCAAACACTTTGACCATATTTCCATCCACCACTTTGGTCAGCGTCGAATCAAATGTACTGGCCTGCGTGGTGTGGTTGAAGTCCATAGACACCAGCGGCAGCGTGTTGTAAGCCAAAACGCCTTTCAGACGGCCTTCTTCCGAGGCAGCCTTCAGCAGCGAATTGATTTCCTCCGCACTGGTTTCGCGGGCGGCTTCAAAGCTCAAATCCACCAAGGAAACATTAACGGTCGGCACTCGGATGGCCAAGCCGTCCAAACGTCCTTTCAATTCGGGCAGTACCAACCCTACGGCTTTAGCCGCGCCGGTTTTGGTCGGAATCATGTTTTCCACGCCGCTGCGGGCACGGCGCAGGTCTTTGTGGCGCACGTCGGTAACGGTTTGGTCGTTGGTCAGGGCGTGGATGGTGGTCATCACGCCTTTGACAATGCCCAATTTGTCGCTCAACACTTTGGCCATCGGCGCAAGGCAGTTGGTGGTGCAGGAAGCATTGGAAATCACGGTCATGTCGTCGGTAATCACATCATCGTTCACGCCGTAAACAACGGTGGCATCAACGTCTGCTTCGCCGGGAGCGGAAATCAGCACTTTTTTCGCACCGCTTTCCAAATGCACGTTGGCTTTGGATTTGCTGGTAAACGCGCCTGTACATTCCATTACCAAATCCACTCCCAAATCCTTCCACGGCAGCTCGGCCGGGTTGCGGGTGGAGAAGAACGGGATTTTGTTGCCATTGATGATGAGGTGGGTTGCGTCGTGGGAAACGTCTGCGTTAAAGCGGCCGTGTACGGTGTCGAACTTGGTCAGGTGCGCGTTGGTTTCGAGGCTGCCGCTGGCATTGACGGCCACGATTTCCAGTTGGTCTTGAAGATTGTAGTCATAGATGGCGCGCAACACTTGGCGGCCGATGCGTCCGTAGCCGTTGATGGCAACTTTAATGCCCATGAGAGAATCCTTGTTTTATCGGGTTTGTGAAAAAAGAAACGGCACGGATTATAGCAAATTGTAGTTTGATGTAGTTGAGATTTTGAAGGTAAAAAAATGCCGCCTATCGGAATAGGCGGCCAAACACATTACGGGGAAAACGTCTTACTCACTTACTTGCTAGAAAAGCAAATATCTATCAGACGGGCGAATAGTAGACAATGTGCGGAAACAATGCTGAAAAATAAGATAAACGGCGATATTTTTGATATAAACGGTATTTTTAGTTTTATTTTGTAGTGCCCGGCTTTTAAACGGCCTTCCTGCCCTGCGTAATCCGTTCCAATCCGGCCAAATCGGTTTGGGTTTCGATTTCCGTCCAACCTTCGGCCTCGAGCATCTGCCGTACGGCCGCCCCCTGATTCCAGCCGTGCTCCATAATCAGGCGGCCTCCGGGTTTCAGGTATTCCGCACCGTGTGCCGCCAGTTCGCGGATACAGCTTAGGCCGTCTGAAAAATCGGTGAGCGCGTTTGCAGGCTCGAAGCGCAAGTCGCCTTGTTGCAAATGGCCGTCGTCCGCTTCGATGTAGGGCGGATTGGAAACCAGCAGGTCGAAACCGTGTTTTTCAGACGGCCTGTCGATGTCGAACCACGATCCGCAGGCAAAAGATACGTCGGCTCCGTTGTCCGCCGCGTTTTGCCGTGCCACTGCCAGCGCGGCCGGACTGATGTCGCTGGCGAGTACGGAGGCATCCGGGCGTTCGCAGGCCAGCGTTACGGCCACTGCGCCGCTGCCTGTACCCAAATCCCATACGAGCCCTTGCGGCGGCAGGTGCTGCAGGGCCGCTTCCACCAGATGCTCGGTTTCTGGGCGAGGAATCAGGGTGGCGGGCGTGGTGCGGAAACGGCGGCCGTAAAATTCGCGCCAGCCGAGGATGTAGGCCATGGGCTCGCCGTTCAGGCGGCGTTGCTGCATGGCCTGCAAATCGGCGGTTTGCCCTTCGTCCAGCATTTCGCCGTCGCGGGTAATCAGTTGGGCCCGCGTCCAGCCGGTAACGGCCTGCAGAAGCATGCGGGCTTCGGTTTTGGGCAGCGGGGTGTTTTGCAGGAAGGTTTTGGGCTGCACGGCGCAATCTTTCGGCGGGATGTTTTCAGACGGCCTTTTATAGTAAATCCGACCAAGAACGCTTCATACCGTTATTCCCGCACAGGCGGGTATGGCAATGATTGAAACAAGAGGCCGTCTGAAAATACAGGAACGGGTTAGTGGCGGTCCGGTTTGAAGGTGTAAGTGCCGACATCGGTCTCAACGGTGATTTCTATCGGGCGGCAGGAAGTAAATATTCCGCCTTTGATATCGCCGAATCGAAGCACCCGCGGTGCGATTTGATTGTAGCTCCATGCCCCACTGTCCACATCCGATACGGCGCAATTCCCTCGGTTGACAATGATGTTTTGTACGATCAATTGGTCATGCTTGGATTGGACCTTGATAATCGCGCCACCGTTGTTGCTGTCGACAAAGGTTACTTCAAACGGCGCTTCTTTCGGTTTGACTTTACTTTTAATACTGCGCAGGCGGTTCCATTCCGCCTCCTGCCGTGCGCGTTGTTCGGCCTCCAGCCTTTCCTGCCTGAGTATTTCTTCGCGGGTCGGGCCGCAGGCAGCCAAGGTGGCGGAGAGTGTGGCAATAAGGATGAGTCGTTTGGTCATTTTTCTTCCTGTTTAAGGATGTTTGGCTTTTCAATCTTTCGGGCGGTATGAAACATACCGCCCCGGCTGTCGAATGCTATTTTTTCTGATTTTCCAAAACCAGCATTAATTCGTTTTGTGCGGTTCGGTCATTCGGGTTCAGCTTTAACGCCCGGCGGTAGTACTGTTCGGCTGCCGACCATTGTTTGCGCTCGATTGCCGCATAGCCCAAACCGCGCAAGGCCAAACCTTGAAAATACGTTGATTGCGCCTTGTCGGGCAATGCTTCGCCCGCTTCAAGCAAGCGGGTGAATATTTTCTCGCCGGTGGCAAAATCTTTTTGTACATTGGCTACTTGGCCGCGCTCGCTCAAAAATTGGGGTTCGTAAGGTGCGATTTTTAAGATGGCATCCAAATCTTTTGCCGCCGCGTCGTAGTTTTGTTGTTCGACATAAACGAAAGCGCGCACATAACGCGGCATCAGCCATTCGACAGGCAAAACTTCAATGTGTTGGCGATTCTTTTTTGCTTCGCCCAACAACAAAAGCACATGGGCCGGATGATTGGCCGCCCGTGCGTTTTTGTGTTTTTGCAATTCGGCATCGGCTTGCTTGACGAGTTTGTCCAATATCGGCATGGCCCTTTCACTTTGGTGTTGTTGCACCAAGACGGCAGCCTGTTCAAGCTCGTCGCGCATTTTTTCCGGCAATGCCTTCTGCTTTTGTGCCGACGGGGCGTTTTGTTGTGCGTCCAAGGGCGGAGGGGTGATGCGCACGATTTCGGATTTAGGCTCTGCCCAAGCGGCTTGTGCCAGCAGCAGGAGGGGCAGGATGGATGCGATGATTTGCTTTTGCATGGATTTCTCTCTTTTGATGGGCTGTTGTGTTGGTCTTTAATATCCCTGTTGCTGCCGGTTTCGGCGTATTTCGCGATCAAACGATGTGTGTTCCTGCGGTTGGGCTGTGTAGTCTTTGATGCCGCGCAGGTGTTTTTCTCTTTGTTGGCGCACCTGCCATTCTGTTTCTTTTTGCTGTTCGGCACTCATGGCGCAGGCGGTAAGGAATACAGCGGACAGGGCGGTCAGGATGATTTTGTTCATATTTACTCCTTGCTTAAAAGGTTTCGGCATTTTCAGACGGCCTCTTGCCAGTTTGCTATCCGTTCGCGGATTTTCTCCGCGCTCAGGCCGAGTTTGTCCAGCAGTAGGGCGGGATCGCCGTGGTCGGTTACAGTGTCGGGGATGCCGATGGGCAATACGGGTTTGACGACGCCGTGTTGCGCCAAGCATTCCAATACCGCGCCGCCCGCGCCGCCGCATATGCTGTTTTCTTCGATGCAGACGATGCGGTCGTGCGTTTGCGCGAGTTCGAGTATCAGGGTTTCGTCCAGCGGTTTGACAAAGCGCATGTCGGCCACGGTGGCGTTCAGGCTTTCGGCTGCCTGCATGGCGGGTTGCACCATGCTGCCGAAAGCCAAGATGGCGGTTTTCTGCCCTTGGCGGCGGATGATGCCTTTGCCGACGGGGACGGTTTCCAGGCCGTCTGAAACGGCTGCGCCGCAGCCCGTGCCGCGCGGATAGCGCACGGC
>ERZ772807.475-NODE-475-length-24770-cov-5.174671_pt1 | contig 24770 bp, 16 predicted proteins | sample MGYA00511472_ERZ772807 | MGnify/ENA primary metagenome ERZ772807 (study PRJEB29015, sample SAMEA2737947) | human oral metagenome | biome: human oral; feature: human-associated habitat; material: dental | place: China | collected 2039 ... | reverse complement strand
GCGTCAGGTAGTACCACGAGCCACCGTCCTTCACCCAGCCGGTCACCATCGCGCCGCTACCGGGCGTCAGGTAGTACCACGAGCCACGATCTTGGACCCAACCCGTGGCCATCGCGCCGCTACCGGGCGTCAGGTAGTACCACGAGCCACCGTCCTTCACCCAGCCGGTCACCATCGCGCCACTGCCCGAAGCCAGGTAATACCAGGTACCACCAAGATCAAGCCACCCGGTCACCATCGCACCGCTGCCCGGAGCCAGGTAGTACCAGGTACCACCAAGATCAAGCCAGCCGGTCGCCATCGCACCGCTGCCGGGCGTCAGGTAATACCACGAGCCACCATCCTTCACCCAGCCCGACACCTCAGCACCCGAGCCACCATGGAAGAACCACGACCCCTGCTCACTCACCCAACCGACACGCATATACCCATCAGCACCAAAACGATAAACCTGACCACCAATCGCAACCCTCTCACTCACCGGGTACGAACCATCAGAATAGCGATACCACCAACCACGCGAATCACTGACCCACTGACCGGCCTTGGGCGCGGGATCGGGGTTCGGGGTTGGGGCAGGGTCCGGCGTAGGTGCTCCCGGAAGGCTCACAACCACCGTGTTCGTCAGGTACGAGGCGTCGCGGACCTGGACGCTCAGGCGCACGTCCGCACTCGACGGGGTCCACGGGAAGGTCGCCGAGGCGGTGGCAGCGCGGTCCTCGCCATCGGTCAGCGTGGTCCAGTCACGCACAAGCGTCTGCGCGCCGTCGGCGCCAACCTGCACGGCGCGGACCTCGTGCGTGCCCGCAATGCCGCCGGTGGCTGTAGCGGTTACGTCAACCGACGCACCGACCTCGCCCGTGTACGTGTACGATCCCCCGGCCTCGGCGATGTTCGTCCCCGATAGGCCCACCGACGCCAGGACGTAGGCGTGCAGGTGCGAGGCGTCAATCCCGGCCGCGTCAAGGGCTGCCTTGGCAACGTTCCACGCCGGCTCTCCCTCGGTCGCGGCAACGTATACGTGGGTGTCGTCCTTTTTCTCCTCGCTTAGCTCTGTCTCCAGAACGAGGCGGGTGAGCGTCGACGGTAGGACGAGGACGCGTGGGACGTCCACGCCGAAGGAGACACTCGTCATTCCCTCGCCAAAGAAGGCGCTCTGGCGGCGCCCGTTGGTCGGGCGTCCGTCGTACACGAAGGAGCCGTCCTGGCCTCCCCGCACGACGATGCGGCGCGGCATCGGCACCCAGCTGCCTTCCATGCGGATCGAGCGGATCTTGGTGCCGTACTCGACGACCTCCAGGGAGTTACCCACAACGCCACTCGAGCGCTCCATCGAGTCCGGAATGACCAGGTCTGTCAGTGCTGTGCAGCCCGCGAAAGCGTCGTCACCGATGGTCGTGACCCCTTCGGGCAGTACGACGCGTGTGAGTGACTTGTTGTTGGCGAACGCCGAGGCGCCAATCTCGACCGTGCCCGCGCGCACCGCGTAGTCGGTGAGCGTGTTGGCGGCCGGGGAGAGCATCAGGTGCAGGCCGTCTTCTCCCGTGCGGTACAAGACGTTGCGATCTGCCGAATACACGGGGTTGTCACCGCCCACCGTCAGCGTCGCGATCTTGCGATCGTTGTACAGAGCGGTCTCGGCGAAGGAGGTGACACCCGCGCCGATGTGGAACGAGGTCAACGCCGTGCTCTCCGAGAACGCCTGCTCTCCAACGCTGGTCACCGAGTCGGGCAGCGCGACCAAGGACTGGGCCGTGCGGCTGAAGGCGAAGTCACCGATGGTGGTGAGTCGGTTGAGCTCGGGGTGGTAGTTGACGGCCTTGGAGCTAGTGCTCTCGAAGGCACTACCTCCCAGGGAGATCGCGCCACCCAGGTCGATGGTCTCGAGCTTGGCGGCTGAGCAGAAGGCGCAGGTGCCCACGGTCTCGAACTTCTCCGGGAGGGTCACCGACGTCAGCGCGGAGAGGCGGAATGCCTCGTCCCCGATTGCGCGCAGCGAGGCCGGCAGGGTCACGCCCGTGAGGCCTGCCTTCTGGAACGCCTTGTTCGCGATCGCGTGGACGCCATCCATAACGGTGTACGTGCCGCCGGTGTTCCTGGCAGCCGGGTACAGGATCAGACGCGTGCGGTCCTTGGAGTACAGGACGCCGTCGACGCCGTCGAAGTTCGGGTTGGCGGGATCGACCTCAACGCTCGTCAGGGCAGGAAGCTCGCTGTATCCGGAGGTGACCGAGTCGGCGGCAACGCTGGGGCCTAGCTTGATGGTGGTCAGCGCCGAGTTGTAGTCGAAGACCTCAGCGCCGATCGTCACCACGGAGCGAGGCAGAGCGATCGCCTCAAGGCCGGTGTTCGCGAAGGCGCGATCACCGATCGTTGTGAGCTGGGCAGGGTGGGTCTCATCGTCCTGGAAAGAGATGGACGTCAGGGAGCCGTAGATGAAGGCTTCCTTCCCAATCGAGCGCACGGTGGCGGGGATCGTCACCTTCTTCACGGGTGAGCTCGCGAAGGCACGCTCGCCGATGGAGGTCACGGTGTCGGGGATCGTCACCTCCGTGGCCGATCCCTTGTACGCCACGAGGACGCCGTCGTCGGTGATCTCGAAATCATCGGCGTCAGCTGAGCGCACCGTCACGGGTACCGATGCTGACTTTGCCGCGCCCGCTTGTGTCGTGACGGTTGCGGTGAGCGTGCCAGAACCCGCGTGATCGCCGGCGGTCAGCGTCGCCTTGCGCGTGTCGGTGTCGGCGACAACGGTGGCCAGGTCGGCCGGCTCCACGCTCCACGTCACAGCGCGGTCCTTGAGTGAGGGCGCCAGGTACGCTTTCACGGGGGCGCTCTCACCCACCTTGACGCTCACCGCCGCCTCAGCGACCTCAATCCCCGCATCTTCGGAGATCGTACGCACGTGGACCTGCGCGCTTGCGGACAGTGTCGACTGGGAGGCGTCGGTCGCGGTTATCGTCGCGTCGCCGGCGGCCAGCGTCTGGACCTCGCCGTTGTCGTTCACGGTGGCCACGGCCTCGTTCGAGGAGGTCCACACGAGGTCGGTAACGTTGGCGCTGGCCGGCTCATAGGAGGCGCTCAGCGCAACCGTCTCGCCCGCGACGACCGAGGAAGACTCGGGCGTCACGGACAGGGAGGTCATCGGGATCGTGCGGAAGCGGATCACCTGACGCGCCTGGTTCTTGCCCCAGTCCCACGCGAAGAGGTAGGCGGTCGCCGGGTCGGAGGAATCCGCGCGGTCGATGAGGTCTGCCCACTTGATCTCGTAGTGCTTGGCGTAGGTGCCGTCGGCCTGGCGGTTGGCACCCACGGCCTCCTTTTCGTCGTAGTAGTGACGCGAGGTCGGCGACTCGGAGAAGGCGATGCCCGCCAGCGGCGAGTTGTCGGCGACGTCGAAGGAGACGACGCGCGCGTCCCCCTCGCCGGTCACGACCAGGTTGGAGATGACGGGAGCCTGGGTGTCCAGGGTGAAGTCCCAGGTCATCTGCTGGGAGACGCTCGAGGGAGCGACCGAGGCCGCGTCGATCGTCAGCTTGTAGCGGCCCGCGGGCAGCTCCTTGCCGTCCTTGTCGAATCCGTCGAAGACGGGGTTGTTGCCTTCCTGGCTTTCGATGGGCTCGATCCTGCTGGCGTGATAGTTGAACAGGGACTTGCGGGCGCGCTCGAAGGTGTACTCGCGCACGACGTCGCCGGCCTCGTTCGTGTAGGTGTAGGTCACCTTCGGGGAGTTACGCAGCAGGCAGGTGCGCGGCAGGAGACGGGAGGGGGCGTCGGGCAGCGCCGAACGCGACATGATGAAGTACGCGGGGTCGACCGCGCGCACGTCGTCGATCTCCTGGCCGACGAGCGGGTTCAGCGCGCCGAGGGGTACCTCGGTCGCGGGGTTGAGCAGCGTCGAGGCGCAGGAGTGGACCGCGTTGGTCGTGCCGTCGAACCACTTGGCGTCAAAGACGGCGGGTGAGCCCCAGGAGCCGTAGAAGCCCATGTAGGGAACGGTGAGGTCGGGGGCACCATCGGCGCTCGTGAAGGTGACGGCACCGTCGATGAAGGTGCCCTTGGGCGCGTTGGTGCTCGCGTAGGTGGCGAAGGCCGCCTGCGGGTTCACGGTGACGGTCACGGTGGCCGACGACTTCGCGGGGACGGTGACGCTCTCGCTGGAGAAGGTCAGGTCGATTCCCTGGCCTGCCCAGTTCTTCGAGTGCTCGGTGAAGAGCTCGCCGTCGACGATCTCGGACAGGGCCTGGCCACCCAGGGTGTAGGTGTGGGCGGTGTCGGAGACGTTCGTCAGGGTGACCTGGAAGGTCCATCCGTTCGTGCCCTCACCCAGGTCCGCCTTGGGACGCCACGGGTTTTCGGCACCCTCGACGGAGGGGTAGACGCTCGTCGTCGTGGCCGCGAGGGCATCCACCTGGCCCGCGCCCACGCGGCGCGGCGAGTAGTAGGTGCCGTTGTTCTGGTCGATGTCGAGCAGGGGGTGGGCGGTACCCATCATGAGGGCGGTGACGACCGCGGCCCGGTCAGCGTCCGACATCGCGGCAAAGGCCGGATCCTCGCCCACGCGCTGGCGCACGAGAGCGGCGATGCCCGCTACCTGCGGGGTCGCCATGGAGGTGCCGGACATCGCACGGTAGGTGTTGCCCAGGACGGCGGCCACGATGTTGCCGCCGGGAGCCGCGATCTCGGGCTTGAGCTTCAGGTCGGGGGTCACGCCCCACGACGTGAAGTCGGAGACCGAGGGGTTGGTCGATGCGAGCAGGACGCCCGCGTGCGGGTTGGCGATGGAGATGGAACCGGACTCGCTGGCCGTGATGGCCTCGATGAGCGCGTCCTTCTCCCTCTTCGTGATCGTCACGGTCGGCATCGTGTGGGTGGATTCGATGGTGGCCACGTAGGGGTTCTCGGCGACCTCGGAGTCACCGATGATGAGCGCGGCAGGCGTGGAGGCCAGCTGGGTGAGTCCCTTGACCTTGGCCTCGTGGGTCATGTCGGCGCCGGTGGCGCTATCGGAGCCTCCGCGGTCCTCGAGCACAATCACCTTCGAGAGGTCGCCGGGGTGCTCGGCGACGAGCTTGCTCAGCGCGGCCGCGTCGCCGTTGCCGGCGTAGACGAGGCTGTAAGTTCCCTCGGCGATGTCGAGGAGGCTGGGAACGAACGCGTCCTTGAGTCCGCGCGACTTCTGGTAGACGACCTTGCGCTCGCCAACGCTCAGGTAGTGCAGGGCATCCTGGTTGTTGACCGAGGCCACGGCCAGGGTCGAGCCGTAGGATGCGGGTTCGGACAGCGTGCCAACGTCAGGGTCGCTCGCGTAGGGCTTGTTCTTGCCGCTCTTGTTGGAGTAGGCGCTGGAGTAGGAGTTGCCGGCGGCTGCGTTGACGGTGACGCCCGCGTTCGCGAGGTTCTTGTAGACGTCCGCGTAGACGGTGCCGGCCTCGGTGCCCATGCCCGCGTCTTCACCCAGGGAGAGGTTAATCGAGTCTGGCCTGATGACCACGGCGTCGTCAAGGGCGGCGAGCACGGTGCTGTCCGGGATCGAACCGTCCTTGTCGGAGGCTACCTTGGCCACGATGATCTGGGCGTTGGGGGCGGTTCCCTGCAGGTCGGCGGCGTTGGCGGCTGCGATTGCCGCGACGTGCGTGCCGTGTGAGAGATCCTTGCTGGACGCGGGAAGAACGTCCGCGTCGTTGTCGGCGTAGTCGTAGACGAAGGGGATCTTCTTGTTGATGTAGGCGCCGCTCTTCCCGTGGGTGAGCGTGCGAGCGAAGGCTTGAACGTCGGCCTGCGTCATGCGCACGTCAACGCCGTCCATGGAGCCGGAGAACGCCTGGTGGGTGGCCTCGATGCCGGTGTCGATGACCTCGATGACCTGCTTGTTGCCCTTCTGGGTCGTCTGGTTGGCGCGCGTCATCTCCAGGGAGGAGGCGTTTTGCAGGGAGGGGTCCACCGCCTGCGCGGCCGTCGTCTCGGCATCGCCCTCGACGACCATCGGCTTGTGGTGACGCTCGATGAAGGCGGCCTTGACGCCCTCGGTGGCCCTGATGGCGTCGAGGGACGAGGCAGGGGCCTCGATGGCGAAGCCGTCGAGCGCGCGGGTGTAGTCTCGCACGTCCGTCACGTCCGCGCCGGGCACGACCGCCTGGACCGAGGCTTCGATGCGGTCCTTGACTTCCTGGTGCTTGGTCGAGGAACTCAGGCCGAAGATTCGGCGGTACCACGGGATTCCGACACTGCCTTCTCGCAGCTGGACGATGATCGTCGTCGGCGTGTCGTCGGCCGGGAAGCTATCCGCGGAGGTGGTCGGGTTCTCTTCACCGCCCTCCTGGGGGGCTTCCGATTGCGCGCTGGCGTCCAAAGGCACGTCGCCCGACGAGGCGGGGGGATCCGACTGGGCAGCGCCCGACGTCGAGTCGTTGCGCTCGGCCCCGTCTGGTGCGTCGGCCGCGAAGGACGCCGGAATGCTCACGGTGGTCATGGCGAGGGCGCCGACTGTTGCCAGCACCAGCGCCGAGATCTTTCGATGGGACATCTATGGCTCACTTGGTTGACATCTGGAAGTGGGCGTCGGTGCCACCACGGCGGCCTCACCCAGCGTTAAGGGTAGGGCGGCCGCCCGTTACTGCAAAGATCTCGTCGGCTTTGTTCTCAGCATGCGTCAATCCCTTTACCCCGAGACTTAATCAGGGTACCATGCCTCAACTTAGTGGCGCCTACATAACTATTGCATGAGGTAAGTTTCTATTCTCCTCGGCGAGGGGCCCTCGCGCCCCCGGCGCGGCACGGGAACGCAGTGAGTCCGCCGACTGGCTCACGGACGAGGTGCCCGGAAAGCCGGTCGGCGGACTCATTCGCGCGGTCGGAGTATCGACCGCACGGGTCACAGGATGACGGCCGTGCCCGTCGCGATCGCGGCGAGCATGCCATTGTCCGCGCCTGCCGTGAAATAGTCGACCTTCACCCCCACGACGGCGTTTGCTCCCATGGATTGGGCGCGTGCGCACATCTCGTTGACGGCGGTCGCTGCGGCGTTGCCGATCTCTTCCTCGTACTGGGAGGCACGTCCGCCGAACATGTTCGACAGGCTCGCGCCAAAGTCCTTGAACATGTTGACGCCGGCGAACGTTTCTCCCGAGACCATCCCGATGTACTGCTTGATGGGCGCGCCTTCGACCGTTGGGGTCGTCACCACTAGCATGATCTACTCCTTCGCGTTATACGGTGAACAAGCCAACACTACCGGCACCGGCGCCCAGCGGCCAGCAGCTTGCGGGAGGGGCGTGAGTCACCGGAGTACCTAGCACCCGGTCAGTGACGCGGTTGCCCCTGCGCAGAGGCTGCGGTTGTCGCGGGCGCGATGGGGTGTCGAATGACGGTCTTGAGCTTCTCGGGTGCAACCTTGCGCGCGTCGCTCAGGTAGATCTCGTGATGCAGGCGCGCCTCGGTGAGGTCGAGCGCGTAGCCGTGTTCTTCCATGTAGGCGTGCATGGCCTCGACGGTTGCGGGTTCAGTGTCGTAGCTGCCGACGTGCATGCATTGCACGCACGTTCCCTCGTCGATCGTCAGGTACTCGGCCGAGGAGCAGTCCAGCTTCTTCTTGCGGGTCGCCTCTGCGACGGCCCAGTCGAAGTCCTCGCGGCCTACGAAGTCGGGAAGACGGATGACGCTGATCCAGTTGAAGGATTCCTTGTGTGCGTAGTCGACGCCGGTCACGTCGTCCTGCCACCAGAAGCCTTCGAGCGGCGGGACGACGAAGTCGACATAGCCGTCGATCTGTCGCTCCCCCTTCTTGCTCATCTTGATCGCGTAGGAGATCCCGTACAGGACGGCAATTGCCTGCCTGTAGGCGCCATCCTCCTCGTTCGGGTCCCCACTGCCGCGCACCGCCACGTAGGTCATGCGCGGCACCTCGACGATGCTCGGTCCCTTCCGCGGGACGTAGAGTTCCCTGTATTCCTTCTTGACATCAAAGGCCATGACGCACCTCCATTCGCCCCGATGCTACTCCTTCCACGAGGAAAATATTGGGGAGCGTGGGTGTGACAGGATGACCGAACATCACGCTCGGCCCCGCCCAAGACGCAAAGGATCGATGGGTGGGCGACACCCGCGGGACGCCTAGCACTCGGGGTCGCGATTGACGAAGGAAGCAATCGCGCAGGGCATGGCGCCGCGCAAGACGCGGTAGCTCACATCCGTGTAGCCCATTGCCTCGAAGAAGGCGCGATAGGAGTCCGCATCGAACTCCTCGTGAAAGGTCAGGCCAAGGCGGGCGAGGACTGCGACGATCGGGCCACGGCCCCTGCGCGTGGCGCTCAGGTAGGTGGGGACGATGATCATGCCTCCGGGCCTGACGACTCGCCTGAGCTCGGCGAGGGCATCGGCGGGTTCGGGTAGGAGGTGGAGGACGTTGCCGGCGACGGCGGCGTCGAAGGAGTCATCCTCGTAGGGCAGGGCCGTGATGTCTGCCTTTTCGACGAGGACGTTGCCGCACGCGGCGAGTTTCGTGCGCGCCCGACGGAGCATCCCCTCGGAGTAGTCGGTCGCGACCAGGCGCTTGCACACGCGGGCAACGGCGACGCTGATGCCCCCGGTTCCGCACGCGCATTCGAGGACCTCGTCGCAGGGGCCGAGGAGCGACGCGACCGCCGGGCCCGTCATGTCGTAGACCTTACGGTTGAACGCGTTCTCGAAAAAGTCATAGAGCGGGGCGATGCGATCCCATAGCACTGCTGGCAACCTCCAGATGCGTTACGTGGACACGAGGGGTGCCGCCCCCTCACTGTCATTCCTGCGCGGGGCGTCCGCTCAGCGGAAGAAACGTCCGAGGAGGCCACGCTTCTCGCGGGCGGCGGCATACTCCTCGTCGGTGTGCTCCTTATTGCACCACTGTTCGTCGGGCACCTGGGCCTTCACCGAGTCGATGTGCTTGCCGCAGCCCTTCCAGGTGGTCTTTCCGCATACCTCGCAGGTGGTGGGTCGACACATTGTTGTCTCCTTGTGGTGTTGTGCCTCGGATCCGTTGCGGATTCGTTGCGTGTTGATGAGAGCCTCTACGTATCGAAGCGGATTTGTCAGGCCAGGCTGAGGAAGAGTTGCTCGAGTTCTTGAATCGTCATGGTGTCCGGTGTCGCGATCAGCTCGGGCTGCGCTCCCGTTCGGGCGGGCGCCTCGCGCGAGTCGGCGACGTCTATCGCGCACTGTGACATGACCGTGGCGACCGCGAGGTAGCTGGCGCGTTTGATCGCGGAGTTGACGGCCGCGAACTGCGTGAGCACGTCCCTGCAGTTCGCGTCCCCGTTCTCCAGTTGCGCGATGAGGGCGTCGAGTTGGCCGCGAGCGCGTTTGAGGCGGTTGACGATCTGTGCCTGCGTTGCCATGCGCTAGCGGTCCCCTTCCGCGGCCAGCACGGCCTCGGCCCTCTCGCCGAGCCACGCTCGCAGCGTCTGGATACCGCCCGACAGCATGGTCACGTTGAAGCCCGCGTGACGCACGATGCGGTAGGCGATCCAGGAGCGCACGCCGGCGGCGCACATGACGACGAATGGCCGGTCGCCGATCTCCTCGTCAACCCAGGCTCGCACCTCGCCCAGGCGGTCGCGCAGCTGCGTGTGCGGAACGTTCAAGGAGTTGGGCATGTGGCCCTGCGCGTACTCGGCTGCTGTACGCACGTCCAGAACCGGCATGTCTTCGGTGAGCTCGTTTGGTCCGGTCAGCGCCAGCTGCCCGCACAGCACGTTGTGGGCGACCATGCCGGTCTGGTTGACGGGGTCCTTGGCCTGGCCGTAGGGCGGGGCGTATGCGAGGTCCAGGTCGATCAGGTCGGCCGCCTTCAGTCCCGCACGCATCGCGGTCGCGATGACGTCGATCCTGCGGTCCACGCCTTCGGCGCCGACCGCTTGCGCGCCGAGAATCTGCCCGTCGACGCCCACGTGCATGAGGACGTGCACCGGCTGGGCGCCCGGGAAGTAGGCGGCGTGCTGGTTCGCGTGCGTGTGCACCGTGAAGTACTCGGTGCCCGCACCGTCCAGGGTCGCGCGGTTGGCGCCAGTCATGGCGGCGGTGAGCCCGCCGACCCGGACGATCGCGGTGCCCTGCGGCTCGGGAATGCGGCGCGCGGCGGCTCTGCCCTGGTGCGCGTCGGCTATCGCGTCCGCGATCAGGCGTCCGCCGCGGTTGGCCGGCCCGGCCAGCGCGACGGGGCGGTCGTGATCGCGGCCGATGGTTCCGTCGCCGACCGCGTAGATGTCGTCGGCGCTGGTGCGACCGTGAGCGTCGACGAGGATGTAGCCGCGGCTGGTCTCGATGCCTGCGGCCTCGGCGAAGGCGGTATCGGGGCGGACGCCGGTCGAGACGACGATGATGTCGGCGGTCAGCACGGTGCCGTCGGAGAGGGTCACGGAGTCGTGGGGGTCGCCGTGGGTGATGGACTGGGCGGCGACACCGACGTGGACGCGCACGCCGAGGGCGCGCAGCTCCTGCGTGACCAGGGTTGCCATCTCGACCTCGAGGGGCGGCAAGACGTGGTCGGCCACCTCAACGAGGTGCGTCTCGAAACCGCGAGCGGCGAGGGCCTCGGCGGCCTCGACACCGACGAACCCGGCGCCGAGGACGACGGCTCGCGTGCCCGAGGCCTCGCGCAAGGCGAGGGCGTCGTCAACCGTGCGGAGGGTGTGCACGCGCGGGGAGTCGAGGCCGTCGATCGGAGGCCGGCTTGCGAGGGCTCCCGGGGAGAGGATCAGGTGGTCGTAGGAGAGCGTGTAGGCCTCGCCCGTCTCCGTGTCGGTGACGAGGACGCTGTGCGCGCCGGGGTCGATCTCGGTGACCTCGGAGTTGATGCGCACGTCCAGGTTGAGGGCTGCCTTGAGGGATTGCGGGGTGTGGAGGAGGAGTTTGGCGGGGTCGTCGATCTCGCCGCCGACGTAGTACGGGAGGCCACAGTTGGCGAAAGACACGTGGCTTCCGCGCTCCAGGACGATGATGTCCGCGGCCTCGTCGCGCCTGCGCAGGCGCGCAGCCGCGCTCATGCCACCGGCGACGCCTCCGACGACCACTACTCGCACGTTCCACTCACTTTCTATTTCTGTCTCCGACGGCGAGACGTGCCCGCCGCGACACGATTGATAATACCCCCAGGGGTATCAGGAGGCAATGGTAACTCTGCGCCCAACAATCGGCAATCGCCGCGGGGACATGGGAGCCTCCAGACATCGTCGCAGCGCGCGAGGCCGAACAAGCCCTCCAGCAGTCACTCGGGGGACTCCGTCGCCGAGTGGGCAGAGGCACGGCCAGATGACCTCGAAAGGACGACCGCGTCCTACCGGCCTCAAACCCACTCCGCATCAAGGGCGCCGCACGAGAGGCACACACAGTCTCGAAGGTCCTCTACTCCCCGCCCAAGTCGCCGCGCTCGCGGAGGAGACGCCTCCACCGTACAGCACCCACAGGTATTCGGATTCCGACGGGGACTTTGGTGGTCGACGCGACCTGCACCGCTGCTCGTCCACTCGCGACCGCCAGGCGGGCGCCACAACGCGAGCACTCATGACCCACGACGACTGGTCCGACCCAGACATGGCCACACGTTATCAACGCGCAGACGATGACTTTGAACGCGAGATGGTAGCAAGAATGGCCGAGCGTCAAGCGTCGTCCTCGAGGAGGCGAAGAGGGGGGTATCGCCCCATGGCGGAACATGTTTTTTTAACGCATAATATTCCCCGTAGGCACAAGGAGGAGTGTTATGCCCGAAAAGGACATGATTGCAGTTATCCAGCACGCAGCCGAAGCTCTCTCCCCTGCCATGTGGGCCGCGCATGGGGCAGCGCTTCAGGACGCCGATTCGCGTATGCGCGGCCTCGCGCACGAGAGATACCCTGCGCTGCGTCCGCTCGTCGCGCGCGCGAGTCTGCGTGAGTTCCTGATGGCCGATGAGATTCTGCCTCCGGGGTGGCGCGTTGCCGGTAGGCCGCAGCAGATGGCGCAACTGATCATAGAATCGGACGATGTTACTGCGCGATTCTTGAAGGAGTCGCCGGCTGTTTTCCCCGGCGGGGTTCCGGCTGCGGGCAGGAATGGGGCACGACAGGCCTTTTGGCAGCCCTCTCTCCTTGAGGTCGACAGCCCGATACCTCAGTTGAACCTTCTGCTTCTGTGGGACTACAACACCCCTGGCCGCGCGGATGACGGTTTCACCCTGCGCCTGGTTCACCCCAAGGGACCGGGTAGGTACCTGGGGAAGACTCCGATCGATGCGAGCATTCCCCTGAGCGAGGACCTCAATTGGTTCAAGTCTTTGCGGTTCACTGATGCACAAGAGGACACGCAGGAGGATTTCTTCGCGCAGATCGACGCCGACGAGGCTGAGGGACATGGCTTCGCAGGCTAACTACTACGGTGGGCGCCTGGGGGTTCTCCTTGACCTGGAGGGGATAACGCAGGCACAGGCAGCCGAGCGCCTTGGAGTATCGCAGGGAGCTGTCTCGAAGGTAATCCACGGCGTATCACCACTTTCCGAGGACCTGGCTGTTCGGCTCGCCACTGAATTCACCGTTCCCCTCTCGTTCTTTGCGCGCGCGCCGCGTCTATCAGATGCTGCTGCGGTGACGTTCCGCAAGAAGGCGTCAACGAGAGCCTTTGAGGAGCGTAGGATCGGGGCGCTCGCGCAGCTTGCGGGGGATCTGTGGCGCGCAGCGTCGCAGCGTTCGGGATACTATCCGTTCACGCCTCCCGACGTTCTGGACATGGATGCGGACGACGCAGCCACGGCGGTCCGCGAGGCCGCAGGATTAGGAGCGGACGCCCCGGTCGCATCGATGACTCGCATGGTGGAGCGTATGGGTGTTGCGGTCGTCGCAAACTTGGACCCACAACGTTCCTATGGAACGACAATGGCGGGCATATCGCGCCCCTCTGCCAGTGAGAATCGGCCCGTGATAGCAACCTTGGGACCCGAGCGGGGCGACGTACAGCGTATGACGATCGCCCACGAACTCGCTCACCTGCTCTTCGACCGCGACCTGGTAACCCCTCCTCGTGCGAGGTCGCCACGTGAACGCATGGCCTTCGAATTCGCGGGAGCGCTCCTCCTGCCGGCAACCCCCATGCGCGCGTCAATTGGCGAGCGGTCGACGATTCCCGATTACATGCGCCTCAAAGCACGATTCGGGGCGTCACTCATGGCCATCGTGAAACGCGCCGAAGGGCTACACCTGATCTCGCCCGGACGCGCGAAGAGCATGTACGGACAGATCAACGCGCGCGGCTGGCGCCTCAACGAACCTGTTGACGTCCCCGCCGAAAGACCCTCGCTCCTCGCGCAGGCAGTCGAACGCGCCTGGCCGGGCACCCCTTTCAAACGAATCAGCGAAGCAACAGGCGTGCCCACCACGCTTATCGCCGCTTGGATAGGCACCAACTCCAACACAGCCCACCGGCAGCAGGGCGCCGAGGTAATCAACCTCGCCGCTAGACGAGCGACACTCTCAACTACCTCACGATGACCCACCCCACACCAAACTCCGGCGAGACTCACATAGGCGCTCGCGGGAGTCCTTTTGCGCTGGGCGCATGAACACTGCCCGTTATGGGCGTATGCTCGGTCGCTCAGGACTGGCATTGTGTCTGAGCGCGGCGCTGCCAGGCCTTAACCAGCGCACCGATCAACGATCGCCACAACCATAAAGGCCGACGAGACGTGATACCCTTACTCACGAGCAATTCTATCGCCTGCTCTCGCGCCCCCGCGTTGCAACCGCTGGGGCGCATCTCTTTACCTTCTTCGCTGGTGAACTTCGTTCCTCGGGACGGCGTGGGCGGTCAACCAGGTGCTCGACAGAATCCGAATCGGCGGTGTGAATCTTCTCGAATGGGTGGGGGTTATGACGCCTGACGGCAAGACTCGCGCCAACATCGAGGGCGAGACCGGGATGCGCAGTCAGGAGAGCGGCGGTGCCGTGGGTCCAACTCGATAACGTCGTCGGCTAAGCGCTGATCGGACTGGTGGGGATCGTCTGCGGCAACCTCATCAGCGGGTGGTCGCAGCGCCGCGTCAGGCACGAATACTCCCGTCTCGCGGAGCTCACACTGGCGTTCGACGCGATGAAAACGGAACTCGAGCGGTTGATCGTCAAGGTCGATCGCCTCGAGAAGGACCTGGAGGCGGCAACACTCGACCTCGACCAGACGCGGGCTCGCTACCGAGCGGCGCTCGGCTGGGGCCATAAGCTCCAGCGCATCATCGAGGATCTTCTCTTGACGCTCCCGAATGGAACGACGCTCCGGTTCGTCCCAGACCCTCCGAGCGAGATCACGTCCGACATCTGAGTCACTAACAAGCAGGCGCCGACCATCGGAAGCAAAACCTTCCAATGGCCGGCGCCGTTTTGTTGCACCCACCGCGTACCCATTCGAGGCACATATCGCTGCAATTGCAACGATTGGTGGGAATCTGTGGAGATGGGGGGAATCGAACCCCCGTCCAATAGCCGACCCCGAATTCTTCTCCGAGCGCAGTCTACGAATGTATTTCTCGGCCCCCGGCATCCGCGTAGACTCACCGCCGGATGGGCTCAGTTGATTGAGTGTCGGAGCCGCCCCACCAACATGGGCGGCACCCAGTGGCTCCCTAGACGACGCCAGACACCGGGCCGGAAGCACCTCCCGGGCTGACGGACTAAAGGTTCAGGCTGCGATATCAGGCAGCGAGAACGTAGTCGGTGCGATTCTGTTCGGCACCTATTGGTTTGCACGCATCGTTAACGAGTTGAGCGCACATCCTCGGCTCGCTTCACTTCGATCGACGACCACTGTCGAAACCGATCATCCCCTCTTGAGTTTTCAACTCACCAACACCCTACGAAACCGCAGACCGTCGGACACATCAGTATATGACACCCCTCCCCCGCCGTCAAGGGCGACGCAGGAACATGCCCGCTCTCCCGCCAGTGACGCGGGGAGGGTGTGAACGCTCGCCGGCCGGATCCCTCGCCGGAGAAGTCGCGGCCCGAGGACGGGTCGGTCCCTAGAGGAGCTTCGTGGACTCCAGCTTCGCCACCATGCGTCGGTTGCTGCGCACCAGCAGCGGCCGCAACGCCAGCCCCAGGAACGCGGCAAACAGAATGAAGGAGGCGAGGAACCACATGGCGTCCCCGTACTCGTGGCCCGAATAGCCGGCGATTGAGGCCCGCAGCGCCGTGATCGCGTGCGTCGCGGGCAGGAACGGCGAGATCGCGGAGAAGAACGACGGCAGGATCGCCAGGGGGAACGCTCCCCCGGCGCCCGAGATCTGGAGGACGAGGAGGAGCACCCCCAGCGCCTTGCCCGCGTTCCCGAACGTCGCGATCAACGTGTACATGAGGAAGGAGAACACGATGGCCGTCAGCCAGAGGGTGCCCATGAATTGCAGCGGGTGGACGTGCTGGACCTTCAGGAAGTACAGGTCACCCAGCCCCACTAGGGTCGCCTGGGCGAGCGCGATAGTCCCAAAGATCAGGTAGCGTCCCAGGTACCCGGCGGCCAGGCCGACGGGCCTGGCCGTGAGGGTCGCGCGCAGCGGATCCGCCTCCGCCAGCCCCTCGACGACGTTGGAGTCCGTGACGTCCGAGCGCATGGACACGACCATGAGCACGGACCCGACCCACAGAGCCAGGATCGAGTACAGGGGCGCCATCTGGGAACCGAAGTTCGCGACCGGGTAGACCGGGGTCTTCTCCACACCCACGGGCGCCGCGATGGCCGCCGCCAGGGCCTCGGGATTATTCCCGATGATCGTTCCCAGCGTCGTCAGGTCTCCCCCGGCAAGCACCTCGGAGATCGACGCGTGCAGGGAGTCGAGCTTGCCGGCTGCCTCGCGCAGGCTCGTGGCCGCGCCGGTCAGGTTCTCGCGCAGCAGGCTCAGCCCCTCACGCGCGCTTCCGCTCCCGTTCGAGGCGGTCGACGTCGCGCTCTCCAGGGACGTCCGGGCGGCACTCAGGGAGGACTGGGCCGAGGCCAGGGTGGAGGCCAGCGATTCGAGCTGAGGCCGCAGGTTGGTCTCGTAGTCGGAGGACAAGCCATCAACCGCGGAGCGCGCCTGGCCGATAAGACCGTTCACCGTGGCGTGCCCGGCCTGTGCGTTCGCCACCTTGGAGTCCACGTCCGAGGCGGCGGCACGCAGCCCGTTCGCGACTGCAGTCAGCCGATCGGAGGCGGCCTGCAGGCGGTCGAGCGAGGACTGGGAGACGGGCGAGCCTGGCAGAGACTCGAGCGTCGACTTGATGGATGCGAAGCTGGCGGCCTGCGTGTCCAACACGGAGGCCTGCGAACGCAGGGTCGAGGCCGCATCCGACGCGCTCGTCGAGCCATTCGCGTACACGTTGTCGACGGCACTCGACAGGGAGGCCAGCGAGGACTGCGACGAGGAGATCGCGTCGGACACCGACGACACCGCCGCCGACGCAGCAGACCCGAGTCCGCTGGCCCCAGCCTGGGCACTCGAGACCGCGGACTGCGCGGAGCCCTTCGCGCTCCCCAGCCCATCCACGAGCGTCGTTGTCGAGTCGATGAGCGTCACCGAGGAGCCCACGAGGGAGGCGTAGGCCTCCGCGCTGTCCGCCGCCGTGCGCAGGCGCGAGGCAACCGTCTGGACGCGGTTATCGAGCGCCGTCACCGTATTGACGGCCGTTGGCGAGGATAGCGCATCCCCGACCGACGTCGCCGTGTCGAGGGCGACCTCGGAGAGCGTCTGAACGAAGATCTGGTTGACCTGGGCGCTCACCGCCTCGGCGCCCTGGCCGGCGATCTTCGGGCTGATGCCGTTCTTCTTCTCGTTGACGTAGTAGGTCATGGGCGCCGAGGAGGCTCCCCCGTCGAAGAACGTGAGCATGTCCTGGGAGAAATCGGCGGGGATGACGATGGCCGCGTAGTACGCCCCCGAGCGCGTCCCCTCGATGGCCGCGTCCTGCGAGTCGATGACCCAGTCGAAGTTGTCGTTCTTGCGCAGCGCGGACACCACCGAGTCGCCGATGTTGATGCGCAGCGGCACCAGGTCCGACTTGTAGCCCGCGTCCGTGTTTGCGATCGCGATGCGCAGGCTCCTCGTGTTCCCGAACGGGTCCCACGACGCCGCCACATTGAACCACGTGAACAGCGACGGGATAACCACCAGGCCGAAGACGACGACGCTCGCGATCAGGGAACGATGCGCGCGGCGCAGGTCGGCGCGGTAGATGGCCCAGATGGTCCTCACTGCTGTTCTCCCTTCGTCGGCTCCGATGCGTCGCCCGCAGTGTCCTCATTGACGAGGTCGGGGTCGGCCTCGTCCGCGTCCTCTCCCGCGTGCTCACGGAGAGAGGACGCGAGCGCCGACGAGATCGACGCGCCCACGGCGGCGGCACCCAGAGCGATGCGCGAGCGCGCGCCCTGCACGCGGCGGGTAAGCAGCGAGCGCACGTCGCGCTCGTCCATGGCGCCGAGGAGCTGCTGGCGAGCCAAGGCCTCGCGCACGTACTGCAGGCCGATCAGGAAGGTGATGACGAGGAGGACCCACACGATCCACGCGCCCAGCACGATCGGCACCTCCGCGACGTTCGCGACCGACAGGACGGCGAGCGCCACCGGCACGACAATGCCGACGACGATCGATACGCGGCGGATCCTCGGGTAGCGGCGCTCGAAGCGTGCGGCACGCCCGCTGACCGAGCGCTGGAAGCCATCGTGGTCCGCCAGGGCCGCCACGATCTGGGTGAGGCGGTAGCGGTTGGAGGGAACGCGCGTCGCCTCGGCCAGGAAGAGTCCGGAGGACGCCAGGTCGCGGGTCACCATCGCGTTCAAGTTCACCAGGAAAGGACGCAGCGCGAGGCCAATCGCGAAAGCAACCAGCGCCTCGGCACCGAGAACAGCCAGGCACAACAGGTAGGTGTGCCCATAGAACCCGGCCACGATCTCACGCAGCGCATTAATGCCGTAGGTGAAGGGAAACAGCGGGTGCAGGAACCGGAAGAAGGAGGGCAGCATCTCGACCGGATACAGGCCCGCAGAGCCGGGAATCTGCACGACCATGATGATGACGCACAAGCCCTTGCCGATGTGCTGGAAGCACGTCGACAGCATGTAGATAATCGACACGAACACCAGCGAAATGATCACGGCTGTCCCCACGAACGCCGGGCGCGACACGGTCTGCACGCCGATGATCAGGTCACCGATCGACACGACGAGTGCCTGGACGAGGGCGAAGAAGGCGAGCAGCATCCACCGGCCCATGTACTTGGCGGCAGAGGAAGTGGGTCCGATCCCCTCTTCATCCACGTCAAGTTTGACAAGGAGGACAATCGAGAACGCGCCGATCCACAGGGCCAGGTTCGTGAACAGCGGGGCCATTGCGGAACCGTAGGCGGCGACCGGGTAGACCGTCCGCGTCTCGATCGTCGTCGGCGCGGCCATGAACGAGGCGATCGACTCGGCGTTGACTCCCAGGGAGTTCGCGAGGTCGCGCAGCGTGTTCGCTGACGACAGCGCCGAGATGTCCGTCGCCACCGAGTCGAGGTCGGTCGAGATGACCGCGACGTTCGTGGAGCTCGTCTGCGTCGCCGTCTTGGCCCCATCCAGCAGGGAATCGAGCTGGTCGAGCAGGCCCGACACCTGGTCGCGCTGGCCGCGCAGCGTGTCGAGGGATCCGCGCATCGAGGAGGACGCGCTCGAGAAGTCGTCCAGCGCCGACGAAATCGCGGGTAGCTGGGATGACACGCCGCTGCGAGCATTCGTCACCGAGGCCGACACGGCCGCGGACGCGTCGGAGGCGGACGTCAGCGCGTTCGTGATCGAGGTGGACGTGGCCGACAGGTCCGAGTTGAGGGTCGTCAGGTTGCCGAGGGCCGCAGACAGCGCGGCGTTCTGGTTCGTCAGGTCGGTGAGAGCCGTACCCGCGGCGGGCAGGTTCCCGATCCCCAGAGCATTCAGCTCCGCAAGCACCTCGCCCACCGAGTCGTTGATCGACGTGCCTTCGGTGAGCAGGCCACCCACGCGTCCGGACGCGCCCTGCACCGCGCCGTCAAGGGTGCCCGCGTTGGCGGACACGCCCGCCAGGGCGCTCGCAGCGTTGGAGGACAGCCCGTCGAGGGCCCCGCCCATCTGGGCCGAGAACTGCGCCAGGGACGAGCGAGAATCGCTCACCAGCTGGTCCGCCTGGTCCAGGGATGTCGAGAGGTCAGAGGCCGCGGCGTCCAGCTCGCTCAGGGTCGTGCGCGCCGAGGCCACCGCGGCCTTCGCCGCGTCGATCTTCTCCCCCATGCCACCCAGGGTCTGTGAGGCGCTGCCGAGCTTGGCCGAGGCCTCGGACACGGACGCGGATACGTCCGAGCGTTTCTGGTCAGCCGTGGTCGCGATACTCACTCCGGCCTCGGACGCCTTCTCCGACAAAACCTTGGCCACCGTCGACACGAACGCCGAGTTGATCTGGCGGTCCAAAGCCGTCGCGCCCGCCCCCGTGATCTTCGGCGCGACGGCATTGTTCTTCTCGTTGACGTAGTACGCGATGTTCGGTTTCACGTAGCTGCCGTCCACGATTCCCGTCAGGTCTGCCGAAAAAGACGCTGGGATGATGAAGGCCGCGTAGGAATCACCGCGCTCCACCTCGGCTCGCGCCTCGTCCGCGCTGACGAAATGCCACCCCAGTTGGGTGTTGTCGGCCAGCTTGGCCTCCAGCATCGCGCCCACGTTCACGGTGCCCAGCCGCTCCTTGGTGGCTCCCTCGTCCTCGTTGGCCACCGCCACGCGGATGTGCGAGGTCTGCGAGTAGGGATCCCAGAATCCGACGATGTTGAACCACGCGTAGAGCGCGGGAACGAACGCCATGCCGATGATGACGATCCAGGCGGCTGGCACGCTCACCAGCCGGACAAGATCACGACGAAATATCCTGACGGGACCTCGCACGGGGTCGCCTTCTTTCCCTTACCTGCGAGCCTGCTTCACGTAGCGGCGCATCGCACGCTCGGCCTCGCGCTGATCCTGCTTCTCACGCAGCGCCTGTCGCTTGTCCCACTCCTGCTTGCCCTTGGCCAAGGCGATCTCCACCTTCACGCGCCCACCGATGAAGTAGAGTTCCAGCGGGACAATCGTGTAGCCCTTGGCGGACACCCGGTCGGCCATGCGGTCGATCTCAGCCCGGTGTAGGAGCAGCTTGCGCTTGCGCGTCGGGGCGTGATTCGTCCACGACCCCTGCGAGTACAGGGGAATGTTGGCGCCGTAGAGCCAGGCCTCTCCCCCGTTGATCTCAACCCAAGAATCCACGAGGGAGGCCCGTCCCATGCGCAGAGCCTTGACCTCGGTGCCCATGAGGGACAGGCCCGCCTCCCACGTGTCCTCGATCGTGTAGTCGTGGCGCGCCTTCTTGTTGCGGGCGATCGTCTTCTTCGCGTCGGAGGCCGCCTTCGCACGCTGCCCCTCCGTGGGCTTGGGCTTCTTCCATTCCTTCGGCATGCCTGCCTCCCTTCGACGATGCTCCCCGACCGCAGGGATTGACCCCCGCAGCGAAAACGCTACGGGGGTCAATCCTAACGCGGATTACAGATAATCCATGGGTTCAACGTAGCTTCCGTTCTGAAGAACACCAAAGTGCAGGTGGCAGCCGGTCGCGTATCCGGTGGAACCGACCTCCCCCAGGGCATCCCCGGCGTTGACATACTGTCCCGGCGAGACATACTGCGCCTGCATGTGCAGGTACTCCGTGATCACCGAGTTCCCGCCCACGATACCGTGGTTGATATCCACGTAGTTGCCCGCCGACACGTCCGCAGACACCGCGTTGACGTAGCCCGAGGCGACCGCGCGAATCACCGTGCCACAGTCGGCAGCCATATCGGTTCCCGAGTGACCCTTCATGATGCCCAGCACCGGGTGATAGCGCATCCCGAACGGGCTGGTCACGACGATCGGAATGTCCAGCGGGCTGCGGAAGCCGGAGGAGGAGACGTAGCTGGTGCCGGAGGCCCGGTTGGCCGCATCAATGGCGGCCAACTCGGCGCTTCGCGCCTGGTAGTCGGCCTCGGCCTGACTCAGCGAGGCCTCGACCTGCCCCTTCTGGGCGTCCCACTCCGCTTGCTTCGCGGTGGCCTGCTCCTTGAGGCCATTGAGCTCGGTGAGCTTGGCGTCGGCCTCATCCTTGGCGCTCTGTGCCTCGGCCTCCGCCTGCGCTGCCTTCTCCTCCAGCTCGGCAATGCGGCCGGTGATCGCGCTCTGGCGCGTCGCCCGAGTGCGCTGCGAGGAGGACACGTCAAGCGCCGCCGTCATCGTCTGGCTCTCGGTGCGCAGCGCCATGTCGGCTGCCGCCGCGCGCTCCGTGATCGACTGAGTTCCACCGGCCGTGAGGGCGACAGCAACCGGGTCGATGTTCCCCTCCCGGTACTTGCGACGAACCAGGTCAGCGATCGCCCGCTGCGCGTCGTTGGCCTGCGCGCTCGCCTGCGTCAAAGACTCGTCGATTCGTCCCTGCTCGCCCTGAGCGGCATTCAGCTCCCCCAGGATCGTCGCGTGCTCCCGGGACTTGGCGTCGTAGGTCGCGGCCGCAGCGTCGTAGGCAGCCTGGGCGACTGGGATCTGTCCGTTCAGGGCCTGCAGGTCGATGAAAACCTGGGCGAGCGACGCGTCAATCCCCTCCAGCTGAGACTGGAGGGCATTCACCGTGGCTTCGGCTTCTGCGGCGGCCGTCGCGGCCGCGTCACGATCTCCGTCCGCCAGGGCGGGAGCGGCCTGGCTCATCGCCGCGAAGGAGCACGCTGCCACGACCAGCGCACCGACTCGCAGGACGCGCCTTCTATTTCTCATCACGGAAAGAGCCATGGCAATCACGCCTTCGTGTACTTGGCCAGCGAGAACGCCGAGGCCACGACCGCCAGGGCAACGGCAGCCAGGACAAGGATCGGCGTCATGATCGCCACCTCGCCCATGCCGATGAAGTTCGTCCACTTGAAGGATGGCGCCATCCACCCCTGAACGACGACATGCACACCGGCGAAGAGGGTTCCGATGGCGAAGAGAGCGCCGACAAGCGCAGCGAGCGCACCCTCGATCATGAACGGAGCCTGAATAAACAGGTTGGAGGCACCCACGTATCGCATAATCTGGGTCTCCTGCTCGCGGCTCATCGCACTCAGGCGGATCGTCGTCGAAATCAGCAGGATCGCTGCGACGACCATGATCGCGCCCAGCCCCAGGGCGGCGGTACGCGCCGCACCGAGGACACGGAAGAGAGGCTCGACGACCTCACGCTGATCGCGCACCTCCGACACGCCTGGCGTGCCCGAGAACTCCTCCTTGATGACGGAGTACTGCTCCGGATTGACCAGCTTGATACGGAACGCAAACTGGAGCATGTCCGGACTCGTCCACTGCTTGAGGGTGCCGTTGCCGTTGAGGCGCTGGAAGTTGTCGTAGGCTTCTTCCTTCGTCTCCTCGTAGACGTGGGCGACATACTCGGTCATCTCCGACGAGGCCAGCTTCTGACGTACCACGTCGATCTGCGCCTCGGTTGCTTCCGTCGCGTTGCAGTTGGGTGCCGCGTCGTTGCTCGCGCACATGTAGACGGTGACCTCGATCTTGTCGTACCACTCCGACTTCATCTTGGACACCTGCATCTGGGTCAAGCCCGCGATGCCCACGAACAGCAGCGACACGAAGGTCACGATGATGACGGCCACGCTCATCGCCCTGTTGCGCGACAGGCCCTTGCCGACCTCGGACAGAATAAAACGAAGCTTCACTGGCTTACCTCCCTGCCCCGTAGACGCCGCGGTTCTGATCGCGCACGACGTCACCGGCCTCAAGTTCGATGACGCGCTTGCGCATCTGGTTAACAATGTCGGCGTCGTGGGTCGCCATCACAACCGTGGTGCCGGTACGGTTGATTCGATCCAGCAGACGCATGATGCCCAGCGACGTTTCGGGGTCCAGGTTCCCGGTGGGCTCATCGGCGAGGAGTAGCTCAGGGCGATTGACCATAGCGCGCGCGATCGCCACGCGCTGTTCCTCGCCGCCGGAGAGCTCGTGCGGAAGTCGGGATTCCTTCCCCGACAGTCCCACCAGTTCCAGCGCGTCGGGAACGGATGTCTCGATCGCATGGCGCGGCTTGCCGATCACTTGCATGGCCAACGCCACATTCTCGTACACGGTCTTCGAGGGCAGCAGGCGGAAGTCCTGGAAGACCGTGCCGATCTGACGGCGCAGCTTCGGCACCGCCCACGTCGACAGCTTCGACACGTCCTTGCCGAGCACCCACACCTTGCCGCTGGTTGCCTTCATCTCTCGCATGACGAGTTGAAGGAACGTGGACTTACCGGAACCCGACTTGCCGACGAGGAACACGAACTCTTCGCGTTCCACCTCCAGCGAGACGTGGTCCAGCGCGGGCTGGGCACCTGGCGTGTACACCATGGTGACATCATCAAAACGAATCATGGGGCCATCCGATCGAAGGGCAACAGTCCCATTTAGATTAGGTAACAATCATGTCACGAGCCGGTTGCGACACGCAGAAAAGCCTCGGTGTGGCACGCGCACACCGACGAGCTATCGGTCAGTCGGCGGCGTTCTGTTCGTTCTTGCGCCAACGAATCCCCGCGTTGATGAAGCCGTCAATGTCTCCGTCGAACACGGACTGCGGGTTGCCCGACTCGAATTCCGTTCGCAGGTCCTTGACCATCTGATACGGCTGCAGCACGTAGGAGCGCATCTGGTCTCCCCACGAGGCCTTCACGTCGCCGGCAAGTTCCTTCTTCTTGGCCTGTTCCTCCTCGTGGCGCAGGACGAGGAGGCGCGACTGAAGGACTCGCAGGGCGGCCGCACGGTTCTGGATCTGAGACTTCTCGTCCTGCATCGACACGACGATCCCCGTGGGAATGTGCGTCATGCGCACGGCGGAGTCCGTCGTGTTCACCGACTGGCCGCCCGGCCCCGAGGAGCGGAAGACATCAACCTTGAGTTCCGACTCGGGAATCTCGATGTGGTCGGTTGTTTCGATCAGGGGGATCACCTCGACGGCGGCGAAGGAGGTCTGGCGGCGACCCTGGTTATCGAAGGGGCTGATGCGCACGAGGCGGTGCGTGCCGGCCTCGACGGACAGCGTCCCGTACGCGTAGGGCGCCTGAACCTCAAAGGTCGCGGACTTGAGCCCGGCCTCTTCGGCGTAGGAGGTGTCCATCACCTTCGTGGGGTATCCGTGGCGCTCGGCCCAGCGCAGGTACATGCGCAGCAGAATCTCCGCAAAGTCCGCCGCGTCCACGCCGCCCGCGCCGCTTCGGATGGTGATGACCGCGTTACGCTCGTCGTACTCCCCATCCAGGAGGGTACGGATCTCGAGGTCACCCAGGTCCTTGCGCAGCTTCTCCAGATCTCCCTCGGCTTCGGCCAGAATCTCGGCGCCTTCGTCAGGGTCTTCGGCAGCCATCTCGACCATAGCTTCGAGGTCGTCGATGCGCTCGCTCATCTGCGTGATACGGTCCAGCTCGCTCTGACGGTGGCTCAGCGCGCTCGTGACCTCCTGGGCGGCGCTCGGGTCGTCCCACAGGTCGGGCGCGGCCGCCTTCTCGTTCAGCTCGGCGATCTGCTCGCGCAGCTTGTCCGGCTGCACGACGGCGACGATGTTGTCCATCGTGGTGCGCAGGGACGGGATCTCTTCAGAAAATTCAATGGCCACACACACAGGGTAGCCGATCGACGCTGAAGCGAGGGGCGTGAAAGCTCGCGGGGGTGTCGGGCGTTACTCGCTCAGCTCACGATGACGGCGAGTCCCGACGCCACCG
>ERZ772807.474-NODE-474-length-24803-cov-7.207855_pt1 | contig 24803 bp, 18 predicted proteins | sample MGYA00511472_ERZ772807 | MGnify/ENA primary metagenome ERZ772807 (study PRJEB29015, sample SAMEA2737947) | human oral metagenome | biome: human oral; feature: human-associated habitat; material: dental | place: China | collected 2039 ... | reverse complement strand
CTTCACCAACAGTTCCCAATCCAATAATTCCTATTTTCATATTTTCTAAAGTCCTTTCTTTCAATAAATATTATTAATTTGTTTTTAGTTTAGTTATTTAAATAATATGTTTGACAATCTTTTTTACTTTAACAAATAGTCTGAACCTCCCACGACTAAAGTTGTGAGTGTTCTTGCACTATTTCATAAATTTATATATTTTGATTATCTTTAAATAAAACTGATAAAAACAACACTTTCTAATTTTTAAAAATATAAAATATTTATTTATCAAATTCTAAATTATAATTTTTTAACTAATCTTCATTTTCAATAAATCTTTTATGTAGCGCATTTACTGCTTTATTTACATCATCTTCGTGAATAATGCAAGAAACATTAATTTCTGAGCAAGAAATCATATCAATATTTATACCATTTTCAGCAAGTGTATCGAAAATTTCAGCAGTAGTTTCATAGTGACTCTTAAGACCAATTCCAACAACAGAAACTTTTGCAATTTTTTCCTTATACAAAACTCCTTCGGCTCCGATTCTTTCTTTAATTTGTTCTGAAATAGCCACAGCTTCCTTTAAATCATCAATTTTTACAGTAAATGAAATATTATTTAATTCTTTGTTAATGCTTGAACTTTGTAAAATTATATCAGTGCTTATTTTTTCTTTTGCAAGTCTAGAAAATACCTTTGCGGCAATTCCTGGCTTGTCAGGCACTCCAAAAAGCGTGATTTTTCCTTCATTTTTAGAAGATGTGATACCTGCGATTTTTACTTTTTCCATAGCTTCTCCTTCTGTGTCAACATTTTGATTTTTCAATTTTTCAAATTCCTCATCCTTTTGAACAATTGTTCCGGTAGAATCGTCAAATGATGAACGTAAATGTATTTTTATGCCATATTTTGCGGCAATTTCAACTGATCTTGGATGTAGAACTTTTGCTCCGGAAGCAGCCAGCTCCAGCATTTCCTGGTAAGAGATTGTCTTTAATTTTCTTGCATTTTTAACAATTCTTGGATCTGCAGTGTAAACTCCGTCAACATCAGTATAAATTTCCACTTCATCAGCCTCAAGCGCCGCTCCCAAAGCAACAGCAGTCGTATCAGAACCGCCACGTCCAAGCGTAGTAATTTCATTATTTTCAGTAATTCCTTGAAATCCTGCAAATACTACTACATTTCCTTCATCTAATTTTTCCTGTATAATCTGTGTATCAATGTTAATTATTTTTGCCTTTGTATGTACAGGCGTTGTTTTAAAATTAACTTGAAACGCATTTAGTGAAACAGCCTTTTCTCCCAGTTCCTCAACTGCAATCGCAAGAGATGCAATAGAAATTTGCTCTCCAGAAGTTAAAAGCATGTCAAGTTCACGTTTATTCGGTGTATCTGAAAGTTCATAAGCTCTTTTTACCAATGCATCAGTTCTTCCAGCTGGCGCAGATACAACGACAATTACATCATGTCCAGCCTTTTTATACCTTACAACCCGTTTAGCCACTTCCTTTACACGTTCTGCATCAGCAACGGAAGTTCCACCATATTTCTGTATAATTAAAGCCATATTGCCTCCTATTTTTCTCTAAAATTTCTTCACTTTATTAATATACTATTTTTTTTAATAAATTTCAATATTTTACTAGCAAAGAATATCATATTCTAGCTAAAAAAGCAAGGTAATTTACATATTTAATATAATAAAAAAATTTTTGGTTTTAATCTTATCAATTAAATTTTTAGAGAGCTGAATATAATAAGCATATTAAAAATAATAAAAAAGAATACTAAGAAAAAATAAATTGAAAAGATAAAAGAATTGTGATACACTAACTGCAGAATAGTATTTAAAATTTTTTGTGATTTATATAACAAATAATTATTTAAATATATTCAAATTTACTTTATTTAAAAATTAAATAAGGAGGAAATTTATGGAAGATAAAAAAAAATTAATAATTATAACATCAATTATAGCAGTAGGAATCCCATTATTTGCGATTAGCACACAAACGATATTAAAAAAGGCTAGGGATGATTACTATAAAATACAAAAACAGCAAATTGAAGCTGAAAAAGCTAAAGAGAGAGCTGAAAAAGAACAAAGGCTAGCTCAAGAAAAGGCAGAAAGAGAAAAACAAATTCAACAGGAAAAGGAAGAAAAGGAAAAACGTATAACTGAAGAAAGAAATGAAAGAAGACAAAAAGCTGCGGAACAAAAATTGCAAAGGGAACAAACTGCACAAGATAGACAAAATAAAAGGGAAAAAGTTAAAATCACTAATGCGGCTCCAGTTTTTACTCCTGAGCCAGAAGTTACAACTACTGAAAAACATGAATTAACACCAGAAGAAGTAAGAAAAGCAAAAAATGCTTTAAAGGAAGCAAGAGCAAGTTATTTTAGCGGAAATAAAGCAGCAAAACCATCCAAAACTTCAAAGAATACAGATAAAATAATAATAAAATCTGATAGTAAAGGAAATGTAGAGGCAATAAGACATACTAAGGAAGAAAATGCAAAGGCACAACGAATTTTAAAAGAGATAAGAGATAGTTATTATAAAAATAGTAAAAGATAAAATAATTAAATGACTCAGAAATGGGTCATTTTTAATAAAAAAAATAACTTAGTTAAATAAAAAATAATAAATATTGCAAAACTATTCGGTAAAAAAGTTATGATATATGCAAACGGAATCGGACCGCTAAAAAAACAGAGCAATATAAAAAGAGTGAAAAAATCAATAGAAAAATCTGATATTATAACCCTTCGAGATATAGAAGCATTAGAAACCGTAAAATCAATGAAAGTTGAAAACGAAAATATATTTTTAACGACAGATCCTGTATTCTCTCTCAAGCCTGATGATAATACACAAGCATTGTTGAAAGAAAATGACATACCTTGCGATAAAGAATTTGTTGTAATATCAGTAAGGTCATGGGATAAGCAAGGAGAATTTACAACAATATTTGCCAAAGTCTGTGATTATATAATAGAAAAATATGATAAAAATATAATATTTTTTGCATCATCCTATTTTTATACTTCTTTCATATATGTTAAAATGATTCTGCTTTCTGTAAACTTTTTCTACGCCCATTATTACAAAGGAGTTCGTATGTTACGTTTTTCTGCTTTGGTTGCCGTATCCGCCCTGATGCTTGCCGCCTGCTCACAATCCGGCAATTCTCAACCATCTACTTCCTCCTCTCAAACTTCTACTCAAAAAACAACTGCAGCCGGTTCTGCCTGCCGCAGCATGGGTGAAGGCCATAAAGTCAATGGCAAAGGTCAAAACGATATCTATATGTGTAAAGTCGATGTGGCTTTGAACTCTGCCGAAGCCAAATCCGCTTTGGATCCTAGCATCCGCGTTCACTACGGCAGTACGTCCGGCGCGACTTTGACTTCCCGTCAAATCTCCAACTCAGTCGGCAAAACCCCTGATGAAACCTGCCAACGCGCATTCTTAAGCGCGGTTAAACGCTTCCAAAGCACTGCACATCGTAAAAAAGCCAAATCCGTTCATCTGGTTAGCTACTTTGACAAAGTAACCAAAGGCGGTAACGAATACGAATGCCACATCGCTACATTCAACAGCCGTGTGGTTTTGAAAGGCAGCTTCCACTAAGCAATGTCAAAAATGCCGGACTTCAACATGAAGTTTGGCATTTTTCTATTTTATGGATACGACACCCCTTCAATGCCTGTTGGCCGATCCGTCTTTTGCCGCCTGCTACGACCATGCGTCTCTAAACGCAGCCGACTCACAACGTTTGGCTACCACGCCTCAACTGGCACAGCGTCAAGACTGGCAAGTCAGCCGCGCGTTAAAACAGCAAACCGATTTAGCGACTGTATCGCTGAGCCACAGCCAAGGCTTTGCCGCTTTATTGTGCGCGCCTCAGTCCTTAACAGCCGGAGTCGATATCGAATTTATCCGCCCGCGCGATTTCAAAGCGTTATCGGCTTTGGTCTGTACGCAGGAAGAACAAAACTATTTAGAAACGGCAAACTGGCCGTCTGAAACGTTTTACCGATTGTGGTGTTTCAAGGAAGCATTGATTAAAGCGACGAATTTGGATTTTCCGTCAGACATGAAATTGGTCGGCTATGTTTTCGATTCAGGGCAACCCGTCAGTTTACGCGCTGGAAAGCAAACCGATTGGCACGGCACAAGCGTGATTTTGGCGGATACGATGGCACTTGCCTGCGTTTGGAAGGGAAAAGCCATCGCCCTGCAATGGCAGTTTTTCGGTTCGCTCAAGCCCAATGATTTAACCGACCGGCAAACTATCTAACAACTGACAAAATAATAATAATCTGATTTAATTTACTGCACTTTTACTTATTCCACACCCCAACAGCAGCATTTGCAAAAGGCCATCTGAACGATGAATCTTCGCCTCCTAAACCGCCTCTATACTGCCCTTATCCTGTTTCTTACCCTGTTTTTGGTTTATGCCTTTGCTTCACAAGCGCGCATCCAAACCGATTTGACCGCGTTGTTGCCAAGCGAGCAGCAACCCGATGCCTTACTGACGGCCGCGGATAAAGCCGCAGAAGCGCAGCTCAATTCACAAGTCATTTTGCTTGCAGGCAGTACCGATGCCGAAACCGCTTTTCAGACGGCCTCACAAATTGCCGACGTATGGCGCAAAAGCGGCGTATTTGAACAAGTCGACAGCAGCATGACGCCGAATTTGGACAAAGTGCGGGCGGATATGCAGAAACTGAGTTTGGCAGTTTTGCCGCAAGACGAAATACGCCTGCTGTTTGAGCAACCGCAATCCTATTTTCAAACGCGTGCAGAAGCCGCGGCCAATCCGTTTGCCACCCCCTCGCCTTTGTCTTTAGAACAAGACTGGCTGGGCTTCGGACGCTTTGTTGCCGACAAAGCCAATCCACAAAGCCGTTTGCAGTGGGACATGGACAACGGCATACTCTTTGCCGAAGACAAAGGCAAAACTTGGGTATTTTTGCGCGGACGGCTCGCCGGCGGCGATCAATTTTCCGGCAACGATGCCCTCTTGCCGCTGATGGCGCAAAGCCGTCAAATTGCTTCGGAAAACGGCGCGGAAACCTTAAGCGCAGGTGGCGCATTGTTCGCCGCCGTATCCAAAGCAGCCGCAGAAAAAGAAAGCCGACTGATGAGTATGGTCGGGCTTGGGCTGACCTTTGCGCTGCTGTTGTGGGTCTTCCGCAGCGGCCGGGTATTTTTGCTGTCCTTGCCACTGGCAGCCGGTATGTTGACCGGATTGGCGGTTGCGTTATTAACCTTCGGCGAAGTGCATATCCTGACCATCGTCATCGGCACCAGCCTGGTGGGTATGTTGGTGGATTTCCCGTTGCACTGGCTTGCTCCGTCGGTATTCGGGCCGTCTGAAAAGACCGTTTGGCAGGCCGAATCGGCAATGAAACATGTCTTGCCAAGTTTTGCCGTCAGCCTGACAATTACCGTCTTGGGCTACGCGCTGCTGTGGTTTACCCCTTTGCCTGTATTGCGCCAAACCGCCGTATTTTCAGGCTTTGCCTTATTTGGTGCGTTTGGTGCCACCGTTTTATGGCTGCCGCCGCTGTTTCGCCGCTACCGTGCCAAAACCGTGCCTTTTGCCGCATTAACCGAAAAGCTCTATTCCTTGTCAGGCCGTCTGAAAAACCGCCTGCACAAACGCGGCTGGTTAATCGTGGGCGGAATTTTGCTGGCAGTCGGACTGTGGCGCAGCGACTGGCGTGACGACATCCGTCAATGGGTCAATATGCCGACCGCGATGTTGACCGAAGTACAACAAATCGGCCAATTGAGCGGTACAGATTTTGGCGGCAAATATTTGGTGGCCGAAGCACAAAGCGAAGATGCCCTGTTGAAAAAAACCGCCGAACTCAGCCGCGCCCTGCAGCCCTTAATCGCGCAAGGCAAACTGTCCGGCATCCAATCGCCCGACCAATTCATCCTGCCGACAACGGAACAGCAAAAACTGCAAAACCGCCTGCGCGAATTGACCAAGTTGCCTGATAGCTGGAAACCGCTCACAGAAATCGGTATTCCGCGCAAAACCGTGCGCGATGCTCTGCTGCAAGCTGCCGACACACAACCATTGTCGCTTTCAGACGGCTTAAATACCGATTTGGCAGAAGCTTGGCGTTCCTTGTATTTGGGCGAAGTGGAACCAGGCCGTTTTGCTGCCGTCGTGCGTTTGAACGGCATGACCGATGAAGCCGCCGTACGCGCCGTGGCGCAACATGTCTCCGGCGTACATTGGGCAGACAAGCGCGCCCACTTAAACGAACTTTTCCACCACACGCGCAATCAGGCCGCATGGTTGAAACTGGCTTCCTATGCGTTGGCATGGTTGCTCTTGTGGAAAATGTTTGGTTTCAAACGCGGCAGCAAAATCCTTGTCGTACCGCTGGCTGCGGCCATTTGCACCGTTGCCGTACTCGGTTTGGCAGGCATTCCCGTCAGCCTGTTTGCTATGTTCGGCCTGCTTTTAGTATCCGCCATCGGCGTGGACTATGCCATCTATGCTGCCACCGCACACCACAGCGCGCCGGCAAAATTAGGCGGCATGCTGCTTGCCGCCGCGACGACAGCCATTTCCTTTGCCCTGCTCGCCATCAGCAGCACACCCGCTGTTGCCGCGTTCGGCATGACGGTTACCATCGGCGTGGCATTCAATATTTGGCTGGCAGGCACATTGTTGAAAAATTAGACAAAAGATGAAGACGATTGAAATTGAAGCGATATTTTGTTTCAACTTCTATCGCCAAATTGCAAAAGGCCGTCTGAAAAATTTCAGGCGATGGATTAAACATTATTTATCATTAAAATCAAAGGTATTTTCAAATGTCCGTAGAATTTGACGTTGCCGTTATCGGCGCTGGCCCTTCAGGTTCGGTTGCGTCTGCTTTGCTGAACAAACAAGGCTTTAAAGTTTGCGTATTGGAAAAACAACATTTCCCGCGCTTTGTCATCGGCGAAAGCCTGTTGCCGCATTGCATGGAAATGTTGGAAGAAGCCGGTTTTGCCGATGCAGTACATGCCGAGCCCAGCTTTCAATTTAAGGACGGTGCTGCGTTTTCATGGGGCAGCCGTTACACAGATTTCAACTTTACTGAAAAATTTTCAGACGGCCCCGGCACCATTTATCAAGTGCGCCGCGGTATCTTCGACAAAATCCTGATTGATGAAGCGGCAAAACAAGGCGTCGATGTCCGCTTCGGACATGGTGTAACCGCGTTTGACAACAGCGGCGATGTAGCACGTTTGAGCGTTGCGACCGATACAGGCGAAAACTATGAACTGACCGCCAAATTTGTTTTGGATGCCAGCGGTTACGGCCGCGTCCTGCCCCGCCTTTTGGACTTGGAAAGCCCGTCCGAGCTTCCTCCGCGCCAAGCCCACTTCACGCATATCGACGACAACATTACCAGCCCGAAATTCGACCGCAACAAAATCCTGATCAACACGCATCCTGAACATCGCGATGTCTGGATTTGGCTGATTCCTTTCGGCGACAACCGCTGCTCCATTGGCGTTGTCGGCACGCCCGACAAACTGGCCGGCGAATCAGAAGCCGTGTTGAAAAAATTTGTGTACGAATGCCCGATGCTGGCGGAAATTTTGGATAAAGCCGTTTGGGAAAACGACTTCCCGTTCCGCTCTATCCAAGGCTACTCTGCCAACGTGAAAACCTTATACGGCAAACACTTCGCTCTTTTAGGTAACGCCGCCGAATTCCTCGACCCCGTCTTCTCCTCCGGTGTAACCATTGCCCTGCACTCTGCCAAACTGGCTGCCGATTTACTGGGCAAACAGCTCAAAGGCGAAGCCGCAGATTGGCAAACCGAATTTGCCGACCAACTGATGATCGGCGTGAACGCTTTCCGCACTTATGTAACCGGCTGGTACGATTTCCGCTTCCAAAACGCCATCTACGCGCCCAACCGCAGCCCTGAAATCAGCCGCATGATTTCTTCGATTCTGGCAGGCTACGCATGGGATACCGAAAATCCGTTCGTAGCGAAATCCGAACAGCGCCTGTCTGCGCTGGCGGCATTGGTGGGGGACGTGAAAGTCGAATAAAACCGTTCGGAACGGTCCGTCCGCCGTTTCAGACGGCCTTTATAAAGATAAAAAGGCCGTCTGAAACTTTTCTATAATTGGCGGAGCAAGGTATATGGCTGATTCATTGACATCGATACGCCACTTGCCGTCATTCCCGCGATAACCTGCCCTCGCGCAGGCGGCGGGAATAGCGGTCGGTGATCGGGTCCGTATTAACGTAAATGAATCGGCCACAGGTTTGGCAACCGCCCCCACATCTGCTAAATTGACCGGTACGCACGGCCTCGGCTTGGAGGCCGTCTGAAAAACGACGGAGGGCATTATGAAGATTCTAGTCAACGTATTTCATCCCGATCTGGAAAAATCCGCGGTTAACAAAGCATGGGTACGGCAGTTGGAAAAGACGGCGGATGTAACCGTACGCAAAATCTGCCAGCGCTACCCCGACGGCAAAATCGATGTTCCGGCGGAACAGGAAGCCCTGTCTGCGCATGACCGTTTGGTGTTCCAGCACCCGTTTTACTGGTATTCCGTGCCGCCGCTGATGAAGCAATGGATAGACGAGGTGTTTACCTACGGCTGGGCATACGGCGGCGGCGATGCGTTGGCGGGTAAAGAATGGGTATGCGCCATTTCCACCGGCGGTCCGGCGGATTCTTATCAGGCGGGCGGCTACAACAGTTATTCCATGAGCGAATTCCTAAAGCCCCTGCAACAAACCGCCAATCTGGTGCAAACCAAATTTCTGTCCCCGTTCGTATTCCACGGCGCCGTCCACGCCACCGAAGCCGAAATCGAGCAATCCGCGCGCGAACTGGCCGCACACATTACCGACCCGCTGCTTGACCCGCAGAAAAAACTGGCCGCTTTGGTGCAGGCGATGAACGACGAAGGCGTCAGCCTATAACTAGCTTACTTAATTTTTATTGAATCCCGCCATTGCCGCGCAGGCGGGAACGGCGGCAGTCGGTAAGCTCCGTATTGGAAACGAGGTGTTTTACCCCGAACCATATCGGGCAAAACGTTCTTCGGCAAATCCGGCAAACTGCCTGCCAAACATGAAACATCCGCCCCGACAGACCGAACCGTCCAAACTTGTGCCTGTTCAGACGGCCTCCCACTCCTCAGACATCGGTTACAATACCCTGCCAGTGATACACACACCTATCCCCTACAAAAGGAAACCCATGCGATTCCCAACCGCCGCTCTTGCCGCGCTCGCCCTTGCCGCCTGCGCCGCCTCCCCTTCCCTGCCCCGTCCGCAAACCCTGCCGACGCTTGACCAAGCAGGATTATGGTTCAAACTCGAACAGACCGACGCTTCGGGCAATGCCGCCCAAACCAGCCTGCTGGCGGTCGAGCAGTTGCCGGAGGGCATCCGCTTCGTACAGACCGATGCGCTGGGTGCGCCCGTATCGCGCCAGTTTGTCGGCACAAAAGGCTGGAAAAACGACGGCTTCATCATGCCCAATTCCGCTTCGCGCCGCCTGTTTGCCGCGCTGCTGCCGCTGCTTGCCGCCGACCGCGCCGCCGAGCTGTATCCCAAAGTGGAACAAAAAACATCCGAACACAACACATTCTGCCCCGACGGCAACGGCGCGGTATTCCGTTATAAAGAACAAGATTTATGGTGCGTCGCACAAGATAACGGACGTTTTGTGATTGCCTTCCCCGACAAAACCCGTTGGACCGTCAGCCCGATCAAAGAAGAAGAATAATGAAATCCCCTGTTTATCTCAGCCGCCCCGCCATAACCAGCGCGCTCGGCAGCGGCCTGCAAACCCATATCGACGCGCTGCTGGTGCCGTCTGAAACTTCGCCGCTGACGTTTTCCGACCAATGGGTCAAAGGCAAAAACTTCGCATTCGGTGCGGTAAGCGAAACGCTGCGACCGCTGCCCGACAACCTGCCCGCCGCATACCGCAGCCGCAACAACCAACTGCTGTGGCACGCGCTGGAGCAGATTGAAGACGACATCCACGCCGCCGTCCGCCGTTACGGCGCGGCGCGAACCGCCGTCATCATGGGTACGTCTACTAGCGGCGCAGATGAAAATATGCCTTTGTTCCAACACGTTGCCGACGGCGGCAGCTGGACGGACAAACCGTTCAACCAGCTTCAGCACGAAATGGTGTCGCCTTCGGAATTTGTTGCACACGTTTACGGCATTCACGGCCTGTGCTACGCCGTTTCCACCGCCTGCACATCGGGCGCGCGCGCCTTAATCAGCGCGGCGCGGCTGTTGCGCGCAGGTTTGTGCGACGCGGTTATTTGCGGCGGCGTCGATACCCTGTCGCCATTGACCATCAACGGTTTCGCTTCGCTGGAAGTGCTTTCAGACGACCTCGCCAACCCATTTTCCGCCAACCGCAACGGCATCAACATCGGCGAAGCCGCCGCCGCCTTCGTCATGACCCGCGATGCCGATTTCGGCGGCACGATGCAATTGTTGGGCTACGGCGCAAGCAGCGACGCTTATCATATGTCCTCGCCCCGCCCCGACGGTTTGGGTGCGGCGCAGTCTTTTCAGGCGGCGCTGAAAAATGCCGGGTTGCAGCCGCAGGACATCGGCTGGATTAATCTGCACGGTACCGGCACGAAACACAACGACAGCATGGAAAGCCGCGCCGTCGCCGAAGTGTTCGGCAGCCAAACCTTCTGTACTTCGACCAAGCCGCAAACCGGACACACGCTCGGCGCCGCCGGGGCCATCGAAGCCGCATTCGCCTGGGGCATCGCCGACCGCGGCTGCAACCCGCAGGGCAAACTGCCGCCGCAACAGTGGGACGGCATCCCCGACCCCGAACTGCCCGCCATCGCCCTGACCGACGGCAACAGCGTATGGCCGTCTGAAAAACGTATCGCCGCCAGCTCGTCTTTCGCCTTCGGCGGCAGCAACGCGGTATTGGTGATTGGGGAAACCGCCGAAGATTAGGCGGCGAACCCTGTGCCTATCGTTTAAAAAAGCGAAGGCCGTCTGAAAATGCCGATGCGTTTTTCAGACGGCCTTTCCTTATAATATATGTAACATAATATATGTAATGGCCTTGCGATACGGCAGCCTTGAGCCAATCGGATTTTAAGACCGAACCGTCCCGCCCGCCTCTAGCGTTGTTTTCGATAACCCGACTTAAAAAAAGGCCGTCTGAAAAGGCATATACTTTCAGACGGCCTTTTCCTGACCATCACCGCTGCCACCCTTTGCTCAAACACAATTTAATTCTGTATTTCAAAAATATTTAATATTTAATACTAATAAGTTACATCGTTCTAAAAAACAAATCCAAACTGGCCGCCATCCGTGCAGTAAGGCTGCGTAATGGTTCCCAAGCCGAGGCCGGAAGCCTTGCCCACCCTTTGTTTTTGCTACAATCACGTTCTTCTTGTTTTAAGTTTCAGGTTACTACATCCATGAAAACCCCTGCTTCCTGGTCAAGCAAAATCGGCTTTATCCTTTCTGCCGCCGGTTCCGCCATCGGTTTGGGCGCGATTTGGAAATTCCCCTACACTGCCGGCACCAACGGCGGTGCGGTGTTTTTCCTGCTGTTTCTGCTGTTTACCATCCTGATTGCCCTGCCTGTGCAACTGGCCGAGTTTTATATCGGGCGCAAAAGCGGCAAAAACGCGGTGGACGCGTTCAAAGTGCTGGCACCGGATACCTTGTGGCCGTGGGTGGGGCGTATGGGCGTGTTCGCCTGCTTTATTTTGCTGTCGTTTTACAGCGTGGTCGGCGGCTGGGTACTGAATTATGTGGTGCACGCATTCGACGGCAGCATTCACGCCGGCGCAAACTTTGAAGCCTTGTTCGGCAACACGATTGCCAGCCCGGTAGGTTCGGTGGCGTATCAGGGGTTGTTTATGCTGATGACGGTGTGGGTGGTGAAAAGCGGGATTTCGTCCGGCATCGAAAAGGCCAACCGTTATATGATGCCCGCGCTGTTCATTCTGTTTCTGCTGCTGGCAGGGCGTTCGCTGACGCTGCCGGATGCGATGGCGGGCGTGTCGTTCCTGCTCAAACCGGATTGGTCGCACCTGTCGCCGCAAACCATGCTCACCGCGTTGGGACAGGCGTTTTTCGCCCTCAGCATCGGCGTATCGACCATGATTACCTACGCCGCCTATCTGGACAGGAAACAGGATTTGTTCCGTTCCGGCCACAGCATTATGTGGATGAATTTATTGGTTTCCCTACTGGCGGGGCTGGTAATTTCCCCCGCCGTATTCGCCTTCGGCTTCGAACCCAGCCAAGGGCCGGGGCTGATTTTTGTGGTGCTGCCGGCAGTGTTTATGAAATTGCCGCTGGGCAATCTGCTGTTTGCCGTGTTTATGCTGCTAGTGGTGTTCGCCACGCTCACCTCGGCCTTTTCCATGCTGGAAACAGTGATTGCGGCAACCATTCGGGAAAACGAAAGCAAACGCAGCAGCCGCACTTGGATTATCGGCACGGCGATTTTCATCGTCGGCATCCCGTCTGCCTTGTCGTTCGGCGTATTGGGCGAGATGAAGCTGTTCGGCAAAACGCTGTTTGATTTGTGGGACTACATGATTACCGCGCTGATTATGCCGATAGGCGCTTTAAGCGTGGCCGTATTCGTCGGCTGGATACAGAAAAAACAAGCGGTGTTGGAACACATGCGCGAAGGCAGCGGCGTACCGCAGGCGGTGCTGTCGCTGTGGCTCTATACCCTGCGCTTTCTGGCACCGGTGGCGATTGTGCTGGTGTTTGCCAATACGCTGGGCTGGATTTGATTTTTTGAAGAAGAAGGTAAGGCAACCGTTTATCACTTAAAAACATACCGCTCATCCAAATTACAATACCGATAATCCATAAAAAGGCCGTCTGAAATGTGGTTTTTTACCCATTTTCAGACGGCCTTTTAGCATTGTTGTGAAACACCCGCAACAATCCGTTTCCATATTATTCACTTGGAATTTATTTTAAAATCCCCATACATTCCAATCGTTTATGCGATAGGCCACTTTAATGTGAAAAATATATTTATGTCATTTTTAAACTAGGTAAACGATATTAACGAAAAATATTATTTTCAATCTAAAAATAATGTTTGCAAAATAACGCTTATCTAGATAATATACCGCTTATCAAAAACAAACCGATTATCTCTAATTTATGCCACTTATCTGAGCAAGCTGAAATCAGGTTTGCCTGTATATGTAAAGAGAGACACATCATGACCATCATCGCTATCGACATCCAACCGCAATACCGTTTTTCCTGCATGGCGGCCAACGAGCAACGTTTCCTGCAACGCCCGGAAAGCATTGTTGACGGCCTGAACCGCCAGGCCGAATACGCCGACAAGCGCCTGTTGGTCGAAAATGTGTCCGCCGATCAAGACGCTTTGTGCAACCTTTGCAATAACAGCATGGCCGAACAAGGCGGGTTTATTTTAAACCGCAGCGCTTACTTCGGCGCCTGCGCCAACGGCTGCCGCAGCAAACTCCTGCTCAGCGGCCTGCCCCATCCCGCCGACTACGACCACGCGGTCGAAATCGACGGCGACTACCGCCACGGTGTGTGCTTCCACGACAAAAAAGAAACGCGCAGTACCGGCCTGATTGAATGGCTGTATGCACAAAACGCCGATACCGTCATCCTCGGCGGGCTGGCTACCGAAGACACCGTAGCGGCAACTGCAAAACAGTTGACATGGTACAACAACGACATCCGCATCATCGTCAACCTGTCCGCCTGTTGCGGCTATTCGCCCGAAAGCACCATACGGACCGTTTACAGCCTGAGGGAAATGGGCATTTCCGTCGTAACCGATGCAAAAGCCATTCCCGCCCTCCTCGACGAAATTCCTTCTCAACTTATGTTTAAAGTGTCGTAATCTCTTGCTTAATTACTCCCAGCTGCAAGAGTTTTTCCGGGTCGCCCTCAAGCGACCCGTCTTTTTTGCAAATATCGTTCCTCAAGATTATTTTTTCATTGATTTATTTTCCGTTCAGCCTTGATTCCAACCGAACAGCCTCTCTTCGTAAAACGCCTCTCCCCAAACGTTACAATATTAAACAAAATAGGCCATTGAGGAAATAAATTACAACAGCCTTTTATTGCCCGCACCCGATACGCCTTCCCGCCAAACGAAATATCAAACGTCCTCACTAAACTGCCTAGAGGCTGTCGGCTTTCATGCCGACAGTCCCGAAAGCAGCTTATTAAGATGTGTACATTGTATTTTGCAAACCTTTACCAATCGAAACGCTACCCGCTTTTCTGTTGAAAGTCATAATGAAAATTATCCGTTCCTTACCATTATGGGCTGCTGCCTTTGCCATTGTCCCGTCCGTTGGTCATGCCGCTTCAAACGTCGATGCCGAGCGCGAGCGCTGGGTGGTCCACTCCCGCAGCGGAGAGGCCGAACGCAGCGAAGCCGTAGCCGCACTGCGCCGACTCTACGGCAGCAGCGGCGACAAACTGGTACGCGCCGATTTAATCGCCCTGCTTATTCGGGGCGGACAGCAACAGGAAGCACTGGCGGTCTGCGCCGCCTGCCGTCCTGACAGTTATTCTGCCGACGAGTTGCAAAACCTTGCGAAAGCCGCGCGCGACACTAAAAAATTCGACACCGCCGCCCTGTTCTACCGAGAACTGCAAACCCGTTTTCCCCAACAGAAAACCGGCCTGCTGGGCGGCGCGTTGACCGCGGTCGATATGGCGCGGTATAGCGAAGCGGAAGTTCTGATTAAGGAATACCGTCGCCGTTTCGGCAGCGACGCCGATATTCAGACGGCCGAAAACTATTTGAACAAACAAACGACTACGCTGACCGGCCGCTTGGCCGGACAACTCGGCAGCCTGAGCAAATCATCCGACAAAGAAACCGTATTGCAGGCCTACCGCACGGCGGCTGAAATGCAGGCGTATCCCATGCAGGAAAGATTGCTGAAAAGCTACCCGCAGTATTTCAGCGAAAACGACCGCCAGTGGCTGAAAACCGGCAAAGCCGTCTCGCTCCTGCGCAGCGCACTGGCTACGAATAACCAGGCGCAGCTTGAAACCGCTTATCAAGAGTTGAATGCCGTTATCGCCGCCGCACCTGAAAACAGCGCGATATACATCGCCGCCCTGCGCGACCGGCTGACTGCGTCCAACGCATTGGAGAAGCATAAAGAAGCCCTTGCCGACTACCGCCGCTTGGCCAAAACGGGTGAACAGCCCGATTTCGTAAAGGCGCAATACGCACGCGCGCTGTTTGCCACCGGCAGTCCGAATCAGGCTTCCGCCATTTTCCGCGGCATTGCCGACCGCCAGATTGCGCAATCCCAAAGAGTGTCCGACGACACCAACGAACAGTTGATTCAGGCATATGCCGACGCCATCCGTTACAGCAAAGCCAGGCTGCTCATCCGCAACTGGAACACGGCAGAGACTGCGCTCGACTTTACCCGCAACGTCGAAATCAAAAATCCCTTACACGACAAAGCCTATTTCTGGAACGCCCGTCTGGATGCCTGGAACGGCAGGCCGGGAAAAGCCGCCAAGGATATGGACGCATGGCTTGCCGAACACCCCGCCGACCCATGGGCCCTGACGTTGCGCGGCGAGTTGGCGCAATGGGACGGACATGACGAAGAAGCGCGTGAATGGTTCCGCCGCGCCAAAGAATACATGCCGCCCGACAGCCAGGAATGGGTGGACAATAAAATCGCCCTGTCCGAAATGTCTTCGGGCAACTGGAAAAAAGCCGGTCAATACGCGGCCGCCGGAGCAGACAAGCCGAACTTCAGCGGATTCCGCCGCCAATATATCGAAAACCGCGCGCCACAGCTCGTTGCCAACGCGCAGGCCATGAAAGCGACTTCACCCTCCGATGGTACGGAATGGGAACAGGATGCCACGCTGTACAGCAAGCGTTCGGCGGACGGGCACCGCGCCTATGTAACCGAACGTTCGGCCTATGTGCCCAACCACGGCAACCCGTTGCGGGCCGGACGTGCCGGTGTCGGCGCGCAAATCAGCCTGTATCCGGCCACCGTTACCGTTGAAGCGGGACACGGGTTTGACCTGAACCGCAAAGCCTATGCCCTTGCAAGCGCCGACTACCGCCTCACAGGCCGTCTGAAATTAAAAGCCGACGCCGTCTACAACAGCGCCAACACGCCGGTCAAAGCATTGAACCAAAACGTTTACGCCCACGAATACAATCTCGCCGCCGAATACCGCCATTCTTCCGCTACGCAAATCGGCGCGGGCATAGGGCTGATGGATTTCGACGACGGCAACCTGCGCAAGTCCGCCAACGTTTGGATGAACAACCTCCTGTACCAATACGACCGCTGGCAGCTCGGCAGCAAACTGTGGGCGGATTACAGCGCCAACAAAGACATTCCCGAAGCCCACTACTACAACCCGAAAAACAGCAAAAGCCTCAGCGGCACATTGCAGCTTTCCTATACCGCGCCGCTGGACAACGGCATCAGCCTCAAACAAACCGTCAGCGGCGGGGCGGGACGCTACTGGCAGTCGGGCGTGGCAGCGGAAAACACATGGAACCTGTCATACGGCCACGACTGGCAGTTCGGTCGCAAAACCAGCCTGACCTACGAATTCGGCCGCCGTCAGGCCATGTACGACGGTCAGCCCGAATTTCAGAATTTCGGCAACATCGGCCTAAACATGAAATTCAACTAAAACGCCTTATTTTCAGACGGCCCCAATCATCCCGGAGGCCGTCTGAAAACGGCAGAACAAGGAACACACCGACATGAAAAAATTGATTTACATCCTGCTCGCAGGTACAGCACTGACCGCCGCCAACGCGCAACAGCCCCCCCGTATCGAAATCAAACTGTGCAACGAACAGGCGATTGCCAAACTGATGCAGAAGGCAGACAAAGACACCCTCTACTCCGCCGCACAGGATTGCAACGACAAAGGCCGTTCCGCCACCCTGCTTTCCGCCGCCGCAGAAAAAGGCCACGGTCAGGCCGCATTGAAACTGGCCGAACAAAAATACGCCGACTATTACAAATTCGACGCCGCGTTATGGGCGTTGCAGGCGAAACAGGCCGGCGAGGAACTGCCGCCCCATCTGGTGAAACTGCTGGTCGACAACCCGCAGATTACGCTGGACATGCCGATGGCCACCCCGCAGATTTACAACCTGTCCAAACACGACCTCGGCACCTTGTCGGACAAAGCGGAAAAAGGCGACGGCAAAGCGGCGCAGCGTCTGGCCGACTACTATATGTACGCCGCCTCTTCGCTGCCTTCAGCCGAGCGCCAGGCCAAGGCCGACTACTGGCGTATGCACGCCAACAATCTGCTGGCAAACAAATAACCGCCGCAGCCCGTTTCGGTAGATTTGCATTTATAACCGGACAAACCGTTTTCAGACGGCCTGATACACATCGGCAGGCCGTCTGAAATTTCAAAAGAAAGCGTTATGAAAAAACACCTCCTCCTTGCCCTGCTCTGCGCATTCGGCCTGCAAACCGCACAGGCCGCCGACCCCGGACACTACGGCGTCATCTGCTATCACGACATTATCGACACGAGCAAACCCGAAGGCGCCGGCGGCTTATCGCGGGCAGTTCGCCGCCAATACTTCCCGCAGACGCTGACCGCCGAACGCCTGATTGCCCATTTCAACTGGCTGCGCGACAACGGCTACACACCCGTCAGCTGGCGGCAGATTAAAGACGCGCGCGCAGGCAAGGCAAAGCTGCCGGCCAAACCCGTGCTGCTGACTTTCGACGACGGCTACCTCAGTTTCTACACCACCACCTACCCGATTTTAAAAGCCTTCAACTACCCCGCCGTTTATGCGTTAGTTACCTCGTGGCTGGAAACGCCTGCCGATGAACGTGTCGCATACGGCGGGAAAGCCACACTGCCACGTTCCGCCTTCATAACATGGGAGCAGGTGCGCGAAATGCAGGCAAGCGGATTGATTGAAATCGCCTCGCACACCCACGACCTGCACCACGGCGTCAAGGGCAATCCCGGTGGATCGCAGTTTGCCGCCGTCTTTCCCGGCCGCTACCAAAACGGCCGTTACGAAACCCCCGAAGAGTACCGCAAACGCATCTACAACGATTTGAAAGCGTCGCGCGACACCATTACCCGCCGCACCGGTATCAAACCCGAAGTGCTGGTATGGCCTTACGGGCAGTTTACCCAAACCGCCGTCAATATTGCCCGCAGCCTCGGTTTTGACAGCGACCTGACCCTGTACGACGACACACTCAACCCGCTCGGCAAACAAAGCGTCGGCAGGATGCTTGCCGACCAAGAGTTCACTTTGGAACACATGCAGTCCTATCTCTCGGGCAAACAATTCCAACTGCCGCACCAACGCGCCGTCTACGTCAAACTCGACGAACTTTACCATCCCGACCCCGTACAGCAGGACAAAAACTACAACAAACTCGTCCAGCGGATGTTCCTGCTGGGTGCAAACGCCGTGTATTTGCAGGCGGTAACGGACGAAAACAAAGACGGCACTGCCGACGCGGCCTATTTCCCCAACCGCCATCTTCCGCTCAAAGCCGATTTGTTCAGCCAGGTCGCATGGCAAATCCACACCCGTTCCAACGTAGAAGTCAGGGCATGGATGCCGATGCTGGCATTCGACCTGGGCAGCGGTTACGAATACCTGACCGACTCGCGCACGGGCAAACCGACCGCCCATGCCGTCAAACGCCTGTCGCCGTTTAATGCCAAAAACCGCAAAGCCATCAATGAAATATACGAAGACCTCTCGTTCAACAGCCGCTTCGACGGGCTGGCTTTCGGCGACGACGGCTTCATCACCGAATACGAAGCGCCCAATCACGGCAGCGACGCTCAGAAAACCGACGCGCTTATCAACTTTTCCAAAGAGCTGACCGCCTCCGCGCTGAAACACAGTCTCAATGGCGAAAACAGCATGAAAGTCGTGCGCGGTATCCTCCCCGAAGCCGTGATGCCGTCTGAAAAACCGACGCCGCTGGCGCAAAACTTGGCCAAGTTCGCCCAAGCCTACAACCAGGCCTCCGTTACCGCCCCGGCCACATCGGAAAAACAGTTCTCAAGCCTGCTGCAAAAACTCAAAGCCACAGGCATTCCGGCGCAGAAACTCATCGTCAACCTACAGGCCAGACAGCCCGACGGCAGCGTCCTGCTCGACAGCAAAACGCTGGCCGCGCGAATCATGCAGGCACGCAAAGACCTCTTCACCGGCATTGCCTATTCCACCGACGGCTTCACCGACAACCAGCCGGATTTGAAAACCGTCAAACCCGTATTCGCCATCCGCTGACGGCATAACGACAGGCCGTCTGAAAAAACGGAGCACATACCGTTTTCAGACGGCCTCAATAAGAACAACACTGACCGACAAATCAGACAAGATTTACAACATCATGAAATGGTATGAATACTTCGCCGCCTTCGTCATGCTCTATCCGGGCGTGATGTCCGTATATTGGACATTATCCGGACTGCTGTATTTCCTGTTTTGGGAACGGCGCAAAGGCGAGCCGGTATTCGGCGGCGGCGCACCTATGGTCAGCATACTCGTACCCTGTTTCAATGAAGCGGACAACCTTGATGCGTCCATCCCCCACCTGCTGCGCCTGACCTACCCCAATTACGAACTCGTCTTCATTAATGACGGCAGTAAAGACGACACGCTTTCCATCCTGCGCCGCTGGGAAGCCAAGTCCGATAAAATCACCGTCCTCGACCAAGAAAACGGCGGCAAAGCGTCCGCCATGAATCACGGCGCAAGATGCGCGCGCGGCAAATACATCGTCGGTATCGACGGCGATGCCGTGCTGGACTACGGCGCATTGGAATATATCGTCGAAACGATGGAGGCCGACCCCGACGTCGGCGCAGTTACCGGCAACCCGCGCGTGCGCAACCGCAGCACCATCCTCGGCAAACTGCAAGTCGCCGAATTCAGTTCGATTATCGGCCTCATCAAACGCTCGCAAAGCCTTGCGGGAACCCTGTTTACCGTGTCCGGCGTCATCATGTGCATCCGCAAAGACGTTTGGCGGCAAATCGGCGGCTGGAGCGAAAACATGATTACCGACGACATCGACATCAGTTGGAAAACCCAGCTTCACGGCTACGAAATCATGTACGAACCGCGCGCATTGTGTTGGGTACTGATGCCCGAAACCATACGCGGCCTCTACAAACAACGCCTGCGCTGGGCACAAGGCGGCGCGGAAGTCATCCTGAAATACAGCCGTGAAGTCTGGCGTTTGAAAAACATCCGCCTATGGCCGCTGTATTTCGAATACATCGTTACCCTGATTTGGGCCTACCTGCTGTTCGCCTTTTTCTTCACCAGCATCGTGCAGGCCGTCTGTGGTACTGTCAACCTGATCCCGTTCAAGCTCGGCAACCTCGCCACCTTTATCGCTTTTTTAATCCAGCTTTCCGTCAGCATCTATATCGACAGCCGTTACGAGGGCAAGCTGCTCCGCTACTTCATCAGTTGCATCTGGTATCCCTACGTTTTCTGGCTGATTAACAGCCTGACGCTGGTACACGGTTTCCCCAAAGCGCTGTTGCGCGACAAAAACCGCAAAGCCACCTGGACCAGCCCCGACCGCGGCATTCAGTAACCGCCGCCGATACACTGAAAGGAGAAAAGAAAATATGTACAGTATCGAATTACGCAACCAAATGGTTATCCACAAAGCCAAAAAACCTTCCCTCACCGTCAGCGCCAAAAGCATCCTCTCGTTTGTCGCCGTTTGGGGATTGTGGACGCTGACCTTCTACCTGATTGCCAAAGACCACCATTTCCTGTTCAATAACCCGATTGTCCACCACTGGACATTGTGGGAAATCCTGAAAGCCGCACTGGCCTTCGTTTTAATCCAATTGGTAATTTTGCAGGCATGGTGCCTCTATGTCCACCGAGTGATGAGATACCGCCGCAAATACCGTTCCGGGCGCGGCAACTGAGCGCAAGGCCGTCTGAAAACGGATTTTCAGACGGCCTTTATTAGCGGATTTATACCCAGTTATACTTATATACACAGAAATAAATATCATTTACACTCTCCGTTATTACTTCACATTTTCACTGCGAATCCTAATAACAAGGAGATTGTAAATGCCTTCCCAAACGGCGCGCCCGTTCCATTTTTCCTTCAGCCTGCTGACCTTGGCCCTCTTCGGCGGCTTCGCCCACGCGGCGGACACAACCGCCCAAACCTCCGAGCTTCAACCCGTTACCGTGAAAGGCGCCAACCTTTCCACCCACCGCGTAACGACGCAAAAAATCGACGAAAGCACCGATACCGACTTGAAAGGTCTGCTGTTTAACGAACCCTCCATCGGCTTCGGCGGCGGCAATGGCACGTCCCAATGGGTCAATATCCGCGGTTTGGGTCAAGACCAAATCGACTTTAAAGTAGACGACGCCTACGCCGATACCTCGACCTTCCATCATCAGAGCCGTTTCCTGCTCGACCCTGAATTGGTGAAAGTCGTTGCCGTACAAAAAGGATCGGGTTCGGCTTCCGCCGGTATCGGCGCCAGCTCCGGCGCGATTGTCGCCGAAACCATCGATCCATCCGATTTGCTGCGCCCCGATCAAAACTTCGGCTTTAAAGTCAATGCCGGCGTATCCAGCAATAAAGGTTGGAATCGGGGCTTGTCGCTTTATGGCCGTGCAGCCGGATTCGATGCCTTAGTGGCGGGCAACTGGATTACCGAAGAAAACTACAAAGCCGGTAAAGGCTATGTCAACGGCGGCGTATCAGGCGGCAACCGCGTTCCTTTCAGCGCGTTGGGTCAACGCGGCCTGCTGGCGAAAATCGGTTACAGCATCAACGAAGACAACCGTATCGAATTGAGCCGCAGCCAAGAACAAACCCACGGCACGCGCACCTTGCGCGAAGAGTTCGACGACTTCGCACGCAACCCCGCCTCCTACCGCACCTATACCCAAGACAGGACCAACCTCGAATATAAAGGTGCAAACTTGGGCTTTGTTTCCAACATCAAAGCCAACGCATTCCACCTGAAAACCGCTCGTGAAGACGCAGACGACGGCGCGGTTCAAAACAAAGCCACCGGCGCGAACCTGAATCTCGACAGCCGCATTTTTGACCGCCACACGCTGAAATACGGCGTTAACTACCGCACTCAGAAAAACCATCCGGCCCAAACTACCCAAGCCGCCAAAGAAAGCAAAACCGACTATGGCGTTTATCTGGAAGGCATTTGGGATTTCCAGCCCGTTACCCTGACCACCGGCCTGCGCTACGACCACTTCAAAGTCAACACCACCGGCCACACTTCCGCCTCCGGCGGCGACATCAATCCGAGTATCGGCCTGATTTACGACATAACCGACAACCTGTCGCTCAAAGCCAGCCACAACTACGCCACCCGCAGCCCGCGTCTGTACGAATCCATGCTCGCCTCCAGCCGCAACATTGTAACCGCGCCGAACCTGAAGGCAGAACGTTCGCGCACCACCGAAATCGGCTTCAACTACCGTCCGATTCAAGATTTGTCGCTGACCGGCAGCTACTTCTGGCAAAAAATCAACAATGTACATGACTTTACCTGTCTGAGCGGCTCATGCGCAGGCGGCCGTTCGACTTACACTTCCGGTATCACCCAGTCCACCAACAACGGTTACATCAAAAACAAAGGCTATGAATTGAATGCCAACTACCGTTGGCAGGGACTGACCGCGCGCGTCGGCGTTGCATACAGCGACCCCAAACACCACTATTTGTTTGAATCGTACGACATCAATACCAAAGCCCACGCCGTCGGCCGCACATGGACGGCGGGCTTAGCCTACCGTTTCGACCGTCCCAACCTCGAAATCGGCTGGCGCGGACGCTTCGTCCAATCCCGCATCGGCAAGCCCAGCCGCGGCGCGACTGCCAGCGAAGGCACAACCGAGAAACGCGCAGGCTACGGTGTAAACGACATCTACGCCAACTGGAAACCGACCGGCAAAGACGATTTGAACGTCAACTTCGCCGTCAACAACGTGGGCAACAAATACTACTACTCCCACAGCCAGCGCAGCAGCAGCCGTAACGGCAACTCCCTGCCCGAAACCGGCCGCGATTTCCGTTTGGCTGTAAACTACAAGTTCTAAAACAGCCCGTAATCGAAAAGGCCGTCTGAAAATCTGTTTTCAGACGGCCTCAACCTTTATCCGCAACGACGGCTGATACGGAAACGGAACGGCAACCGCCCTTCCCACCTCAACCACCTACTCCTCGGGCAGTTTGCTGATTTTCACGCGCCCGATGCGCTGGCCTTCTTTTTCAATCACTTCAAACCGCCAGCCGCAGAAATCGACGGCATCGCCGACATCGGGAATGCTTTGCAGTTCCTCCATAATCAGACCGGCGACAGTATGGAAATCGGCATCCTCTTCCTGCGGCGGCAAATTGAGCTGGGGGGCAAGCTCGACATATTCGAGAGAGCCGTCCACAGTCAGACTTTCGTCGGCATTTTCCTGAAGGGCCGGTTCTTCTTCACGCTCAAACTCTTCGGGGAACTCGCCGGCAATGGTTTCAAGCAGATCCTTCATGGTAACCATGCCCAAGACGGCACCGAATTCGTCCACGACCAAAGCATAATCGGCACTGCTCTGACGGAAAAGTTCGATGGCATTCAAAGCAGTGGTGCTGTCGGGCAGGACGAGCGGCTGGCGTAAGGCCGTCTGAATATTGAACGAACCGGTTTCCAACATCTGTGTAAGCAGGTCTTTTTTATTGATATAGCCCAGCGGTTCGTCCACGCCCGCCTTGCCGACCACAAGCAGGCGGCTGTACGGCGTATTTTGCAGTTGGCCGCACTGCTCCTCCCTGCTTTGGGAAATATCCAGCCGCTCGATGTCGCGGCGCGGAATCATCACGCCCATAATCGGACGTTCCGCCAGCGTGAGCACACTGCGTATCATGGATTTTTCATTTTCTTCAAAATGTTCGTCATCGCCTGCCTCTTCGCCCGCTTTGGCCAGCACGCTTTCGCGTATGCCCATCATACCGAGCACGTTTTCAGCAGTACGTTTGCGCCACGAGCTGCTGATATAGTCGTTTTTACGGCTGTTGGCCTGCGAAATCTGGTTGAAAAGCTCAATCAGTATCGAGAAGCCGATAGCGGCATAGAGATAGCCTTTGGGAATGTGGAAATGGAAGGCCTCTGCAATCAGGCTGAAACCAATCATCAGCAGGAAACCAAGGCAGAGCATGACGACGGTAGGATGTTTGTCGACAAACTCGGTCAGCGGTTTGCTGGCGGTAATCATCACCGCCATCGCCACCACGACGGCAGCCATCGCCACCACGATATGGTCAACCATCGCCACGGCGGTAATAACCGAATCTATCGAAAACACAGCGTCAAGAATCAGGATTTGCGCGACAACGCTCCAAAAACGGGCATGTTTTTTCTGGTTTTCCGCCACCGTAAACTGGTTGTGCCCTTCCAGCCGCTCGTGCAGCTCGGTCGTGGCTTTATAAAGCAGGAAAATACCGCCGGCAAACATAATGATGTCTTTGCCCGACACCGCCGTCCCGCCGATACTGAACAGCGGATGGGTCAGCGTCATGATGTGTGCCATAAACGCCAGCATAATAATGCGGATGAGCACCGCCAGCCCCAGCCCCGTTACCCGCGCCCTATCGCGCCGGTCAGGTTTGACCTTATTGGCGAGGATGGCGACGAAAACCAAGTTGTCTATACCCAAAACCACTTCGAGCACAAAAAGCGTTGCAAAGCCTAT